>Ga0207997_1001459_pt1 | contig 12246 bp, 18 predicted proteins | sample AntAceMetag02UKN_FD_184777 | JGI IMG/M metagenome (GOLD analysis project Ga0207997, IMG submission 184777) | Saline lake microbial communities from Ace Lake, Antarctica - Antarctic Ace Lake Metagenome 02UKN (SPAdes) (version 2) | ecosystem: Environmental > Aquatic > Non-marine Saline and...
TCAGGGCTTACAGGGGCTACTGGTTCTTTTGCAAATGGATTGGCTATTACTAAGTATGCAACTAGAACTATTGCTGCAACTACTAATATGCCTCCATAATTATTTTTTGCCATTTTATTTACCTCTCAAAATTTTTATATTAATCATTTATGATTATAAAAAAAAATAAAAAAACCTTTTCAGGTTTAACTTAAGTGTACTTCTAGAGTTTGTGCTGCTAATGCTATTGCATTATTATCCTCATCTTCAACTCCTTCAATAACCTCTAAAGTATCTTCATCCTTATCAACATCACAGTCGTAAAATGTTATCCATGGATCTGCTACACCAGTTGGCTGAGTAGATGTTGACTCAATTAAAACATTAAAAGTAACACTTTCTCCATCACCAGATTTAGGTATAAAAAATGCTTCCCTACCATCATAAGTTGCGTTCTTAAAAGCATGGCATCCAGGGACAGTTGCTGCTTCATCTCCTTCAACATTTTTAATATATGTCTTATCATACTCTACAACTGCAACGTTTCTACATTCACTGTAAGGGTTACCAAAGTAAGCATCTGAACTTGCTTTCATAGTAACTGTAACATCAAAATCGTCATCTGCTCCCATAGCTTGAGCAACACTTGCAGTATTTATTTGCCCATTCTCGTTTTCAGCGTAAGTAGTTAATGATGGCTCGTAATAAGCTAATTGTACGGATTCATACATTGGATTACTACACTCTGTTGAAATATCTTTTACCATTGTGTAATAAGTTGTACTGTTTTCTCCGAACATTATCTTCATTGCGTAATTTGTTGGAACGGTTGCTGCGCTTGCGTAACCTGTTGATCCTAGGTTATCTGTTATTACATAATAATTATCTGCCACAGTTGTTCCTGCTTTTCCCATTCTAGTCATCTTAGCATAGAAGCTTACATCATCTATATCACACACGCCAGGATCGCCAGGACTAACTGGTGGAACTGGTTCTTTTGCAAATGGATTGGCTATTACTAAGTATGCAACTAGAACTATTGCTGCAACTACTAATATGCCTCCATAATTATTTTTTGCCATATTTGTTTCCTCTTATACTTGTCTCGGCCTAACTTTTTTTTGTCTTGACTGTTTAACAATTAAACTAGTTTTTTTTATAAAAGTTTTTCTTGTTGAGAAACTTTTTTTTTACTAAGAATAAGTTTAAGTTTTAATTTAATTGTTATTTGTCTTATTGGTGAGCTTTTACCTTTTTGTTGCTTGCCTTTAGACGATTAAACTTCATAGACTCTGTTAATAAAGGTTTTTAACAGTAAGTATTAAGGAATATTTCTTTGTTGTTTATAAATCTTTTTGTTCTTTACTTATTTTTTTGTTAGAATTTAATGTTTTGCAAGGTTTTACCAAGAAAAACCGAAACCTTTAAATAGAAGAAAATAAATTAATTTATAAAACTTATGAATTAAGACTAAAAAAATGAAGATTAACCCACCAATAGGAAACCTAATAATAAACCAAATAAGAATACACACAAGAGGAAAATATTCACATGCAACACTAACAATACCCCCAAGTTTCTTAAAAAAAAAAGGCATAAAAGATGGTGAAAGAATAATAGTAGTATACCTATGCAAAGAAGACGGGGAGCCAGAGGAGGAGCAAAGTGGAAAATAAACTAAACATCTCAAAAACTCGTTTCAGAACAAAACACTCATTCGCAAGACAATTCTTATCAGACAAAAACATAAAAATGTACTGCGGAAATGAAAGAATACTCTCCCCAGTAGGACACATTTATGATATTAAAAGACCTTTAACAAGATTTGAAACAGGCCAAGAATTCATAGAAGAAGGGGAAAAGAAAAAAATAACTAGTTATGTAGAATTAAAAGAATTAGGATTCGTAATAATTTCTGAAAGAATAAACTCTGCTGAGAGATGGAGCATTAACCAAAAAGTAAAATACACCCTAAGAAGACAAGATGAAACAGCCAAGGACAGAGAAGATATGCCACAAAAACACTACGTAGAATATGACACGTACAATAAAGCAATAAGACTAATCGGGCCAAGATCCGGGCCACTAGGATCAGGCAAGTGGGTAATGCTAATAAAAGGAGTAGATAGAACAGAAGGTGGAAGACCAATAAAAGCAACCACGCTAATAAATAATCCACAAAAATACTTAAACAAGTTCATTTTAAAACTTAAAAATATTGAAGAAAAAAGAGAGCCAATACTTATACCAGAAGTAGCATTCATGATGACAGACTCTAATGAAATAGTCTGTATCCCCCGAGGCGATGATATGCCTAGCATATTAATAACTGGGTTAAAAGGTAGTGGTAAATGCGTTTACCAAAATGAGAAAGAAGATTTTATACTAAGCCCAACTGGTTGTTACCAAAAAATTGTTGACAAACCAAAAACTTGCTTGATCTTAGATGAAAACTCAAAAATTACTAAAAGTAATATAAAAAATTGGTTTGTTAGAACAACTAATAAAGTACTAGAAATAAAAACTTTTAGTGGTAAAAAAATAAAAGTAACACCAGAACACCCATTACTATCAATCAAAGGATGGAAAAAAGCAGAAGACTTCAAATACGAGGATTATATAGGAGTAGTAAAAAAGTATGATCTAAACTTAACAAAAGAAATGAAGGAAGAAGAATTAGAATTCTTAACATATTATTTAGCAATAGGAGAAAACTTGATATCACATTATAAGTTTAAAGGAATACAAAAATCAAAAGATTTAATACAAACACTGAAAAAAGTTGTTAAAAAAATAGATCCAACAATATTTGTTGTAAAAAAAGGATTAATAATTAAAGGAAGAATACATTATACTAAAGAAGAATACATGGAAAAACTTAATGATATTCTTAAAAAGAACGATTTATACCATATAGGAAAACATCATATAAAAATTCCTGATACAATAATGACCTTATGTAACAAACAAATAAAAATATTCTTATCACTATTTTTTGCTATAAAAGGCAGAGCAACCAATCGTAGAGACGGACTAAGAATAAAAATTAAAGAAAAAATTATTGCATCACAAATAAAACATTTATTCTTAAGATTTGGTATTAATGTTAATTATGAAAAAAATGATTTATTAATTGAAAAAATTGATATAAACAAGTTTTATGAAATACTTACAAACTTTGATACAAAAAAGTATGAAGCAGTCAAAAAATTCATGATTAAAAGAGAGAAAAAAGATTTAATAAATGATAATGATACAGATATTAGATGGGAAAAAATTAGTAACATAAAATTATTAAAAGGAACATTTGAAGTTAGAGATATAGAAGTAGAATATGACACACATAACTTCATAGCTAATGACTTCATAATACATAATAGTTTCGCACTCCACAGCCTAGTATCAAGATATTTTTGGAAACCAGAATTTGATTACAATATTGTAATACTAAACGATTCTAGTGCGGAAACAGGGACGTGGTGCCTACCAAATAATGATGCATCACAAATAGACACGTTAAGAAGACTTAAAGAAAAACCCTTACCATTACCCTGCGTTTACCTACACCCCTTAACAAGCGAGGAAGGAGTTAGAAAATTTTATATGGGAAACGTCGGATTCGATATAACAATACCATTCAAAACAATAATCTCAAACTACAAAAAGTATCTTGATCTAGGAAAGAATACAAGATATTTTACTAACATAAAAAATGATTTAATAAACTGTGAAACACAAGAAGAATGCGAAACATTACTAGATAATATAACCAAAAATTATAAGATACCCCAATCAACAGCAGATAAGTATATAGCAGAATTAGAAACCTTGTTTGACACAAAAATGACCGATATATCCACCGCAGGACAATTACCCTGGCACAGCAATAAGAACCCAGGAAAATACTATAATCCTTTAACAGCCTGTGTTCACGCAGGCCTATTACCAATACTAGAAACAGTACACGTAAGCCAATTCAGGCACCAATTAAGCATTTATTTCACTTACTTCGTTGCAGACTTGTTTAACAGACAAAAACAAGATCCGGACTTTGAAAAAGAACAAAGCGAAATATTATTCGTTGTTGATGAAGTACACAACATAAGCAATAAAAGTCATAGAAGCGGTGCTGACGAGTTACTAAGAAGATGCGTGAAAGAAGGTCGTCCTAGAAGAATTGGGACAATACTTTGCACTCAGAACTTTAATGATTTACCGGACCAAATAGTTAGTAATACTACTCACCTAATCTGTTTTAAGAATACTAGTGAAGCCAGCAAGATAGCTAACCAGTACCACATGGGAAAAATAGTTGCTAACATGATCACGGATCTTGATAAACATGAATGCATTGCTTACACTACAGACAAGTTTATTGTTTACAGTAATGATGGTAAAAGGCGAGAAAGCAAGTTGAACGAGGTTTTTAAAGGTAAAACTTTACCACCTTACTCAATGCATAAAAAACCAAGAACTTAAAAATTAGTTTTATAAGGAGGAAAAATAAGATGAAAAAAATTAGTATTTATTTATTAATGTTAATATTACTTGTTAGCACAGTATTTGCTGTTCAAGTAATACCAATATATGTTAATGGCGTTGTTGACTTTGATGGTGAAAGAGATTTCACACTAAAACTACCGAACAATTTTGAGAAACACTTCTACTGGGAAAACAATGAGTCTCATTCTGATTACTCTTTTAATCACACTATCCTATACAAGTTAGATGAAGATACTTACTGTAAACAAAATGTTAACCTAGAAAATCTTGCTTCACAAGTTGAGGGAATACGTACTAATATGAGTGACTGGGCTGCTTGTAAAGCAAGAAATAAAGAGTTAGAAGGGGACAGGGATGAGTATGAAAGAATATGGAAAATAGAAGAAGGCCGAGCTCTCGAATGGAAAAACTCCTCTTTAAAATACGAATTAGAAAGAGATGAGTGCGCAGATGAATTATCTACTAAGTCTTCATCTTTAACAATTTGTAATCAACAAAAAGTTAATAGTGAAAATTGTTGCACTGACCTTGATGATTGTAAGAGTTCAAAAACTACTACTATGGTATTAGCTTTTGGTGCTGGATTAGTTGTTGGTTACCTTTTATGGAAAAAGAAAAAAGTTAGTGGGCCTTCAGAGCATTATGAACAGGGGAGTAGTGGTGATGAAACAAATGAAAATTTTTATCAATAATCGGGGGAAATAAAAAATGGGTATGAATGATCACTGGGCTTATTTTGGCGATGGAAACGCTGCGAGAATTGTTGAATGTAAAGATATTATTAACAATAAAACAGGCGTTCAAAAAGTTAAATTCATATTTATCCCATCAGAAAAAATTGAGAACCAGTATGATATTAAAGTAGAGCAAGACCCTAGTACTAAAATGATTATTAGGGAATATAAAAAAACAAATGTTATATTTTTAGAAAGAGGTGTTGGGCGTACTAGGTGCTGGGTAACCCTTGACTTTAATGGAGGCCCCACAGTTGCTAGTAGAAGAGAACAAATTTTTACTGATGTTATTAATGATAATGATAGATTACTACGTTCCGCTGAAGCATCTAAGAATAGGTTACAACAAGAATTGGACACGGAGAGATTGCAAAAAACTGAGTCTTTAAAGATACAAGCTAATATGATTAAACAGGTTGCTAGTGCTAGGGGCCGTTATGATGAGGAGGTTAATGATGGAGAAAGAGAATAATATTGAAAACGTCCCGGTTTTATCTGGTAAGGTTAGGAAAGGTTTTGCAGAGATTTTTAGTATTAATATACAAATAATTAAGGGTTTAATCGCTCAATTAGCTCGGCAGGAACAATTATTTGATAGTTATAGTGAAGATGTTAAGATAGAAGTTGATATTCCTTCTAATAAGTATCTTTATTGGGCTGGGAAGGTTAGGCCTTTCTTAGATAACGTGGTTAGTACAAAACTTCTTTCTTATCAAACAATTGAGTGTTACAAATCATTTATTGATGATCTTATTAATTATGAAAAAAGTTATTTAGATGACACTCTTAATATTGAAAATATTGGTTTATTTGTTGATTTTATTATGAAAAAGGTTAAGTTGTTAGAAAAAAAGATTAAAGATAATGATAATGTTTTATTAAAACAAAGAATTAATTTCATAAAATCTTATCAAGATCTACCTAGCCAGGTTAGGGGTAGGAAGAATCATTGTAAGTATTGTGGTGCTAACTTATTACTGGTTAAAGGAACTAAGGATAATGTTTGTTTTGATTGTGTTAAGATTCCTGAAAAGGAAAGGCCTTTTCTTAATAAGATTTTTGACGAAAAAGTTGAAGACAAAATTAATATTATTAAAAGTGAAGAAGTAATTGTTAGTAAAGAAACTGAATCTAAAAATATTATTCCTACTGAAACCGCACAAGACCCCGTTATTAATAATAATAATAATGTCCCTGTTAAAGATAATAAAGACGTAATCGATTTTAACGCACTTTCAAAAGCTATAGAAAAAGAAAAACTTAAAAAAAAAGCAAAATAAAAAAGCATTATAATAGGGATAGAGCCCTGAAACCGCACAATTTAGTTTTATGCCAATAATTTAAAAATATTAAATGATCAAAAATGAGTGAGACAAAAACCATAGTTATTGCAACCCAGAACACAGAAAAAGCATTATTTATAATAGCAAAAGAAGCAATAAATTATGATTACATAGAACTAACCTACACAGAAAAATATGCACCAATAGTAGAATACTTAATAAGATTACTAACAAAAGGCCTCGGATGGTTAGAAGATGAAAGGGGAGAAAAACAAGTTAGTAACACTAGGTGTTATTATAATATTAAAGGCAACTGTAGCAATCCTAACAAACTAAAAGATAATAAAGGATCAATACTCCCATGTAAAGAAACAATAAAGAAAACATGCAAGTATTATAAACCAAAATATGATAACACAATAACAGTTAATTATGTTAACATAGAAAAAGTGGGGCAAGCAAGGTGAGCACTAATTATAATCGAGATGAAGTATTATTAGAAATACAAAATGAAATGTATTCTAGGGAAGAAAAAGCTTCCACACTAAAAAAGTTAGATCCTAAAACAAGGTTAGTTATAGGAATAGTATTAGCCGGTATCATAATCATGGCTTTTCTTAATAAGATAAGTTTCACAACAGGCATATTTCTCGGAGTAGGATTAGGTGTGATAGTGTTAATGCTTATAAGCGGAACAGAAACACGTAAAGAATTAACCTGGGTTGAATGCATGATTCGTATAAGAGATTTATTAAAACTTTTACAAAACCACCCAATAGGAGATGTTCCACAAATACCTTTAGGAGAAGTTCACATAAAACCTGTTGGAAGAAAACAATGGTACGGCGGACAAGCTCATAAAAGAAGTTATGGTGTTAGTGTTTGGAATCAAGAAACTGATACAACCCAACACTACTTTATTGAAGTAGATGTTTTCACAGGTGATATAATAACTTTCAAAAAAAGTGATGAAGGAGTATGGGGTGATGAACCAAAAGATATTGAGTTCTTACCTTCCTTTAGTGATATGATGGCCAGGAAAAGAGATATTTATATGGGTAAAAAACAAAGTGATTAAAATATGAAGGGGTTTATTAATAGACTGAAAATGTTTGTATGGTACATTTTAACAGAGCCAATTAGGATAATAAAAAAAGCTTATTATTTTACTCGTAAACTATTAAGAAGTTTTGATAAAACCCTTACTTGGGCTTATATCTGCTTTGGATTCTTTGTTATGAGCATAATCCTTAATAGAAAAGTGTATGTCCCAATATTTTTCATTGTCTTAATAACCTTATTCCTATTATGGGAATGGCAAGACGGTAGGTTCATAAACGCCTACAGGTTAAACCAAAAAATTAAGTTGCTTAATAAGCGGGGGAAAAAATAAAATGAGCATAATAGAAACAATAATAAGTTTTGGTAAAGAATACTTTGTGCTAATAATTCTTGGCATAGTAGTATTAATATTTATTCTTGTAAAAAACAAGAAACCAAAGGAGGAAAAAGAAGATAAAATGTTTAAGAAAAAAAATAAGAAAAAAGAAGAAGTAACAGAAGAGTACAAAGAACTAAAAGTTCCAGTTCCACCAAGAGACTTCTCAGCAAAGACCTTATTCGTGAAAGACGAGTTAAACGAAGGAGACATGATAAAAGACATAGAAAAAATAAGTGAAGACTTCGAAACAAGAAGTGAGGAGTTCGAAAAAGAAATGAAAACAGATTATAAAGGGTTAACAATGAAACTAAAAGAAGTTGAGAAGAAGTTAAACATAATAAAGAGTTATGGTTTAAAACTAGGAAACTTATATGATAAGTACGAAGAACGAAGAAAACAATTAGGGTTAATGACACAAGAAATGGAAAAAATCATAGAATGAGACAAAAAAATAATTACGGAGACAGCACAGCCCAGAAATGTTACTTCTGCGAAAAAACTGCAATCACTTACAACAAGGAAGGAATTCCTTGTTGTAAAAATTGCAAAACACGTATAAGTAATCTTAAGTGCCCAATATGTAAAGAAAAATTAGAAATAAGAAAAGGAAAATCAACATATTTTCATTGCTACAAGTGCAACCTTAACTTCTCAATAAGTAAAATAGTGAAGTATAAAAAGTTATAATATTCAATTCTTTTTCTTAAAATTAGATGATACTTGAGAATTGAACTCAGCAGGATCGTACCAAAAACACCCGATACAACTACCCTTATATTCCAAAGGACCAATCCATTGAGAAACTTTATAACCTAATTTCTTAGCATCAAATCTTATATCTACCCTTTTACACTCCTTACAATGTTGCCTCTTTGCATCATTAACTGTTTTATGTAATGGTTGGAAATCCTCTTTTTTTTGTTCTTCTAATAAACCAAAATCATCTTTCCTACCATCTTTATGATCAACTTCAATATATTTCCCCGTAATATATAACACTCTACAAAAAAGATTCTTATAAAAGTTTAGTATGCCTTTTTTTATGTAATTATTAAAAACATTTTTTTTATAACCTACAAGTTGAACACCGATTATCCTAGCCTTTTTTTTAATTCTATTAACATTAAAATATTTCCCTAAGGGCCCATCCGATCTGCACCAGTCCCCTCCATTAATAGTTCTAAGATTATGTTTTGTTAACTCCTCCAAATAAATAATATCCGAAAAACCATTCACATAATTAAGATTACATATTTCACAAAACACCCAACATTTTGAACCTTTCCTAAAAGGATTACCTTTTAACTCTTTCATAATTACCTTCCACTATTTTAATTGATTTCTTATAAAAAACAGGATCAATCTCACAGCCTTTAAAGTTTCTACCATTATTTTTGGATGCGAGAGCTGTTGTTCCAGAACCAAGAAAACAATCAACAACAAGATCTTTCTTGTTAGAATGCTTCTTTATAAGTTCCTCAAATAATAATAAAGATTTCTGGGTTGGGTGACACCTATTCTTCCCATGATATATAGGGTAATTATAAATTCCATTATCATACTTAGAATTAAACACGGGTTTACCATACTTAACAGCTGTTACCGCAATCTCTCTTGCATTAGTTAAATAATTAACCTTTGAATTAATAGGGACAGGATTTGTTTTCACCCATTCTATAAACCTTAATTGTTTAAATTTAACATTCTCCAACAATTTTACTAAATAAGAAATCTTCCAAATATCATAAAATAATATTAATGTACCCCCTTTCTTTAAGATTCTATAAAACTCCACTATAACCTCATCTAAACCTTTAAAATCATAATCCCATTCCCCAAAATCCATAGATACAGCAAACCTTTTAACGCCATTAACAACCGAGCTAAACCCTGTTGTCCTAGATATTTCATAAGGAGGATCAGTCAAGATAAGATCAACCGTGTCAGACTTAATTTTTTTCAAAAACTCTAAACAATCTTCATTAGTAATATTAATATTAACCATTTTCATCCCTCCTTGATACTCCCACCACTAAAGTTAGTGGGATTGCTTTAGACGACTTTCTTCATAAACATAGTTTTCTGACATTGTTTAATTGTTCTGCTATTAGTTTTCCTTTCTCTGTTAGTATTATATATTTTCTTCTGCCAACTTTTTTGTTACTAATCATTTCTGCTTTGTATAAAACTTGTAATATTTTTATTAACCAAGAATAAGTTATGTTAAGGTTTCTGGCTATTCCTGACATGTAAGACTTCTTATTAGGGTTTAATAAGAATATTAACACTTTTGATGGGCACTCATTCATTAAAAAAATGAATAATCCCTTATACATTTCTACACTATTTCCCATTTTAATTGTTGCCTCCTAGTATGATTACTGGTTTGATTAATGTAATCCCAAGGATCCTCATCCTCCATCATTAAAACCATTATTGGCATTGTTAAATCAACAACTAAGTAAGTATCATAATCATTAGTTTTTGTCCAATCCTTATAATTAACAATAGAGATACAATGGTTCTCATCACGATTACAATCAATTCTTGCTTTAACACCGAAACTCATTAATAGTTTAACATACATTTCTGATAAAGTCTCACAATCACCACCATTACCATAAGTGTAACTAGGTGAGTACTCTATTTTTGTAAGACTCTTAGGAACATATTTAATGCTAGAAACATTATTGAACAAGACATTAGCATAACAATAAGAATTATCACAATTAATATTCTTAGTAATGTTTAACATTAAGTTCCTAGTAACATAATCCTCTGCTTTTATTAATTCATTATTGTGCATGCCATTACTAAAACTATCATAAACATTTGTTGGTCCAACAATGATGAGTGCTGTAGTGAAAAAAATTCCAATCCCTAATAATGTTCCAAGTATCATAAATAGGATGAATCTAAAAACTGATTGTTTCTTAGTGAAAAACTTTATGTGATTACACTTCTCACATTCATACTCAACCGATCTCATTATTAATCCCTCCCCTCATTAAATTTTTCGAGAATAGAATTAGACGGCCTAATATTTCTTTCATCATTCACTACCCGCCTATTAATCGCTGGCTTATTAACAGGTCCTCTTTGACGCTCAATTTCTCTTTTAAAAAGACTTGAAGAACCAAGATTCCTATTCGGAACGCTTCTCTCAAAACTCACCCCTTGCTTATTATTCATAAAATTAGAATAAAAAACGTAACCAGCGAATAGTATTAACCCCGCATAAAAAATGTTAGTAGAACCAAGCACTATAGGTAACTCCACAGGCAAAAAATCAATGAAAGATAAAGCACCCAATCCTAACCCACCAATAACAAACCAGTTCTTATACTTAACAATAACTTCTTTAAACCCCATTCTTAACCTCCAATTCTTTATTAACATTACACTTACTAGTAATAAAGGACCATACAAAACCTGCAACAAAAAATGTTAAAGCCATAAGTTTTTCAATAATTGTATCAAACAATAAGAAAGAAGCAAACCCTATAATAAGGTACACTAATAACTTTGTTGTTTTATCACATAATAATTCTTTAAAATTAACCATTTAAAAACCTCCTTTATGGTATATTAGCGGATTGTAACTTATCATAACGCTTATACCTATTAACAATCATTTCACCATACACGGCAATGCAAGTAGCATCAGTTAAGCCATCATGAGAATTCCTAAACCTTCCTTTAAAAGTGAAATCAGTATCAGGAAAATTTTTCTCACAATAAGCAATACTAAGTTTACCCTTATCAGCAATCACGTCCTTACCCCACCCATTACTTTTTTTTTTAACCTTGTTATGACGAAAAATGTACCGGTACCAAACATTAGGGTAAATAAAAAAAAACCTAACCTTCAAAGAAGTTAAAACCCCTCTGAGTATACCATAACAATAATGAGCACTAGCAATAGCGTACTTACCAGGACTAATAAATAAGGGTTCCTCAACAAAAAAAATGAGCTCCAACCCCTTATTAGTAGTGTACTCTTTTAAAAAACCAATAAGCTCAAAAATTTTTTGAACATCAAACTCCTTACGATAACGATACTTACTAGTAGTAGGCTTAAGAGGAAATAAATCCATAAACTTTATCTTACCATTTAACAAACCAACAAAAGCCCCCCTCTTACCAGGATCAACACCAACAATAAACTTCTCCATTTCTTTTCTATTCATCTCACCATTTTATTTATTCATCTCCAAACAAACCCGTTAATTTTAAAGATAAAGCCATTGGTGTTATTTCCTCTTTTTCATAATTTTCTTGATACCAAACAATAATATCCCCAATA
>Ga0207997_1001463_pt1 | contig 12237 bp, 15 predicted proteins | sample AntAceMetag02UKN_FD_184777 | JGI IMG/M metagenome (GOLD analysis project Ga0207997, IMG submission 184777) | Saline lake microbial communities from Ace Lake, Antarctica - Antarctic Ace Lake Metagenome 02UKN (SPAdes) (version 2) | ecosystem: Environmental > Aquatic > Non-marine Saline and...
ACTCGGTGAGTTGAGTCGTACGGTGCTGTATCGTGTAGTAAGTTACACGTTCAGGTTCACTCATAATCTAACCTTCCCGCATTCTGGGCATTCATCGTGTAACAACGGATTAAACACGCCTTCACAACCCGCACACGTGACACGAGCGTAGACATTCCCATCTTCTTCTTCCGGGTATTCCACGTGATGCTTATCACACCAGGCCTTCAGTGTCCTGCGCTGATCAGCCTTGAGCGTACAAGGGATGTGGATAACCGTGTTATCGGCTGCCGTTCCCATGCTCATCGACTGCTGTACGCGCACCCATCCCTCATCATCAGCTAGCTGCTCCGTTATCTCGCTCTGTGCAACGTCTTTACGTTCCAGGATGTACACGAAGATACGGTAGCACAACATACGGTGCTTCATGTACCCGCAGCTATAGAACCGTCCATCCGGAATGATGTAACCACATTCTCCTTCCAGATCCGAATCCTGCTCCGGAACCTCGTCCAGCTCCTTACCGTCACCCATGATCGCGTCCACAGCCGACACCGCCTTGCTAATGTCCATACCCGGTATCGCCACTGCCATGTCCATAGCCATGCGCTGTTGCATTGAAGGCTCATGCTGTGGTGGCTGTGGCTCTCTTCCATCACGTATGTCGGCACGCATGGATATCAGCTCATTGTTCCGATCCTGCTCGATGTCCTCAGGTAGTTCGGGCGGCCATGCGAAGTTACCTTCGCCCTCGTTTATGTGACAACCGTACTCATCCAAGTGCTTGTTGAGCTGTGCACACGTGTCTACAGCTGCCTGTGGACTTGGCGGCGACTCCCACCACATTGGCGGTGGGTCACAACGCTCAAACAGTATACAGCCTGTGTAGGTAGGTAGCTTGGCGTAGTTCAACACCTTGATCTTGTCAGTCACTGGATTACGTGCGTAATACGACATACGCTTGTAGTCATAATCGCTGAAACGACGTGTACTACGTGAGTGATGCTCAATACCAATGTGCCGGTTACCGTTTGCATCGTCCGCGCCCCCTAGGTCTCTAGGACCATAAGAACTCACAAACGCATACGGTCGATACCAGCTATCCGCGCTGAGCATCACGATGTCACCATACATCCAGGCTAATTGCGCTCGATACTCTACGTAGTCCTCGGACTTCTTATCTTCCTTGTCCATTACGAGTCCTGTGTCCGAGCATCCCGTGAACACGTAATCGCCATTGAGCGCAGCAACCGATTGCTCGTATGAGATCCCGATCAACCCGTCATTCACCACGCGGAACGCACCGCGCCAGTTACCCTCCATCATCAAGGCCCTGAACGTACGAGTAAACCCGTCGCCAAAGATCTTGAAGTGGAGGTCATGTACTAATGTCCTATCGCCGCCCATTACTTCCGTTCCTCAGGCTTATGACAGTACCGACAATTATCATCGTCAAACGAACCGTCTTCCTGCGTATACTCGCACTCCTTAGTAGGACTCGTAGGGCACCACCAGCCACCGAACTTGTTACATACGATGCACCGGGCGCTGAGGCCCTCACAGACCATCACATGCCCCAATGCTGCACAGCGCCGCATGAGGTCACGGAACGCGGACGATGCCTCAGATGCATTAGCGCCGGCCGCCAATATCTGTGCGCGTAACGTGGCCTGCTCGGGTGTTAGATCATGAAGGGCAGCTACTGGGTCCGCCTCATGATCGAACGTGCCCAGCGCGTTAACCATCTTCAGCCCAAGCAAATGACCTTGGCACCGCAAGTTAATGCGATCACCCAAACCACCCAGCTGCTCCCGCCAGTCTGACCCGAATACGTTACTGGCATTCTCGACACACCAGCCGTTCCATTCCTCGGCACAGCTCAGGCAACTAAAGGCACAATACTCATGCAACTCATGCATTAACCGCTTGGTGTTGGCTTCACAGGTACCAGGTAAACCCTCAGCAATGTCAGTCACAGTAGCCTTGAGTTTATGTACCGCCAGATCCTGATCCCATTCATGGTAACCACGTCCAGTCTCGGAAGCCGTGCACTTGCTAGAGAAGTAACCCAGGTCAAGCTGCGACATCCACTGCAGGTTATTGGTCTCAGTCCACCAGTATGTGGCTTCACCGATATCGCCGGTAACCATCAGGTACTGACCCACACGCAAGTACTGTGTGTAGTAGCACGTTGTCTTCGGCTTGCGCCAGATCAGACGCTCCAGCTCTACCCCATCAGGGAGAATGACAATCCCGCTGTAGTAGCTGACCTCATTATCTTTGAACCAGTGCTGTGTGAGTTCCTCTTCTCGTGCTTGGTTATCTTGCATACCTTCTGTCTCCTCGGTTCAGTTTCGTTTCGTACATTACACATTCGCTTCTGCTTACAGAACTTGCATTCGCCGATAGCAAGTTCCTGACTGGGCTCCCAGTTCTTCTTCTTACGACAGGTTTCGCATACGAGCATTGGTGACATGCCTCCTACCATCATAATTGCAATCTGGACACAATATCTTAGCGTACCGTTGATTTGGCTTCTTGCGCGAATCAATGGACTGGCGCCCACATCCCCTACAGACGACCGTATACTTGTCGTCCATTCGTGAGCGCCAGCTCATAATTTGATCTCGTCAACGACGTTATGACGTTTGACCGACATGCCGACCCATAGTTTCACCACAAATATCGCATGGCTTATCGAATATATCCATTTGGCCTCCCACGTAAAAAGAGCCCAGTACACCTAACTAGATGTACCGGGCTCTAAGCTTCCTCACAAATACACACAGATGCTATTCCATCCGAGCCACCACGTTGCTCTTTGGCTTATCGGGCATCAACCGAGAATCGACATGATACACCTCCATTTAAGTCCCATGCTTTCGCACGAAAAGATAACTCTTACCATAGAGTTATAACCTTCTAAGGTCAAGGATTAAGCCTGCATGAAGGCGTTCACTAACTCGGACTGACGGTCGAACTCGAACGCCATATCAAAGGGTTTGTCCTCGGGTGGTGCTGATGCCCACTTACACAGCTCATCGAGGTTCAAGGTAGACGGTGTGACAATACGGCCTCCGGTGACCTCTACGGCACGGAGACGACTATCGTAACCACAGCACAGCGTATCCGCGCCCTGACTCCGTGACACAATAGCCCCATGGATGCGGTTACCGAAGAACTTCTCTACCCCACGGTAGAAGCGCACGGTCTTCGTCGGGTTCCCCATATAGGTGTGCACGACGTGACCCCCGTGCCGCCTCACTTCATTAGCCTCAGTTGCAGAATGCACCACGAAGACGAAGCCCGCTCGGTCCATGATATCGATGACGCTGCCACACTTGGATCGCCACGTCGCGGCCTCCTGTTTGTCGAACACAGCGTAGTGGCTACCATCTGACATCATGTTAGCAATCCTAGGGATGCCGTACGATGTAAAGGGACCACTGCCAGCGAAGACGGCGAACACAGCCGGACATGGGTATACAGGTAGGTGGAGGCTGCTACCTTCGTAGGCAGCGATTATGTTGGGTACGTCGTCCCTGAGTGTCACCGCATAGCTTCGGTCAACCAGCTGCTGCATAGCATTGACGTAGTCCAGTACGCGGACACCCTCCCATATGTTGGTCATACGCTGGAAGCTACCGGCCCCCATTACCATGAAGTCCTGCTTACGTTCCGAGAACTTCCCGACCATATGCTTCCACCATCGTATGGTGAAGTTGTGTGTGCCAACTGCGCTGAATGACCAGAACACAGGCATACCAGCCCAGATGCACTTATCGAAGCCGGTGGCGGCTTTCTCCATATCACCCATGTTTTCTTTATCTACCAGCGTGATCTCAGCCTCTTTGTCATTGACTGCAATCAAACGCTCCACTCCCATACGTATGAACTCGTCACCAGGATTCTTGCCAATGGTTGTTACGATGGTCCAGCGCATCTAAGCACCTCCACGTTAAGTAAGGATTACACGCTCTGGCGTAGGTATCGCCAGCTCATTAACGATCTTCCACTCGGGGCGCATCGTTGGCGGGTACTGTCGTATGTGCATCGTGACATTGGTGCACCCGATCTGACATGCCAGGTTAGCTAGGGCTGTATCAGCCGTATAGATGTGACTTGCATGCTCTAGCAATCCACACCAGTCGAAGATGTTGTGGGTCAGCGGTCCGACCTCAACTACCTTCTCATGCCCAGGCACAGGTATATCCCACACCCCAAGCGAGCTATGCTTATTCAACACCACGTAATCTGTGTTGTACGGATCGTCACTGCCTACCAGGTACTCGGCCAACTGTCGCTCACGTTCAACGTTCCTACGGATACGCAAGGGCTCGAACTTGGTCGCCAGCGGTACCTTGGCCAGGTGGTACTTGTACTCGTCAAACCCCATGGTCTGCTTGTTCTGATGCCAGCCGGCCGACATCTCCTCATTACCATGTAGGCACATCGCCAGGTTAAGCGAACGCCTATCGATATTCCGATTACGCAGAGCCTCCAGCGCAGGTAGGTATGCCTCTGTTGCATCGTCCACATCCAGCTGGATCCAGTTCACGTAATGGAATGCGTCCACCAAAGAGTCGTAGTACTGAGCAGCTACTGGCATGTGAATGGCATAACCTGCTCGCTTGTATGCCTGCGCTATAGGCATGACAATGATGATGTCACCTAGCCGGGCGGGCTGGATGATGGTTAGTTGGTGCCAGCTGTCCTTGTTGTGGCGTGCACGCACTACAGCCTGCTCTGTACACATCACAGAGCCATTACCTAGTCGACTGACGGTATTACCAAAGTAGAACACACCAAGTGGCTCAGCGACGAACCTGATGGCGTCAGCGCCGGCATAGTCAGTGATCTTGCACCACATGTCCCAGTCAGAGCATATCTTCATATCCTGATCAAAGTAGCCCACCATGCGATGCAAGTCCTTGCGCCACATTGGATCGTTACCATAGGTACACGCATCGGCTATGTCAGCTTTACCACACAGGTGCGCAGTAATAGGGTCTAGCGAACAGTCACGGGCAGCTGCATGCTCCCATGACTCGTTCTTAATCGAAGAGCGATAGTGCAGGTTGTAGACGAGTGCCGCGTCATATGCCTCAAGCTCGACTTGCTGTATGATCAGCGCATTGTACTTACGTCGGTCGTCAATGTTCCAGTTGGTTACGTACTCACCCCGTGCCTTGTGGATCATCTGATTCCAGGCCGGGTACACCCCATTACACTCCGTATCCTTAAAGCAGATGATCTGATCTGGATACAGGCGGCTGTACTTGTCGAACAATGGATGCCACTCTACATAGCAGATGAGCGCTTCTATCACGCCTGTATTCCAGCCACGTTGCGTGATGAGGTTGTTGAAATAGCCTTGGATGGCATATCCGTAGACATCGAGTCGCCCTACTCCCGTAAGTACGGAGATCTTTGGCGTCATAACACTCTCCTTTCGTCATTCGTTATCGGGACACTAGCATCCTAGCTTGGTTACAGTCAATGGGTAAAAAAGACCGGACCCCGAAGGAGCCCGGTCTCGTGTCGCGGATTAAGCTAGTGCCGCAGCAAATGCTGGAATCCGCTGATTGATCTCGTCAGGCCACTCAAACGGAATACCCAACTCACGGGCCCCGCTGATGCTACCACTGAACGTAGTGTCGATCTGATACGTATCACCATCACCATCAGCTACCGCATTCAGCGCACCGAACAACACCATCATCACGGCGAGTGACGCTGTGGGTGTATTCTTGTCGATTGCCTGCAGACGCTTAAGCGCCCAATCCCGTGTATCAACAATCGCCTTCATCCCAGGTATACTGCTGCCCTGACCAGTCCACGTACGTACTGCCTGCTGATATGTCTCATGGTCCACGTAGTAGTAGAACATCCAGAACGGCAGCACAGCGATATTACGCACCAACGCACCATTACGCGGGAACTCGCTCAACACCTCAATCGCGTCATCGAGCATGTACAAGTACCAACCACCAAACGCATCGGCGTCGGTGTAAACCATCGGGCGTCGTGGTGTCCACGGATGCAACGCTAGTCGCATACCGCTGACCATCTGACGGACACGGCTTCTACTCCCGAACAATAACTGCTTCTCGTCCGACGTCAACCGAGCGCAATGCTGATCAAGCGTGTACTTCTTCTTTGTGCAATGCACATGAAGATCCCCTACCTCAACGTTCTCGAAGACGCATATGACCACGTCATGTCCACCAAGCATGATCGCGATCCAACGATGCTTACCATCCACTGATAGACCAGCCCGGTCGAAGTAGAACGGACCACCTGCGATAGGATCCCACTTACCACCACGAATCTGATTCGCCATCGTCGCTGGATTGCTACCTCCAGTATTTCTGTTACGTGCTGAGTACTGCGCCGGAATCAAACCAGCACCCATGGCTGGAACAACCCACAACGAGGCCGCAGCAGAATGCCTGCGTAACATCGGCAACTTGTCTTTCATACCAGGAGCCAGGTTGAACTGCTTGGCGATCCTGACATTCGTCGTGTCCAACAACCGCACGCCACCTATCTGCTTCAACGTTTTGCTAGCATTGCTCATTTCAATATACCTCACTGTTAACTGTTAACTGTTAACTGTTCACTGTAGTAGTTACTGCATATAGCCACAACCCACCCATTGACCTTGAGTGTGATATGACTGCTTGTCTATGTTGTTATACCCGAGTTAGCCTGATAATTAAGGAAAAGACCGGACCCCCGAAGGAGTCCGGTCTCAGATGACATATCAAGTTTTAATACTACCCGCTATGCGGGACCCCACCGGGCGTTGACGAGTCAACAATATTAGGTGGTGTGGTCTCCATATCAGGCGAACACGTGTTGGCCGGATCCGGCGAACCCGCCGGCGAGTGGTCCACAAAACCAGGGCCGTTGGTGCCGTTACAAGCACAATCAGCGCTGTCGCAAGGTTCGGTCTTCCCGTCCCTGCTGTCCTGAATGGCCTTAGCTGGCTCAGCCTCAGCTTTAGGCTGTTCACTGCCCGTCTCAGGGTATATAGGCTGGTCAAAATCGGGCATCGTACGTGCCCTGATATCCTCCAGCATCATCATGCCAGTGATCTCACCACCGAGCATAACCATGGCGTTGACATACCGCTCGGCCTCGGACTCAATGTCCTTACAAATCTCCACGCACTCTTCCCACATCTCCTGCATTAACGTATAGCCAGCCGCGAACTGATCTTTGACCTGCGTGTCCTTCCGATCGGCTATAGTTTGACTACGTGCTATCATCAACTCCCCGCAACCAGCCGTGACAGCCTTCGCACATTCAACCACACGAACACGCTGTTCATCGTCAGTCGCGGTATGCAACACCGTACGGGCAGCCGCACGCAGCGATGTGAACGTGTCAAGCTGAGCACGCATAGCGTGCTTACAGCTGTCATCGAACATGATACGCATGATGGGGTTGACATCATCCGGCAGCTCAGCCTCAAGCTGCTGAAATACGTCGCGCTGATGCTGAAATGCTATCCGCAAGAGCGACGTCATCTTCTGCCCACACTCAGCGTCAAGCATCTTTTCAACGCGCTGTGATGGCCACGTCATGAGATCAGCGTACAACGCACTGACATCGTCACCGCTCATAGCGTCAATGCCTAGCTTCATTATCTTCTCTGCCAGCTCAATCGTGTCCACCTCAATCGCCGCCCTAGGTGTCTTCTCGTCGGCATTCTCTGTCATAACTACTCCTACCCTTCTGGAGATTGTCCCCATTTTCATTACCCTACGTATCAATCCTTCTCCGTTCACAGCGTCGCTCATGCTCTATCTCCGCGTCCCGTTTCTTAGACGGACGCATAGGGTTCTGTGACACGAACCTACACGCCTTCCGTCTACATTGCGGGCATATACCTGATGGCGGGGGCCTGAAAGCCTCAGACCCATAGTTGCACAAGTCACACCACATCTCCCAGCTCCTCTGAAAGGAACTTCAACTCCCCATTACCATGCGGGCTGACTACCGCACCCACGTCTGATTCCAAGTACGACGCGTCCACGGCCCCTACAGCACCACCGTTCTCCCTGAACAGTTGTACCCACTCCTCAGTATCCGGCACGGCCACCGTTGCCAGGAACTTTGCCAGCGTAGGCGCCTCATGTAACAGAGCACCACACTTAGGGCACTCACCGTACGGCACACGCTCCCCAGGAGCTACGCGTTCGCATAGCTTAGGTATATCAGGGAACCCGCGCTCTATATCGCCCTCAGCGCCCTGCCAGTCGCAGTTCTGACACCGCAGTAAGACCACCACCGCTGCTGTAACTACGGGCTTCAACGTATCATACTCACCGCACTGACAGTCTGTCGGCTTCTCCTTGAACATGTAGCAATGGCCACCCTCAGGGCGCAACCGATGTACGCATCCTTCACACTTCATGATGGCTCCTCTTTCATCCACTCAAATCCTTCCTGCTCTGCTACCAACTCCTTTGCCCGCCTAATACGCTGCTCCAGTATAGACTCAGCGTACCTAGCGTTGTCCTTAGCGTTCTGCGCATGCGCCCGCTTGATAGCCACATGGATATGCTTCCTACAGCTGCATACGAACAGCCGACTCAGGTCCTTGGGGTTGACTACTTCAAGCATAACTACACTGTCTCCCAATCCTTGTTCTTCACGTTAGGTAGTCGCGACGCCATACCAAAGCGAGCCCTGGGGTGGTCGAAGCACGTGACTGGATCGATCTCCAGTAGATACGGACACGCTATGTCTGCGCGTACGAAGAATGCGTTGGTAGCTATAGCGTTCGTGCCTACCAGCCGATAACCCTTCGACCTGCCCAGCTTAACGAACGCGGCTAATGACGCACCAGCGTAGTCGGTGCCGTACTCTGTAAACTCGGCCTTAAAGTCGGCATCATAGGGTACGGTAACACTCGGCCCCGGGCCCCATAGATGATTGAACTCCACTACCACCACGCGTGGGCGCACACAGTTCAGTGCGTCCCATACCCAGTAGTCCATACCATCGATGTCCAACGAGAACAGATCAATCGTGCCATTGAACCCGTTGACATCAAGGATCTGGTTGATGGACTCTCGTGTCACCCACGTATTGACGATGATAGGAGGCCAGTACTTCGTGTCCGGATGCTGCACAAAGTAGTTACGTGCTCTGGCCGTGTTAGCGCTATTGCCGTCACACAGTAAGCCGTGCCACCTGTGATTAACGATGAGGTTGGTTGTATTACACTCCAACCCGTCCCCGGCACATATCTCAACACACGTGCCATCTGCCACATCTATCAACGAGAAGATGTACAGCAGTATGCCGTCCTCCTCGTTCTGTGAATGACATCGGAAGCCCACGTCCCTGAAGGACAAAGTGCTGTGCTCCCGTGACGTCATCATCCGATAGGTCATCATGAGCTGGATCTGCTGCAAGGCTGTGCCTGCGGTGTGTATAATCTTCATGTATCTATCCTCTCCATTGTTAAGTTCTCTACGTCATCCCGTTGATACAGATGCTCAAGGCAACAACGGTCGCACTCGGCAGTACCGTGTTGGTGATGGTACTTGTCGTTACAAATGGCACCACCACCGGCCTTATCCGGGTTACACGAGCCCCTAGTGTGTGGTACGAACGGCAGTAGCACATCACGTATCTGAAGCACCGACGCACACATGGCTTCACGCCGTAGCCGTGCGTGTTCGTCCTTCTGATCCCTACGCTTCTTCAGCTCTATCTCAAGCTGCTCGTCTGTTACCTTCTCCAGCGCATTACACATAACATCCTCCTAGCTAAAAGAGAGGTGCACGACCCACCTCTCCTGGTTAATGGACTTATCCTAACTATGTAGTTATAACCACTTCGAGGCACTTATTCATGCGTGCCATAGGCATTTGAGTATGGTTTCCACCTTACGCTTGGTTGCATGTAGCTCTTGGATGACTTCCTCTAGCTCAGCACGCATACGGCCAGCACTCATGGACTTGTCGCCCTGCGGATCCATCTCAAGCTGCTTGTCACCACTGGGCGCCGGTGCCCGTCTACTGGTCCAACCACAGTGGGGATACATGTCACACCCGCTGAAGGTATCGCCGCTTGACTTATTCGTGCGCAATACGATCTTACCTGCACCGCATGCCGGACATGGCTTTCCCACCACAAGCGAAGGCCGGGGCTTTGTTCCATGCCCCGACCCCTTACCCATACTCTTACGCACACTAGCCTGCATGCGTTCTACCTTACTCGGTGCGTGATCAGCTGGATCACCACTGGGATGCTGGTCAGCATTATCCATGGCATCAGCTTCATGGTCCATTGAGTCACTCATATCATCACTCTCCGTGTACGTAGTCCCAGTTATCGATTGGTATCAGCGCCCTCATGTTATGTTCCTCAAACCACTGATACGCCTGAAGCGCCCCTGTGACAAACACATCGGGGTGAGCCTGTGCCACATAGCACGCCTGCTCCATGGACATGGTAAGCCCGTCGAAATCACCCAGCTGCTGCCGGAAGATCGTACCCATGATACCCTCGGGTATATCCACCTGCGTATCGTCTGGATCGTATGCAGGTGGGTCAGGCTTAAACATTTTGCGGTAAACATTACCGCCCATGTCGTACCAGCCCTCGAAGTCTGGTGCGTGGTAGATGTAAGGTTTCTTACCCTCGAACACCCAGCGAGTAGGGTCTGCAATCAGTATACCTTCCTCTGGGTCGAGTTCCTCAATCCACCCGTGGTGGGGGAAGTGACGGCCGGCGAACTCGGTACCCGGAGCGATAGGCCCCAACCAGTTTCCGTAGCGTAGCTTCCCGTTAGGTACAAGGCCGCGGTCAAGCATGAGCGCGGCTATGCTGTGGCAGTTACCGGGCCAGAACCCGGTAGCTAGGTCAATCTTGTGTGCAACATCCTGCACATCAGCCAGTACGATCACTGGAAGCCGTGCCTCATAACGAGCGTATTAACCACATCCTCGTGGCTTCCGTTCTGTACGTCAGCAGATACATCCCAATGGTCGTCATCCTCTTCCATACCAACGTGCATGTCGTGCCTCATAACGAGCGTATTAACCACATCCTCGTGGCTTCCGTTCTGTACGTCAGCAGATACATCCCAATGGTCGTCATCCTCTTCCATACCAACGTGGAAGCCGTGCCTCATAACGAGCGTATTAACCACATCCTCGTGGCTTCCGTTCTGTACGTCAGCAGATACATCCCAACGGTCGTCATCCTCTTCCATACCAACGTGCATGTAGAAATGCACATGGTAGCCGCCGTCTTCACCAGTCAGTACGACCGACAAGGCCTTCTTACCATCAGGTACCTGGAACAGTGGCTCCAGGTCCGCTTCCCATTGATCCCGTCTCTCTTTGAGCGTCATCTTCGTCCTCCTCTAGCTTTTCCTTCAGAGTCTGTTTGACCTCCTCAACTGCGATCGTACCATACCAGGCTGTACTGCAGAGGGGCTCCTCACCATCAACTGCTGCCTTAGCTTGCCCGTGAAGACGTACTCCTGCCTTCCTGCATGCATCGTACACGTCACTCAGCAGCGCGGCCCTCTCGGCTGCCCTGATGCGCTTCAGGTGGCGCACTACAATGTCGTAGTCATGCGTTAGCCACTGTTTATCACGTGCCACCGCATTGAGTATCCTGCGAGCCTCCTCCCTATCCTGCTGTGTCATCGTTATCTTTTCCCTTCGATTCAAGAGAAACAGCTATAGCGTCCTCAACCAGTTCAACTAAGCTACCAACACACTGACTCCCTGCGGCGCCAAATACGCTATCCGATTCACGGCAATGGAATGCCAAGCCGTTCCACGTAGCTGGATGCACCCGAATTACGGTCACCAGCTGCAGACGCACCATTGTATGGAACTGTTTCAACACAGCTCTAGCTCCATGAGCGGAAGGCGTGATAACTTCCAAGGCCTCAACGTCATTAAGTGCTTCGAACAACGTGGCACTCTTAATGTCGGACTGACCGCTTATCCCGAACTCCATTTTCAACTCATACAGATTCATGTTATTCCTTTCGGTTGGCTGCCCGGTAGTTCTGCGCCTCCTTATTTCGTCGTCGCCGTCGACACTCCTTACAAAACTGCCGTTGTCGTGGGCGTAGTTTCCAGCCACATGAGATACAATACCTAGTCATATTACACACCCCTCAATAATGATATGTCCTGCGCTTCACCGTACCGTGCTGGGTTATCGCTCATTGCCACACCTCCTCTAATAATTCATGCCAGTTTTGCTCCAGCT
>Ga0207997_1001465_pt1 | contig 12230 bp, 14 predicted proteins | sample AntAceMetag02UKN_FD_184777 | JGI IMG/M metagenome (GOLD analysis project Ga0207997, IMG submission 184777) | Saline lake microbial communities from Ace Lake, Antarctica - Antarctic Ace Lake Metagenome 02UKN (SPAdes) (version 2) | ecosystem: Environmental > Aquatic > Non-marine Saline and...
TTTATTATAGGATATTCTTCTATATCAATATTTTTAGCTGGAAAAGTTCCTATCAACCACTTATCAGCAAATTCATATTTATATCTTTTAATATCTCTACCTCTCAAAAGCGGTTTAATTATCTCCGCACACTTAGGGTCTTTTGCTATAAGTTCATCTTTTGTTTTACCATCAATTATAAAAGCCTCATTAAATCCCGTTAAAATACCTCTATAGATTTTTATATCCCAATCCTTAAGTTGTGTTCCTACCTCCTCAATTCTCTTTTTTATCTTTAATTCTTTAGGATTGGCAAAAGAAAACCCTTCAATATCCAAATCAGATTTTTTATAGTCAAATCCATTTTTCTCAATATAATTATCCAAATTCATATTTAATTCATAATCCCTATCAATGTCATAGTATACAAAATCACTGTTATTGTTAGATTTTTTAAACTCCAATACAGAAGTATCAACTGTAGCACTTTCAAAGACTTTTACTCCATTAAAATCAACATAACTCAATAAATCAGTATTTTTTAGTAAAAACTTTCTGAAATTTTTACCATATTTTGCTCTTGTCCATTTATTTGAGGTAATATAAGACAAAATACCGTTTTCTTTTAGAAGATTATATCCTTTTTCATAGAAGTATATATAAATATCTGCTGTACCTGTAAAAGTTTTATAAATATTTTTTAATTGTGGTTTTAAATCTTTTATTTTCTCGTGTCTAATATAAGGTGGATTTCCAATTACAATATCAAACTTTTCTTTCTCTCCAAACATAAATTCAGGGTCAAAAAAATCTGCACTTTTATTTTGTTCATAAGGATTCCAATTTGCTATTTTTTCACTCACTTCTACTTTAAACCCTGATTTTTGTAATGCTAATTTTAATTCCCCTCTTAATTCTTTATCTTTAATTATTTTTTTCTTCTTAGTTTTATGTGTCCTAACTTCAAAACATTCTCGTCTTACTTTTTTTAACTCATCTTCTATTATTTGATATTCATTTTTTCCTAATTGCATTTGTAATGGTTTCTCAACACTTAACAATGTATTTGCACTTACAAATTTTGTTTCAAGATTTGGTAACGTTAGTATACCAAAATTTGATTTTGTTTTATCAACTTTCTGTTCTATTACAAGTGATACGAAAAATCTTAATTTTGCTATCTGTATTGCAATTGGTTGAATATCTACTCCATAAATACAATCTTTAATCAAAAATAATTTTCTTGCATAATTTGCTTCATTCTTTGTCATATCAAAGGTTTCTTCTATTTGCCTTTCTCTTTCTTTGTAATCCTCGCTATCTTTATTTAAATTATCCAGTTTAGCTAGTCTCCATATTTGATTTTCTGGGTCTAGTTTTTCTAGTATTTTAACTGTTTTATTTAGTATCCCCATTGGAAATGCCCCTGAACCACAAGCAGGATCAATTATTTTCATTTTGTTTATTGATTTTACCAGTTTTTCACTTTCATTATAGTTGAAAGGATTTTCTAACATATTAATATCAAATAACTTCTTTAACTTATTATCTAAGTCATCTATATCACTATTTTTAGTTTTTAAATACTCTTTTATTGAACTGTCTACCATATAGTTTACAATTTCTCTTGGAGTATAAAAACTTCCTGTTTGTTTCCTTGCTGTTGTAGAGGTTTCCTCATTATAACTAGCAAGTAGATTTTCAAATATTTCTCCTAACAATTCAGGGTCTAAGGCTACATCTTGTTCAAGAGGTGTATTCTCTTCAACTGTAAATTTATAGTTGTTTAATATATTTATTAATCCTTTAACTTTATAATTTTTATTTTTAGTATAATAAACTTTATTCAAATCATAATCTTGCTCAACTCCAAAAAGTAATTCATCGGGAAAGATAAGTCTTTCTTCATTTCTTTTATTATCAGAAAACATATCAACTCTTATTTCATCTGATTTCCCTGTTTTTATTTTATCCAAACACTCAAAAAGACCTCCATTTAAGAACGGAATATCTTTAAACAAATCAATAATTAAATTTTCATCTTTACTTTTTAAAAATCTACTATATCTATATAAACTATGTATTCCATAGCTGTCACTTTGAGTTCCTTTATATGATTTCACAAAACCTCTATTATCCATTTCTGTATTAAGGGTCGCAAAAAAAAGATTTTGTAATATCGTCTTATAATAAGTACTTCGTTCTCTATCCTTATTTTCAATTATATTGTTATAAATATAATCTTTATCAAAAACTTTTTCAGGTATCAACCCTTTTTCTTTCAAAAACCAAGAAAACATGAATCTAATTATAAATCTTATTATATTTTGAGAGTTTCTTTTCTCTTCATTTTCCTCTTCATCATCAGGAAATTCCACTTTTTCCAAAGCCCAAAAATACCAGTTTGAAAGCTCTTTGTAAAACTTTTTATTAAGTTCCTTTATATTTAGCACTTTTTTTAACGAATTATGAAAATACTCAAAATTCTGCTTATTTCCAAGATTTCCAAACTCCAATCCTTCAAGTATTCTTATATGTGCTGAGTGAGGTTTGTTAATATCAATATCCTTAATCAAAATTGTCTTTTCAATTACATCTCTTGTTTCATCTTTTTTATTTATTCTTCTATCAGTAATTGAAAGCGTTAATTTATTATCATAGTTAAAAAGTATAAAAGCAGGTGCATTTATACACTTATTTATCCCTTTTGAAATACTCACAATATCAGTTTTAGAATGATTTTTATCTTTTAATTTAATAGCTAAAAACAGGTAAGCTTCTATTATTATATCTGTATTTTTTCCTTTATAAAAATTTTCTTGATATTTTGCCATTTCATCTTCTGAAAGATTAAATAAAATTTCTATATTTTCTATATCATTATCTTTTAAATGTGAATTTTTTTCTTGTCCTGTCATTTCTAAAAAATCATTTAAGCTATAATTTGCTTCTTCTTGTATTGTATCCATAGGATAATTTAAAACTTTAAAAAAATCAATACTTGAATTAAATAAATTATTTGAATTAAAGTTATTAATTTTTTTATTAATTAGTTCTAAAATATTTATACTCATTCACTTTCACCTTCTTCCATATTATTTTCAATAAATTTTATTTCTTTTAAAAGTTCTTTTTCAAGTTCTTCTTCGAGATACAATTTTGCAATCATTTGGGCTATTCTATCTTTCACAGTTGGTATCCCTAATGGTCTCATTTTTCCGTCAGCTTTGCTGCCACCTCTCCTAAAAGGAGAGGCTTTTTTTCTTTCCATGCTCTCCCAAAGGGAGAGCTGTCACGCTAGTGACTGAGAGGGGAGGGCTACTCGCCAAACCCTTCTACTCTTATTTCGCCACTCATTAATTTTGGTAATAATATATCTTTAGTGTGAGATAATGTTTGAATTTGATTAATATTATTTGTGACTTTATAATAAATTGGCTTAATTAAAGCCTTCCATTTCGTCATTATTAATATATTAGGTATTATAATTTTTAAATTTCCTAATACTGTTAGGCTAACATTCGCTTGAACACCTTGAACAATATTTGATTTTATTTCAAATTGTGTCTCTACCATTTTAATCCATTGATGAACATATTCTAAATAATTTTCTTTATTAGATAACCTTATAAATGCGATTGCTTGATTACAATTGGAATCATCCAATTCTTCAGGAACAATAACAACTCTTCCAATTGTTCCTGCAATCGAAAACAAGATATCATTTACTTCTAATTTAGATCTTTTTAATGATTTGTTATGTATTTCATTCGGTATCTTTTCTAATGCGTTAAATTTAATTCTTCCATTATCAGTTAGATCTTTTACTTTTAAAAATGGTATCTCTGATTTCAATCCTTCTACTGCGTTTTTTCTTGGAGTTGTTCCTTTTGAAATTTTAAGACAAACTTCCCCTAACTTCCCAACTCTCCACCCCTTAGGAATCTCGCCTAACTCACTATCCTCCATCTCGCCAGTAGCTCCATGATAATTGAAGTTCACAAACCACTCTTTAAACATAGTCTGTGCCAGTTCTTCAAGTGTTTTATTCTCCTCTTGCAATAGTTCTATCTTTTCATCTAAAGATGATAGAACATCTACAATTGCTTTTTGTTCTTCAAAGTTTTTTGGTGAAAAAATAGGGAATTTTCGTAAATCACCTAAAGTAATATATTTTTGCGTTGTTCCACTTAATCTACTCAATATATAATTTTTACCAAATTTACTTCTTAAATAATAATATAACCAATATGAATCTGTTTTATTAGAACATTTAAACAATCCAACATTTTTTATTGCAAAATCAGGTTCTTCTTTTATTATACAAACTTCTCCAACGGTTCCTATCATCGACAACAAAATATCCCATTTGTCAACATTACTCCTTTTATTTACTTCGATATAATCTTCTATTGATATATTGTAAGCTGATGATTTCTCTAAACTTCCATTTTTAATATTTTTAGAGGTAATTAATAATTTCCCTTGCTCTCTCTTTTTTGGAGAATCATGTGTGCCATCTGAAACTCTATCACAATATTCTTCTGCAATCATCTCAATCCACCCATTCGGCAATTTACTCATCATCCATACCTCCTAATTCAGCCTCTATCTCCTCTATACTCGGCAAAGAAGATTTAAAATCATCAGGTATAAGTTTTGTTAATTTATATTCACTAATTCCCAACGGTTTATTAATATCTTTTAAAGAATATTCTACAATAGTATTATTTTTAGATTGTGCCACAACTTGTGGCGTAATTGCAGACCAGTATAAACACTCCCTTTTTCATTTGTGAATTTTGAATTTGCTTTTTTATTTCAACTATAAAGTTTTTATACTCAGTATTTTTTAACATTTCTTTACTCATATATTTATACCTACTTTTGCTAATTGTTCTTTTATTTTATCGTTTAGCTCTTGCTCTTTATTTATTTGACTAGCAAGTTTCATTTCTATTTTTTTAACTTTTTCTTCATATGGTATACCATCATCTACTTCATCAGGTATTCCAACATATCTACTGGGAGTAAGAACAAAACTATGCTTTTCTATATCACTTAAACCAGCTGATTTACAAAAACCTTTTTCATCTTCATAATTTTCATCTTTTCTCCACGAGTGATAAGTATCTTTAATTTTTGTTACATCGTCATCAGAAAATTCTCTATGAACTCTATCTTTCATAAAGCCCATTTCAGAGGCATCTATAAATAATGTTTGATTCTGTCTTACTGTTTTACCTCTTCTTAAAATCCAAATATTTGCAGGAATTGCGGTATTATAAAATAGTTGTTTTGGTAGTGCCACAATACAATCAACTAATCCTGCCAGTACCAATTTTTTACGAATCTCTCCCTCTCCTGAAGTATTAGAACTCAAGCTCCCATTTGCTAAAACTGTCGCTATAACACCATTTGTTGCTAAGTGGTATAACATATGCTGTATCCAAGCAAAGTTTGCATTTCCTGCTGGAGGTAATCCGTATTCTTTAAATCTTCCATCTTCTGATAATATTTCTTGACCCCACTCTTTTTGGTTAAATGGTGGATTTGCTAATACATAATCTGCCTTTAAGTCTGGATGAGCATCATGTAAAAAACTTCCTTCTGTATTCCAAGCAACAAATTTAGAATTTATATTTCGTATTGCTAAATTCATTTTAGATAATTTCCAAGTAGTTTGATTTGATTCCTGTCCAAAAATTGTAATATCTTGAAGATTTCCTTGATGATCTTTTATAAAATTCTCACTCATTACAAACATACCACCACTACCACATGATGGATCATAAACTCTACCTTTATACGGTTCTATCATTTCTACCATTAATTGCACTATTGATTTTGGAGTATAGAATTGTCCACCTTTTTTTCCTTCTGCATTTGCAAATTCCCCTAAAAAACATTCATAAATACGCCCTAATAAATCCTTACTGTTTTCATGTTCTACTTTCAATTCTACATCTGATATAATATCTATCAATTCTCCAAGAGCCGCTTTATCAAGATTTGGTTTAGCAAAAACTTTTGGTAATACATTTTTTAATTCTTTATTTTCTTTTTCTATAATATCCATTGCATCGTCTATCGCTACACCTATTGTTGAAAGTTTTGCTTTAACTTGTAAACTTTCCCATCTAGCCTCTTTTGGTACGAAAAGGACATTTTCTGCTGAATACTCATCTCTATCTTCTGGGTCAGAAAAGTCATCTTTCTCAAGTTTTTCATGAAGTTCTTTGAATGAATCGGATATATATTTTAAGAATATAAGACCTAGAACTACATTTTTGTATTCTGCTGCATCAATATTTTTTCTAAGTTTATCTGCTGTTTTAAAAAGTGTTGCATTAAAATTACTATTCTCTTTTGCCATTTGATCAGCTCCTTAAATTTTTAATTTCATATGATTACATAATTTTTTCGTCTTGCTCCCTCCTTTGTATTTAACTTATAATTAAGTATACCATATTAAATTAGTTTTGTCAAGAAAAATAAAAAAAAGACTGAAATTAATCAGTCTCATTTATGGTATGGGATATAAATGTCTTCATATCCGTTGCTTTCCAACCACTTTAGAATGATGTCGCGTTTCTTTTCACATCCTTCGTGATGGAAATTGTAAGCAAACTTATTAAATTGTATACAATTGGCGATTATATGTTTAGCCTTATTTGAACAGTCATCGCCTCTACCACAATTTTCTCCCCAAACATAAGTATAAAAATTTATTATTTTATTTGGGTCATGTTTCAATATTTCCTGTACTGACTTGAACAAACTTTTCATTTTCGATCATCTCCACTAGCTTTGTAATGGATGTTCCGAACAAAGTTGTATACCCTAAATCTAACTTGTAAATCTCACCACGTTCAGTATTGAAATGTGTACATGCTTCCTTTATTTCCTCCCTAATGTCCATTAATATCATCGCTCTCTCTATATTTCATTATTTCCTTAATTTGTCCATCGTTATAATATGATATAAATTCTCCAATTTTCATTTTTGCTACCTCCTTGAAATTTTTTTCTATAGTTTGTTTTGGAAGGTAATTTTTAAATCGCCGTCCATATTTTCTAGTGCGTAGTCGGAATTGTCCTTGACTACATAGAAATTACCCCCAAAATTATATGTTTTGGCTTCGATTGTTACCTCGAAAGTGACTTTCGAAAGTAGGTCAACCGCTGTACTTTGTGACTCTAGCTCCTCTTTAATTATTTCTAACAAAGTTTCTTTTGGTACAATTACGAAACCATTTATAGTATCAAAAATCTCTACAACATCCTCCAAATTAATTGTAATTTCCATTTTAATTCCTCCTTATTTTTGTAAATAAAAAATAGAGTATCGATTAATTAATTTTATCAACTACATATCCTCCACTTTTATTACATCTCTCCATTCCTCTTCACAATATTTTTCATAAAAATCTTCTTTCAAAAAATCTAATAATTCACTTGGATTTATTATATCATCCTCTTTTAAATGTCTTTCTAGCCATTTATTTTCATCAAATATATAATATCTGTAAAACATAGCAGAAGATCCTAGCGTATTATCTATATACTCACCTGTTTCTGTATTTTTATTTAAGAAATGTACAAACCCATATGAATTTGTTTTTTTATAGCAATATGCCACAACCATTTTATACTTATTATCTTTTTCCACAAGTCATAACTGTTGTGGTGACATTTATTATTGAATAAAGTTATATTATTTTTGATCCCGCTTAAATACTTTACAATATTAGTATAATTTGCTAAGAAACTTAAGTCAGCATCTATTTTAGAACTTAATAATTTCTCTACGTCATAGTAAGTTCTCTCCTTTATTATTTACCGTTCCAATAAACCTTTTCTATCTTGCCATCTATATTTTTTGTTGAGTATGTTGATCTTTTTTGTTTCTCGAAAATAACATCAAACCTATCGTCACTTATATCATAACTTGAAAAGTACACTGGGTATTCTCGACTTGCTACCCAATTGTAAAATTCTTCATGGTTAAAATTTTCTTTATTGTAATTCCTAGTATTTTCATACGGAGGATCACAATAAACTACATCACCTTTTATATTTTCATAATTCAAATATGTGTCATTTGTGATTTCCAAATGTTCCAATCGTTCTAATTGCTGTAACTGTTCTAATCGTTCTAATTGCTGTAATCGTTCTAATTGTTGTAACTGTTGTAACTGTTGTAACTGTTCTAATTGTTGTAACTGGGGTAACTGTTCTGATCGTTCTAATTGCTTAAGTTCGTTAAGTTGGTTATTTTTAGTTGATTTATAGTTTTTCTTAGGTATATCTGGGATTAATTCGTTTATTTTACATGTTAAAACTAAATTTTTTAAGTCGAGAAACTCGTTAAAAGTTAAATCTTTATATTCATTATAAACACTATCATAATATAATCTAGTTACTCTTATAGCTTCTAATTTTAATATAACCTTTACATAATTTTTCCTAGCTATTTTTAGATCTCTATCATAGATGTTTTTTATATGCCAGTAATAACTATCTTCAAAGTGGTTTTCTAAGTATTGCAAATATTCAATATCATTATAAACTAAAAAATTATGAGCTTGTTTTTTAAACTCTTCTATACCTTTTCCAAATAAATAGTCATTACCATTATTCCCAAACGACCACATATATTTAACATATCCATCTGTGTCTTTTAAGTTGAAAAATTCTTCCCTAGTTATAAATTCAGGTTTAAATTTGTCATAATTAAACTCTCCTGCAATTGCTCTTTCCATAAGATCAACCAATATAGGATTAATCTCGTTATACAACACTTCCTCATACTTTTCACTCAATTTAGCACAATGTGACATTGCTCCACCGCCGCCGAAAAGATCGACAAACCTTTTTCCTGAGGGTAAAACATCTAATATTTTTTCAGCTATCTGTGACTTAGATCCTTGATAAGGTATACCATACTTTCCCATTTCACCATCTCCTTATTTGTATTTTCTAACTAATAAGAGTGTATCACAAAAAAATGAATTTGTCAAATAAAATCTACATTTTATTGTGATATTAGTAAAAGGTTATGCCTCTAAGGGAACAAGGTGTTGTTTTAGGGTTATCCGCATTAGTAACGAATTATTTAAAAATGTGGTTGCAGTTTTTTTGCATAGTTAAAATCTATGTAAGTATTGATTTTAAAGGCTTAGTGTGTATTTTTACACTTCTGTTCCTATAGTTTATGTAAGTAAAGTTTAATTAAAATTTCCCCCATAGGATACAAAATTTGCGTTTTTTTCTCCCATAGGATACCTTTTTTTATTGCTTACAAGTGTTGATTTTATTAGGTTTTAAAATGATTTCTTCACTATTAGTACTTATAGTATTATGAATGATTGTACTACTAAATTTCAATGTTATGTAATTTCTTTAGGTATAAAAAGTCTAACGGATGTAAAAATTCTTTTAACTCTTTATGAAAAGCTATAAACATAGTCTCTGTAACTGTCCTATCTTTAACTGCAAATAAAGGGTTCATTAGAATACACCACTTATTATTTATCTTTTCTTTGGTCAAAATACAATATTCGTCTACGTCAGGTTTTACAAAAGTACTCCATATTTTTTTAGACACATTTAAGTATAATCTTAAATCTTCAAAATTTGATATAAGTTTGTTATTCCCATATTTTAATCTTCCATCATGAGTTATCATGTGTCCTATGGAATAAATAACCCCTCTAGTATGTATTGATAAGTTTTTAATAAATTCGAAACTATTTTTAATAGTAAAAAAAGAATCTTTACTAAAGTCTATTTTAATTCTTTTTTTCAGTCTTTTTATACTCCTTAATTCTTCTAATTCCTCTAACGTCAATTCATTAGGATTATCTTTAAGTATTGAAAATAACCGTCTTACTCTATTTTTTTCATCTTCTCGAGATATACTTTTTATTATTTCTCTTTCTAGTAGTTCTCCTGTGCTTTTATCGTAGTATTCTACATTTTCTAATTTTTTCAAATTCATCATCTCCTTATATAATTTCTTTCCTTTATATAAGTATACTACAATATTTCTAAATTATCAAGTTTTATCTCACTTTTTATCACAATATTATTCTCGTCATAATACGTATAGCAATATTTTCCATCACCAATTTTGAAAACTACCAATACCAAATCATCACCTCCGTTATATTATAAACATCTAATAAGTGTAGAAACTACGAAAATTATTGTCAATAAAATTACGTCTTTTTTTGGAATATAAATGTTCAAAATAAATCCAAACCCCTATTTTTTAAAATAAGTTTCTATGTCGCCTCTGACTTCCGTTACAAACTCTTCTACAAAATTAATTGCACGTCTACTAACTTTATTATATCCTTCTCTATCTGCAAGATCGCATTCTTCTAATTCGGCAAACGCATATTTTACAAGTGAAATATAATAATCCTTATTATCATAATATATATTATATAAATCAGATTTTTTCCCATAATGAATTTCACTCAAATCAGCTTCTATAAAACCTATCTCACTATTGAATATAATATCAATGTCCTGCATTATTTCTTCCTTATTTGTTAGTAAATTGTTCCTGTTAATTATATTATTAATACGTTCACAAATTCGGTTCTTAAGTAATCTAGTCACAACTAATATTATAGGTTTAAATTGTGAATCAGTTATCTCTCTCTCGTCTGCTAATTTTGATATAACTCTTTCTATACTATTAAGCGCAGACTCAAATCTATCCGTTCTACCATTTGAATCTTTTATAAAAAATTCCATAAATTGCCTATTTTGTTCTATAATCATATCCAATTTAGTTTTATCGTCTCTGTTTTTAGCTTTTAGAGTTCCAATTATCCATTTTAACATAAATATAAAAAATACTATAGTAACTCCATAATCGTTTAACATTTTAAGCACGTACAACACCTTCCTTTAAAAATAAAAATAGTGTAAATCATCTATTTATAGTCTAATATAGCTTTTATTCCACTTATTCCAGTTACAATTAAATTTCCATTTATTATACATCCCATCTTAAACTCCCTTCGTTACTTTTTATTTTAGATTGTATTTTATCAACTATATTTTCAACATCTGATTTTTCTAATTTTAATTCATTTAAATCTATACCAATATTTTGTAATACCATCCTAGCTCCTTTTATTCCAAGTAAATCTCTTTTTTGAGTAAGTTCAAAGTGTTCAAGTTCTTCTGCTTCAAACTGTTCTCTTGTATACATAGGAATGCTTTTTACATATGTGTATAGTGTATTGACTTCTATCACTGCATCTTTAATTAATTTTTCACTATATGGTCTGCTCGATAATTTTTTATCTATCTCTAACTTTATTTTTTTTATAGTACTTAAATTTCTTCTGAGTTGAAAATTATTATTTTCTTCTTTGTTTTTAAATTCTAATTCCTCAATATCTATTTGCATTTCTTCAATTTCCGTATCTTCTATTTGTATCGTATAGAATGTATTTCTTATTGTCTCTACTCTATCTGTTAACCTTTTTAGACAATGTCCACTTGCTCTACCTTTCGTTATTTCTCTATTTGGGAGTTGATGAGTATTTTGAAAGGCAGAGTTTCCAAATGGTATTTCTTCTCTTCGAATATTTATATCTTCTATTAATTTCTCAAAGTTTATATTATTTAATTCTTTTTCTATTAATTCTACACTATTCATAAATATTACCTCCTATAAGGACTCTCTAAAGAGAGAATCCTATTATATTATTTACTTTATTTTTAGTAACAAAACCAATTTCAATTAAAAACTTCATCATTTCTTGGAGCATTTTATCCGTATTATAAAATACATTTATTCTTTCGTATATTCTAAACATAGTATTGGTAGTCATGACTAATTTAATTTTATCATCTTCTGATATTCCTTCTATTTTGTTTATAAAATATTCAGAATTGTAAAATTTAGTTAATTCATCTATCGTAAACTCTTTTTCAAATTCAGTTTTTGTATTCCAAATTTTTTCTGCTATAAATGTAGTATTTTTTATTACGTTCCCTTCTGTGTTTAAATTATCTTCACAATTCCATTCTGAAATTAATTTAGTAGACTCATCATTTGATAATTCTATAATCTCAAACCTAGTATCGTATTCATTTGGTTTTATATCATTATATGTTTTAACTATATAGTCACTGCCTCTTGGATTGCTAAATTTAACGCTGTGAAACCTATTATCAGTAGCAAAATTTGGATGTATAAATTTATTACCGTCAAGAATTTT
>Ga0207997_1001467_pt1 | contig 12223 bp, 13 predicted proteins | sample AntAceMetag02UKN_FD_184777 | JGI IMG/M metagenome (GOLD analysis project Ga0207997, IMG submission 184777) | Saline lake microbial communities from Ace Lake, Antarctica - Antarctic Ace Lake Metagenome 02UKN (SPAdes) (version 2) | ecosystem: Environmental > Aquatic > Non-marine Saline and...
TCTGTAATCTCCAAAGTATCCTTCCGACCTAATTAAAGCTGAAACTTTTTCCCAAGCACACTCTGCCGTAATATTGTTCTTATTATTTGCCCTATCCCATATCTCACCAAGTACATTGTCGTACAATTTAAAGTTCTTATCTCTCACGACGTTAAGTATTGCGTCAAAAAAATCCTTTGCTGGCAAAGTGCCTAAAACAAAAAATGCTGTTTCTTCGTCAGCCTGTACTTTTGGCAACGATCTCTTTAGCACTAAAAACCCTTTTGCAAACTCTTTCCTCGTCATAACGGTTCTCCTGTAAATGGATTTTTCCAGTTATCCATGTTTTTAATTGATTCATATTGCTTGTATTCGTTTGTATCTTTTGCCTTTAAAAGCAACATCTGAAATTGCCTTCTAAGTTTATGCGGTGATAGAATATTATTTTTCCAGAAGCTGTCTTTTTGAGACCAAAGAATTACAAGCCTTATTTCTTCCCAACTTCTTTCATCCAATCTGTAAATGCTATTTATTTCTTTTGCCCAATTTTGAAAGTTTGGAGTTTTTATTTTTTTATCTCTCTCAGTTATTAAATCGAAAAGTAATTTTGCAAGTTCCATTTCTTGGGAATTCTCGACAAAGAGATCTACTCTACTCTTCTCTACTCTACTCTTCTCTACTCTACTCTGTGTAACGCCAGCGTAACGCACTTTTTTTTTCTCTGTTACATCAATGGTACCAACGACTTCCAGAAAGTGCCCTAAATCCATCAACGTACTATGTAAAGAACGAGCAGAAAAATTGAACCCTTTCCGGGACAAATAATTCTCGTCAGCAGGTATAGGATTTTTGGTTTGGATCTCTAACATGCAAAGACAGATGAATCTCCATTTATCAATTTCACACAAAAGCTCAAAATCAGGATCTGCATTTATCATGGAAAAATAAACTTTGCACCAAATCAAGCTACGATCTTTATATCCAGGTTGATACTTTTCGAGATTTTTGACATGTATAGTTTCCATAGCACATCCTTGTTATAAAAAAGGCCAGCAACAATCCTGTGAAAGCCAGAACTACTGGATAGAACCCAGCGAGAAAAGACAGATCGTTGCTGACCTAAAATTTGTTTTAATTAAGTTGAAGTTTCTATTTCTAACTTTCACACCTCTATTAAACCACAGCTTTCTTTTTGTGTCTATGTTATAATCCCAATCACGAACCCACCATGGCCCCTTAACAATGTCAGGTGGGTGTTTTTTTTATTCATCCTCCATCACCACCACCCCAACAGCCTGAACTCTACCATCCCCCCCTGCACCCTCTTCAAACTTAACCTTGTCCCCGACGTCCCCGGCTTTAAGCGTTTTAAAGCCATTCCCGAAAATGCCGGAGTAATGGACGAAATAATCTTTATCCTTATCATCTGGCGTTATGAAGCCAAATCCGCGGACTGCGTTGAACCAGCTTACTGTTCCTTTTTGCATGTTGTTTTCTCCTCCACAGCTTCCCCATCAATAGACTTAATAGAACCGTCTTCTTCCTTCAGTTCCATAAATCCACATAGTGAAAATTTCAAGAAAGATTTTAACTTTTTCTCACAGTCTTCGCATAAATCTTTCTTAAAAACATGTTCAGACTTTCGCCCAACAACTATTGATACTCTATTTTCCATGATAATCAGATTAGAAAGTTTCCCATCTAGCTTGTTATATCTTCCGCACTTGTCACAGGTTATATTTTTCATTTCTTCACCCCATTTTCTTCACCAAAAGGAAATTCCACCTCTTCAGCTCCCTTCTTGTTATCCTTAAGCTCTTTTTTAGCCTTCCCGTAGGTCACACGCAGTCTTCTGAGGCTCAATGCCTTCGTATCCCTTTTTCCACTAACTTCGTTACCATCGCCATTTATGAACGTGCTATAGCCTTCTAACATGTCCTGTGCGAGATCCTTATTGTTTCCTGATAGCTCCATTAGAACCTTGCACAATTTTTCTGAGAGTTCAACATGTGCTTCTTCGTCCGTCTTTTCCTTTTCAACAACAACCTCAGTGGCATCAATTACAGCTGGTGCCATCAAGTCCTGCTCATCGAAATCAGGAGCTGGTAGTTCTAACAGTACCTTTGTGCTGTCGATCTGTGCGCATCCCTGTAGATTTTTAAGATAGATTCCTGTATTAATATGCAACATGTAATGAATTGCCTTTTTACCATCATGCGTTGTTTCCTGTGGCTTGCGTTCAAGTTTTAAAGGCAACATGTTCACTCTTCCGACTAACTTGTTTATTATGTCCAATCCTGAATTGATATTAATAATAGAATTAATTGAACTTGTATTAATTTGCCATACTCCAACACCTGGAAGTTCTGGTATCAAAATGTTAAGAGTTGCACTTATCACACATTTTCTTTTTGCATAGTATGGACAGTTCTCACCGTTACATTTTACAATAGGCGCTCCTGTTAACTCGTCTTTTGCAATAATTTCAAGTCCTTCTGCAAACTTAGGATCAGCACACTTGGCAGTATTCCCATCACCCCTGCATTGCAAAGATGTGCCAGTGCCGTATCTCTTATAGAATTGAGGGAAAAGCAAATCTACATTAGAGGTCGGGAACATCATATTAATTTGCTTTGGTTTGTCCCCGTATATCGAATGAAATTCATCAATTATGCCATTCTTCTCCAATTCATTTGGCGTTTGTGGATCAAGTATAAAATAATCAACCTCTGATGGATACTCAACACCCTTAGCTGTTTGCTTTTTAATGCCAAGCCTGATCTTTCCTAAACGCGGCAATCTTCTGGCCTCTGACAATCCTTTAATAGCCATCTCGTCTGTCTCCTTTTCTTTCTTTAAGTATCGCCCATATGGGCAGAACTCTGCTACATCACAATAACGTTCACACTTTAGCCCGTTCCAGTTTTCTTGTTTTGTACATGTTTGAATTTTGTTAATATCGTTATGTTCTAATGCCTTAAATAAAGCACGTGCCTTGTTTTTAAAATAAAGAATTATTTCATCATCTGGAATCATTGGGATTTTAAAGAAATAAATGTTTCTGTAAACTCCACGGCTTCTTGCTATCCAGGTACTACCATCACGAACGATAACCTGTATCTTAATTTCGTTTGCCTTAAATCCTTTTGACTCGAATAGCATTCTGTATTTATTTAATTGGAGAGCCCAGTCTCTAACATCAATCTTTGTCTCGTCACGTCTCAATTCTTTCCTTGTTTTTTGTTCGCCTTTGCGCTTACCTGATTTATAGACTTCTCCAGTTTCCACATCGACAACGACCATCCCAAGAGCTTTGGCAACTTTATAAGATCCGCTTGTCTTATAGTCCACAAGAACGCTCTTCCCCTTCTCCACTTCAAATACATCAGCTATCCCCGTAACATCTCCATCCGTGAACTTCTCTTCAATAAAAGAAAAGTCATCGTCATTCTCTTCCAAGTTTCTATGTGCATTAGTGCCATTAATCATAAACGCACGGCCATCAGGTGAGGTTGCATAGTCTTTTTTGATTTTTAGGTAAGCCTCCATTGTTCCCTGTATCAACTGAGTTGTCGAAGGCTTACCTGTCCAAGGGCGGTCTTTGGATGCCAGATGTAAATATGATCTCGTAGCACAACGATCACCCATTCTACAGCCGCCCTCTTTTAAACAGTCTATTGTTTCTATTCTTTGCCCGTCTGGGCATATGAAATATTTTAGGGACATGTCAAACATTCTCCTCTTCATAAGATTCTTCATGTAAACGAGTCAACTCTTTGCGGCCTTCGTAGCAATCAAGATACTTCTCAATATCTTTGACAATCCCACGAACGTCTTTATTGTCTAGGATTTTATAGCGACACCATTCAGCAAAGCCAGGTTCAGCAGGGCCATACTTTCCGGCATCTATTGGATCGTAATAGGTGTACTCGACAGAGACTTCCACTTGGATGTCTTCAATGTCTATGTGTAGGATTTTTGTGGTCATGGTCTATCTCGATTTTGTCTATATGGTCGTTCGTCTATCGAATACAAGCATACCACGGGATTCATCCGTTGTCAATAACTTTTTTGAATTACATCTTTACAAAATAGCTAAGTAACTTTGTAGCAGCAAGGAAAATTAAAAACAGAATTAAAAACAGAACTACAGTTGCACCAATCCATGATAAAACTACCATGTCAGTTCTCCTATTAGTTTCTACCGATACTGTTTATATCCCATCCGTGTTTGTCAAATAAAGCAACGATGCCAGTTACAGCAAGAGAGATTAATGGTCCGTCTATCATCTCTGCCCACCATGGCAATATAATAATGTCATCAAGGGTTCTAACAAGATAGGCTCTTTTATCTTTACCTGATTTTCCGAAAAACGTTTCAGCATTCTTTAAAGCAATTGCCATACGTCCAATATAAAAATCTATATCAGACCATTGAAATCCGTCCTTTGCAGCAGCTTTCAATAATTCAATTTCTTCTTCCAAAGGCTTGACAGCTTCTTCTTTTAATTTAATAGTACCCATAATCATTTCCTTTCTTTTTGTTAATCTTCCATCATTTTTGCAGTGGTTAATGCAACAGTTGTTTCTGTGATCTTATTAATAAGTGGCTCTGCCTTGCTGTTCTTTGTGAAGGTAGCTCCATTTACAGTCATAGAGCTTTCATCACTTGTATTCGATTCCATGACAGCTATAGGACTTTCGTATGGGCTTACCATCAGCTTGCCTGTTAGCTTTCCACCTACTTTTTTTTCATTAAGCATAATGCCGTCTTCATCATAATAAAATCTTGTCCATGAATTACCAGCACATCCTGACAAGAAAAGTAAGCCTGTGATTATTGATAGTATTTTCATTTTGTCTCCTTTTTTATCAACCAGCTTTGTATTTTGGAAAAGTATAGTTTGTTTTAATAGATGCTTTATATTTTGGAAAAGTATAGTTTGTTTTAGACTTATTTTCTTCACTATTATTTTCTTCACTATTTTTCTCTTCACTATTTTCTGTAAATATTTTGAATGCTCTTGGGGTAAGTGTTTTTTTGATAGTCTGAACACCCTTTAGACCCTTCTTTGTTTTATATGTTTCAAGTTTCTGCAACTGGTCAAACCCTTTTCCAAGATCAGATAAAAAACTTCTTAATCTAGCATCTAGCCACATCTTTGGACTAAATGACGATATTGGAGAAAAAGCTTCTCTAATTATTTTTCTTTTTATTTGGGCAAAAAACGATCTATCATTAGGATCATCATCATTCATTAGTATAAGACTTCCGATTACAGCACCTATTATAGATGTTCTTATTAATTCTTGTGCTTCCCTTGAATTAAAATCCTTATATTTAAGAACTGTTTTAATATTATTCAAAGTTTGGCTAACATATGGCAACGCCCATCCTTTATATTTCATAAAGGTTCTACCTAAAGAAGTTTTCCCTACAATGCTATTTGCAGAATTAACCATTCTCATTCTTCCCATATCTACTCTTATCTGCGCCAATCTTGTTATTGAAATTTTTCCAGTCTCATATTCAGCATTAGTCAAACTTGCTAAAAGAAAAACCTTATTGGCTCTAACGTTCGCATCATGAAACAATCCAAATAGAACAGTAGAAATCTTATCTCCAATATCTTTGCTTACTTCTCCAAATTCTTCTGTCAATGTTTTTCCTGTAAAATGTTTATTTTCATTTAATATTTTCATAGACTTTTGTTCCAGTAGTCTTTCTATTCCTTTAGCATATTTTTCATTACCAAGCATTATCCAGTCAGCTGTCTGCTCACCAACTTGTGAGGCTAATCCTATTGGAACATTTAGACCTAAATCTATTATCGTAACAATTGAATTTCCTATTCTAAGAAGAATATCAAACTTTTCTCCCTGACCAAATCCAGGAACTGTTTTTATTGTTCTTCCTTTTTTATTATTTATCCATTCGTTAGTAAACGTTTTAAGCTTTTTGTCCATTTCCATTCCTTGAGGAGTAAGTCTTTTTGTAGTGGACAGGGCTCTTGTATAAGCGTCAAGCATTGGGACTAAACTATCTAGTGCCTGTTTCTTTTCAAAGGCTTGAACATATGTCAAAAATGCTTTTGCAACATTTTTTGTAGGCTCAATCTTTCCTGTTCTTGGCAACATGAATCTAAAGAATTTCTCTAATGGTAAAATTTTTCCTGAATCATCTATTATATTAAAATCAGCTTCCATCATTTGATTCTTTTCAAAAGATTCTGCAAAAGCTTTAGTCAGTCCGTCTTGTGCTGTCGCCTCAAGGAAAGGTCTGCCAACATGGACAATATAATCTTTACGATATTTTTTAAGAGTTCCTTTGTTTATTAAAACATCTCGCATTCTTATTAAATGATATTGAACAAATCCAGCAAAATCAAGTTCCTCCTTTGTCATTTCTTCTGCTAACATTTTTTTATTTTCACTGTCAGAATTCAGCCAGTTGAAAACCTTTTCGTCCATCGGAACAGCTATCTCTGTAAAAGTTTTTCCAGTTCGTGAATTTCTGGAAAGTTTAACAATGGGTTCAAGTTCTTTTTCTATTTTTTGATAACGAAATTCGGATACCAGCTCTGCCTTTGTTGCTTCTTCAACGAGAACTTTATAAAAAGGATTTCTTCTTGAAAGAGCTGTGTCATATCTAAACTTATCAGTTAATCCAACATTTACATTTTTCAATTCTTCAATAGATTTGCCTGCTTTTTTTGCAAGATTTTCTTTCACTTCTCTTACAGTTCTTACATTTTTTAGTTCTGTATTATCTATAGTCTCAAGTAATCGTGGTGATAGAAACTCATCTTTATATTCATAGTCACTAAGATAATCAGCCACCTGTTCAAGTTGAACATCATTCATTTTAGTTATACTTGGAAGATTCATAAGTTTAAAAACGTTTTCGGTTTTCTTGAGTTCTTTATCGGCTATTAGCTGCAAGAGTTCATTTTTTCTCTGTCTTGTTTTAGCAAGCTTATACGCCTTTTCTTCTAATCCCTCTTTGAATTTATGAAACTCATAATTTGTCATAAGACGTGTGTCTTTTTTACTAATGCTTTTCATCTCATTATCAGTTAGATTGAAATGGCTCTTGATTGCTCTTATTCTGTCCCTACGCCTTAAATTTATAAGCTGTTTGTCTTTTTCTTTTGCAAGCTTGCTGTCAAATACTGCCTTTTGCTTATCAAGTCTAAGTCTTATCTCTTCCTTCTTTTTTCCTTCAGCAACTCGCTTGATAGCTTTAGCTCTTGTCATCTTAACCCTACCTCTAGGCTCGCCTATCAGTTGGAAAGTCTTTCCCTGAATAATTGTCTGAGGCTTTATTTTCTTTCCTTTCAGATTCGTTTTTTCAGGAAGTAGCTTTATTTCTGAAGATGGCAAAAGAGCTGCAATCTCTTGCTCTTTTTCATACTTTTTAATTTCATTGTTTGCCCATTCTTCTGCACTAAAAGTTGAAGGATCAATTCCGCCTTTTTGTAGAACTAACGACCCTAGCGTTTTTAATCTTTTTGGATCTTTTTTAATTCTTGGAACAGCTTCTTGTGGAACCTCTTTAATTTGGGATTTATCAAAAATTAAATAGGAATCCCCTTTACCTTCTGCCGTATTGGCATAAACTATACTATCAAATCCTTTTTCTTGTAAAACCTTCGTTACATCAAAAGTATCGCTTTTATTACCATATATATAATCATTATATTCTTCTTCCGTTACTATCCCTTTTTCTTTAAGTTGTTGTAATATTGGTGCATGCCCCCAAGCGTTTCTATCTTCAAGACTTATAGGGTTCTTAATGTCAAGAGCAACCTCTTTTACAACCCCACCACCCTTTGTACTTGCCACAAATTCAGCTTGTTCTTTCGTGCCGAAATGAACACCTATCCCTGACCTTGTTCTAAATTTTCCTGAGTCTGTTTTTGTTCCGCGGAATGCTTTTACCGGGATTCCCGGAACTTCTTCTTTTGTTGGGATTTCTGGGGTTGGTTCCGTTTCGGAACCATCTGAAACTTTAGGTTGCATTCTTTTTAATCCAGAAGCTTCAATAATTTCAACTTCTCCGGTTTTTTTATTCTCAACTTCAAAATATTGCTCATTTAAAGACTTTTCGACTGCCGAGGTTTCAAGAATTTCTTTAATGGTATATACTTGAGGGGATTTTCCAACTTTAACAATATCGCCTTTCTTAACGCCTTTCCATTCTGGTAAATCAATAGAACCTCTTTGGCTTTTAAGAACTTTTTTCGTTGTGCTTGGAGACGGTAATCCTTTTTGATCTAAACGAAGACGATTCATCAAAGGGTTTTCTTTTAATATTTTCTCATAAGCAGATTGAACTTTTTTAAACTCTTCAGCGTTTCCAGACGGTAAGTCGGGATGCAATACTGAGACTTTATCCTTCCACGCTTTTTTTACATCCCAAATAGAAGCATTCTTTTTTAGACCAAGTGTCTTATATACTTTACCTGATTCATCAACATTTTTAAGACGCGTTTGTATTCTTTTAGCATATGATGCAAATATGACAGGATTTCCTAGATAATCTATAGATTCATTAATAATACTTCCTATAAAAGGATGTTCTATGCCAAAATTTGTAACAGCAGCTTTTGCTTCTGGACTAATCTTTCCAGCGGCTTCCTCTATAATAGAGTAAGGCTCTGTTTCTGTTTCTCCAAGAAGTGCTCTCCCAGCTTCCTTATATCCTTCTAAAATGCTACCTGTTTCAATTAGTTTCTTAATCGGCGCTTTTGCAAATTCATCTAATCGCTCAATAGATTCAAAGGCTGCTTTGCTAGGATCAAATTGTTTTGGCGTTTCGTTTCCTGTAACGTCTTCATATATCCTAGAGGACGCTTTAAATGCCGCAAGAGGAGGAGATAGAATATCTGTCCATTTAAACTCATTATCAATACTTCTAAAAAAAGAACGATCTTTTGGTTCATTCCCACTTACATCTTTATCCATATGATCCATCTCTTCTGTTCGTGGATTAGCTGTCATGGTCTCATCATCAAAGGATGTAGCTTTTCTCGTAGCAACTTCCTCTCTATCTGGAAACGTATATTTAACTGTAGGAAACGTATATTTAACTGTAGGAAACGTGTACATTTATTTTCCTTTATTTAATAATTTATTTTTAACAAGATAATTCCCAAAATCTTTAGGGGCAAAAGGTAGAACTTGTTCATTTAGATACTCAAGTTTTTCATCTGAATCTTCTGACGAATATGGATCATTTAAAAAAGCAATGACATCTTTTCCAGTATTAAACATACCAGTATATTTTTTCACTCTATTAGCTCTTTTTATATTTCTTCCAAATTTTGAAACTAAATCCGGAGCAAATACAAAGTCCTTCCAATTGTAAGATTCTTTTGCTTCTGACGACATAATCTTTACCTGTTCCATGGATTTCTTATTAGCCAACTTTCTTATGCTTGCATCTCTTGGAGCAGTATCAATAGCCTCTTCTGGAGTAATATCTCCACTTTCAAGGTTGCGATATGTTTCATCAAGTTGGACTCTTGCTGAACCCTGCTTTTTCATGCTCTCATCATAATATTTTTGCTGCCCTGGATTAAGAGGAACCTGATTTATAATATTTTGCTTTATTTGCTGTTCAGGAGATCTTTCTTTAGGAGCAGTGTAACTTCTTCCTGTTGGACTAGCACTTACAAATCCACCTCCAGACTGCCTACCTAACTCATTTCCCTGAAGTTTAAGCTGATCCTTTAAAATCATTTGCTGTTTCTTAACCTGATTATCTGCTTCTTCGTATTCAAGATTTTTCAAATCAAACTCTAACTTCATCTGCTTCTTCTTAAAATCTAGCTGACCTGGCGAAGCATTAAATTCCAATGCTTTTAATTTAGCTTCGTTTGCCTTGTTAATAAGTGCGTGATTCTCTTTTTCAAAACGAATCTTTTCTCTTGCAGTAGACGTTTTGTGATAACGCTGAATCCCAAAACTTAACGCCTCTGCAAGATCTTCTCGTCTATTTCGTACCATTTCTTATGCCCTCCTCTTAAATGAAATTTGAATTTAAACTAGATAGATCAACTTGGTCATACCATCCAGGATTCGTATTCGTATTTGGGTTGTATGCACTGCCTCTTACTTGAGGGTCAACATCTCCATTTTTTTTTCCATTATTAAAAAGACCTACAATGTCTCCAATTGCGCCGGCTTGGTTCTTATAAGGATTAACGGGATCTTGATATTCAGTCTTATACTGATCCATATTAAATTGATTTTCTTTTCCTGTCGCACTCAAAGCCTGTGAACCAGTCGTCCCTAAAGCATTAATACCTGTGTTTAGAAGGTACTTCTTGCCCTCTAAGGATTTTATCAACGTATTCATATCCCATTCAGTGAGACCCTTGTTTAGTGCCTCCATAGTAGGAGCCATGCCAGCAGGGCTTGAACCGAGACCCCTTGATGCTGCAAGCTCTTCACCTTTACGCTGTATTTCAGAACTATATAAACTTCTTGCCTTAGTGACTTCAGGACTATTGGCATCGCCTATACCCTGATAGTATTCAGGGATATTGCCACCAACAAAATCTTCACCTAATTGACTAAGAAGTTCTTGAGATTTAGAAAAGTATTCGTCGCTGTACGGATCTTTATATTCTAAATTTCCTCCTCCCGTTCCATCTTCATTCCCCTGGTTTCTTTCATTTATCGCATATGATGCAACTCCTCCAACAACTGCTGAACCTATTGCTGCCCATGACATAATTTATTCTCCTTTTTATTTAATGGAATATGCGAAGATAGCGCTATTTCTCCATTTTTATCTTTTTCAATATTTATAAAAGCCGCCTTTATAGACAAATCCCTAATCATTTCATAAGGATCTAAATGCAACTCTTTTGCACTGTCTATCATATCTAGCCATTTTTGAAAATCACTTATATTTTCCTCACTATATCCTCTGCTTTGAGAAAAATTTCTCCAATCACCACTAGCATAAAGCTGTTGTTGTTCTTCTGTCCAGTCGCTCCAAAATCCATCTTTCTCATTAGCAATTATATCTTTTGTTAATTCTCTAAAAATATATATATCAAATGCATTGTCTTCTATTTCGTCAAAGGTTTTTGCTATCACTTCTTCTTCTATCTTTTCTAAGTCTGTTTCTTTAGTTTGATGGATAGTGACCCATATCGTATCTTCTACTATTTTACATACTCTTTTTGTTCCTGCTTCGGTAATGCCCTGAAAGGGAGCTTCAATTCTTTTTATTCCATTTTCAGTTATAACGTCTATAACCCCCTTTAATACAAAATATGGATGTGTTATTTTATGTATTTTAGTTACAACTATCTTGCCTTTTGGAGCAAACATTTCTCTAACATACATCCCAGGAACAAACGTATGTTTTAGAGAACAATCATCCTGATCTCCAAATTGAGCACCTTCTGTTTTTGAAAGAGCCTCTTCAAATAACAATATCTTTTCTCTATTGTTTGCAGTTGCAATTTCGTTTAACATAATTACTTTCCCTTTAAATTTGCATCAATAACAGATTGCCATTTTGCTTTTTCTTCGCTCCAATCTCCACTGTCCATTGATTCGAGTTCCACTATTTCATTCTTCTTTTTAACAGCTTCTCGTAACGCAATCTTTCGTTTATTTTCAACTCTTTTTGATACTATGATATCTTGCTCAGATTGAGGACGAAGCGTTAATCCCCCTGTTCCCCAATAGTACAAATCATTGTCTACTGAAAGGTATTCTTCTATAATGAATCTCTTCTTTCCATTTTTTAGAACCTCTGAAGGCTTCTCTTCTATGCAATGAATAGACCCGTTAGGATTCACAACAACATAAGCTTCAGAAAACAAAAGAGTGCAATTAAAAAGCAACCCAATCGATGAAAACAAAAACAATTTCTTCATATCTTTCTCCTTTAGAAATTAACTATTACTTTTTTAGCCAATATTAATACTTCTCCACTTCCCAAAGATGCAGAATCTATTCGATTGTATCCCCAACTAGCTCCTGATCTTACATAGATATTCGTAGCATTGTATTTCAAAGCACAGTTAGAGTATTCGTTACTAAAGTCTAATGGATATACCGCCGTATCAGAAGATGATGATCTCCAATACACTTCTATTTCAAGGGCATCTGTAGGAATCGTTAAAGTTAAACCATGTGCCTTTGTATAAGTTGTAGCCGTATTTGCTGTAAACCAGCCACTGTTATAGTCCCATTCTTCTTTGTCTGTACTGTATTT
>Ga0207997_1001473_pt1 | contig 12161 bp, 10 predicted proteins | sample AntAceMetag02UKN_FD_184777 | JGI IMG/M metagenome (GOLD analysis project Ga0207997, IMG submission 184777) | Saline lake microbial communities from Ace Lake, Antarctica - Antarctic Ace Lake Metagenome 02UKN (SPAdes) (version 2) | ecosystem: Environmental > Aquatic > Non-marine Saline and...
CTTTTTATATCTAGAAGATTTTTTCATCCATTCTAGAACAAAGAGTTTATCAATTAGTACTCCATCACAATGACCTGTTATAGGAGCATCTAAGAATTTTAGACTGAACTCTTGATAAGACATTAAAGTCCCACAATTAGGGCAGGGTAAAGGGCCTACACTACAAGCCACTATCCTTTTACATTTTCGGCAGTACCAGTTTCCTAACATGTAACCAGGGCTAGCTAAAGGTACCCACTTTTGAACTGTAGAGTGAATAGAAGTTCCTATATCGCAATAAAAATCTCCAAAAAAATTCCACCTACTTCCATTGTCTAAAAACTCATAAAACTTAAAAAGAAATTTCTTAGGACAGAAAGGCATTGAACTTGCCCTTATATCAGGAGCTTTATTAGTCTTTTCTTCTACCTTGAAAGCACTTAGGTACAAAGAGTCAAAATTAACTTTATCTTTTGCCATTAAAGCAACTCACCTTTCATTTCTAGAATCAAATGCTTCAAAACCTTGATGTATTCAAAAGGCATAGAATCAGGATCATCATCTTCAGGAGGAAAAAGTACTCTAACATCATAGTTTTCTTTGGTAAGTGAGTAAGCTAATCCTCTTTTGTCTCCATTTCCCAATACTGAACGTTTTCCTGAATCATCACCATCAAAACAAAGAATAATACCTTTTATTCCCAATACCTCAAGAATTTCAAAACCAAATGGAGTTAGTTGTGAACCTAAGGTAGCAAGAGCAGGTATCCTATTTTTAATTAAACGAAGTGCGTCTGAAACCCCTTCAACTAAAACTATTATAGGGGTATTAAACTCTAAAAGATAATCAATCGGATACAAAATTCTTTGTTCTAAACCAAACCAATACTTTGGGCCATAACTCTTTTCATATAGTCTACCACGAATATAACCTTTGTAATCTCCTAGATAAGTTATTGGAAAATACAAATAGTAATCTGAGAACTTGTCATGCCAAAGACTTTGGGCACCAAACTTCTGTAAAAATTTTCTGTCATACTTTTTCCACTTAAAATTTTTTTTAAGCGGGGACAATGATAAAGTATCTTCGTCTACAGTCTGAAATAACTTAACCTTTTCTTTGTTAACATAAAAAGTACCTTCTAGAGGTTCTTTCCCCTCTACTGTCCTCATACCTATTTTTAAAGCTAAAGCATTGTAACTTCCGCTAGCTTGACAGCCGAGACAATGCCATACTCCAACAGGCATCTTCCCTCCAAGAGAAATACTCAAAGAAGGAGAAGTATCCTCATGAAATGGACAAATAATAAAAGCGCTATTTCCAGATATTTTAGGAGTAGTAACCTTATTTAACTCTTTTAAAACAAATTTTCTAGTAATCATGAATTTAAAAATCTTTGAATCATGAAAAGAATCGTTTGTTCTGGTTGAATCAGTCCTAACCTAATCTTTTCTGTAGCCTCCACAGAAGCAGAACACATTTTTAAAGGTGCATCTTCTGAAACTTTTTTCTCCAATTTTTTTAACGTAGTATTCCATCTAAAGAAGCTAACTCCCCAAAATCCTTCTGTGTCTATTTTATTACCTTTTTTCTTGTGAAGAAAGTATAAAGATGCATAATAAGAATATCGATAACAAAGTGAAACAAACTCTTCTACCTTTATATTTTCTATTCTCTTTGTTATAAGCAAAGGTTCTAGTTTCTTTCCTACATAAAGATGTGCTAAAAACTTTGTTACAAAACGATCTAACTCACCTGCAGTAGTCAAGAATTTCTTAACGAATTTTTTTACATCAGACTTAGAGAAGCTTTTGTAGTCTTTGCTGTATAAAGCTGTAGCTATACTTTCTAAAGCAGAAATAGAATCTCTAGGTTGACATCTACATCCTTCTACTATTGTAGGAAGAAAAGGTTTTAATATCTTAGTTATTCGAGGTTTAAATTCTTTTTTGGAAATATAGGATAATCTCTTACTCATAGCTTGAACAGAAGGATAATTTAGAAAAAGTTTAAGCCCCCTTCCATACATAGCTTCAGAAAGTTTTTCGGGTTGAGATGTTATTAACATCCAGATTGTATTTGGAGGTGGTTCTTCCAAAGGTTTTAATAATTCTTGTTTACCTTGGTAACTAGCCCCATGAATTTCATCGCATAAAAAAACTCTATAATTGAAAGTGGGGGCAAGATTAGCAACTTGTAACACTCTTCTTAACTCTGCTACCTTTCCACCTTCTCCTCCAGCATTCATTTCCATGATGTCAGGATGACTTTTCTTTAAAGCTAATTTACAGGACTTACATTTCAAGCAAGCATCTTTCCCATTAAAATTTTGACAGTTAATAGCAGTAGCAATAAGCCTAGCTAAGGTTGTTTTACCAGATCCAGCGGGACCTGCTAGAAGATAGGTTTTAACCATTTTTCTTCTAGCAAACATCCCTTCAATCACAGAAATGTTTTGAGAATCTCCTACCATGTCAGAAAGTTTCTTAGGACGATACTTAACTGCTAAACTATCTTCAACTTTGATTTTTTCTTTAGACATTTTCTGGTATCCTTATCTTACTAATTATGATATTATACCTTTACACTAGTAATGTTAACTCCCCCTTCTTTATCTTTGTACTCTTCCATTCGATGCTCTCCAGAACTGAAGTGTTTTATTAAAAATTTAATTCTTCTTATACTTTCAATAGTTTCTTTGTCTGAGCTCTTCTTTCTTTTCTTGTTATCGCTAATGTTTTCTAGGTATTCTTCAATTGTCGTCAAGTACTCAGCAAACTTTTTGTAATCCTTCTTGTTTTCATAAGTTAACAGCCGTTCTTTTTTAACAAATTCATCCATAATAGAATAATCGTTATTCTCTACCGAAGACACTAAAGAAATAATAGTTGCTTCGTGAATATAATCAGGTAAAGTAGAAAGGAACTCATTAAAAAGAATAGATAATTTTGAACCATTACCTAGTTGCTTCGGCTCCGCCTTCTCAAACCTAATTTTAGACTTATATCTAAATTTCCTCTTTACTAGTCTATACAAGGTTTTAGTATCCAAGGGATTGAAAAAAATTAGTCCATCGGTCATAACACTTGCATCTAATATCTTTACCGACTGATTTAGCATTACATGTCTAACCACTGCTGCACCTTCCCATAAAATAGGGGGTCTCTTTAATTTAGGTAGATAATGTATCAATGCAGAAAGACAGGTAAAACCAATTATAGTACCTCTTTGTTTTCCTATTTTCTGTCCTTGGCTAATTATTAATCTGAAATTATAACCTTTGTTTTCTAACAAAGTTTTAACATCTAAAACAGAAGTATTTAAACAAGCCATAATAGATTTAGTTGATTTAACCTTAAGCATTAATTTTTCTCCTCTTGTAGAAGTTACTGTTTCTGTTCTTCTGTTAGGTAAGGTCTGTACCTGATACCTTTATTCTTTACCCTCACGATACATCTTACATATTATTATTGAAGGATAAACCTTTTTTACTATATCTTTATAAATACTCCAATCCCCACCAGCCATCCCACACCCCATTTTATAAGGTACATAAACAGGTATGTTATACCCTAATTTTTCTATTCTTTTCTTTAACTTATTAAAACCTTTTTGAACAGCTCTATAATCTGTATATCTCTTATCTCTACCATAGTAATTCTGTCCTGCTAAATTTGCTAACCACAAAGTTTCAGTTATCTTGACTAATTGAACATCACCTAGTTCCCAATCTTTATTTTTATATTTTGTAAAAACAATAGGCCATTTTTGTTTTATTTGTAGAGCAAGCCCTGCACCCATAATACCTTGACAATTAACTTGATGAACAATCACTCCTTTTGTAACTTTTAAAATATTTTTTTTGATTGTTTTTAATTCAGTTTTCACCTTTTCTCCTAGATATTTACCCTTACCCGCTTTGTCAAACATTTCTGCGAGTAGTACTCTATGACAAAAAGAACCCGCTTTACAAAAACAAACAAAGGTTACTCGTTTTCTTTTCAAAACCTTTTTCCAGATTTCAGGGTTTTCTTTTCTAGATTTCTTCATAAGTTTAGAATATAATAAAGTATAGCTAGCTGCTTTAAGCTTGCCCTTTTTATAAGCCGATACCATATCCCAAGTAGGGGCGAATACTTTACCTATAGAATCTTGACCTTTAACAGTAATGTCTAGTCTATCTGAACTTGAATATCTATACTGTGCTGTATGTATCTTTAGCATAAGAACTCCTACCTTATTATATAAAAGATAGCCTTATTTCATTAACATTTAAGGTATTATCCCATTTTACTTTCTTACCAAACATACTTCCTGCTAATGTTTTTAATTCTTTAACCCGCGTTGTTGGGTCAAAAAAATCTTTCATTTCAATACAAAGACTACCTATACTTTTAGGATTAATAAAAAATACATCCGGTGTGCCTTTTTCAATAAAAATTTTTGACATCTTAAACTTATTAATTTTTATTATCATAATTCTATTTCCTTTTTAAGCTTAATTTCTTTCTATTAACACTGTTTCATTAATACTAGAAAACAAATTTTCGCATTCTATACCTATAAAACCAAAATCTAATAAAGATTGGCGACGAGTATATCCATTCTTTTCAATATAATAAACATCATCCCCATCGAAATTTTTATGAGTAATAGGTTCATCTGTAAGAAAGTCTACTTCTCTATTTTCAAAAATTGTAGAAATATCCATACCACTATGCCTGCCTAAAACAACTCTTGAGATTCTTGTACACTCAAGGTTTTTTTCAAAAGAAATAAACATCTATAAACCTCCTTTTAGAAAAATTATATCAATCCCTATTGATACATCTACATTAATCCATGAAATCCGTTAATTCTACATCATCGAGAGAAGTTTTTTTCATGTCTGCTACTTTGTCTGCATGAAACATTACTAGTTTTACGGAATCCTTTAAATTAGGAATCTCTAAAATAAACCTAGACATCTCGTCTATTTCCTTTAAGTTGTTAATTAAACGTTTTCCAGTTGCACCCTTGTCTAGCCCTAACCGTTTTAAGAAATTTCCTCCGTCCCCTTCTGAAAAGATTTCTTCTACAGTTATACCTAAAGTAGGAGAAACTAGAAACAGTTTTTCTTTGGCTCTAGTGGCTCCAACATAAAATAGCCTGCGTTCCTCCTCTATTTCACTAGGATTTTTCAAAGCAGCTACAAAAGGTAAGGACCCTTCTTCCAAACGGATAAGGAAGACTGTATTCCATTCTAATCCTTTAGCTGAATGTATAGTAGACAGCACAACTTTCTCATGTTTTTTATCTCTAGGATCGGGAGGATCTAAAGAGATGTTGTTTAAGTAATTCTTCATGTTTTTGTATTCTTTAAGAAAGTCGCCAAGAGCTTTTAAATCATCCATCTTCTCTTTTCTTTTTTCTGGCTTTATCCTTTCTCTATCAAACTTTCTTTTAAGAAAAGGCTTATAATAATTTAAAGCTTTCTTAAAGATAATTTTAGAAGAATCTTCTTTAGAAATAGATGACAAAAAGTTGAAAATTCTTTTAAGACCAGGAGCAAAAGACTTTCCTTTATACTTCTTTAAAATTTTGAAGCCAGTCTTCGACTCCGCCATAGAATCTATTAACTTAGCTGTTGTTCTAGGACCTATCCTTTCTAACATGTTTAGCGTTCTATACCAAGAAACAATGTCGGAAGGAAAGAAGGCTGCTCTTAAAATAGCAACAAGATCTTTAATATGAGATTTATCAATGAACTGCTTACCTCCATACTTCACGAAAGATATTTTTCTCTTAGTTAACTCTAGTTCTAATCTATTAGAGTGAATTCCATTTCTAAAAAGAACTGCAATTTCTTTATTAGGTAAACCTGACTTAATAGCCTTTTTAATAAGATTAGCTACATAGATAGCTTCACTATCTATATCTTCTGTTACGACAAGTGTTGGTTTCTTACCTTTTTCTATGTCTGAAAATAGCTTCTTTTCGTATTCCTCAGTTGCTTGCTCCATTACTAGATTAGTGAAAGCTAATATTTTTTGAGTACTCCTATAGTTCTGTTCTATCGTTATAATTTTACATCCTTTAAAGAGTTTAGGAAATCTTAGGGTATTACGAAAATCTGCTCCTCTGAATGCATATATAGCTTGCATCGTATCCCCGACTGCCATAATATTGCTATGTTTAGAGCAAAGGAGTTTAACTATGTCTGATTGAAGTGCGTTCGTGTCTTGGAATTCATCCACCATGATATACTTGTATTTTTGAGAAAGATTATTTCTTATCTTTTTCTTTTTCTTTAACAGTAATCTAAAGTTGCAAAGAAGATCATCGTAATCCATCATGTTCTTTTCTTTTTTGTATCTTTTATATTTTTTTGCTAATTCTTGTATATCAACTAGATAGCTCTGTTGATTTCGGAACTCTTGCGTAATCACTTCTCTGATAGAACGATCTGTATTAATTGACTTAGAAATGATAGTACCAAGTTTAGCTTGTCTTGGAAAGTATCGTTCTTTAGCACAAGGAAGTTGGTCTCTAACTATTTTGATAACATCTTTGGAGTCGCTAGCATCTAGAATAGTGAAATCACTACCAAAGCCTATCTCGTGACCAAACTTTCTAAGTTGAAAATTAGCGAAAGAATGAAAAGTTCCACCTGGAATTTTAATGTCTTCTTCAGTTAGTTTGGAAGCTCTGTCCAGCATTTCCTTAGCTGCTTTCCTAGTGAAAGTTAAAAGTAATATAGCAGAAGGGTCTACTCCTTTATCCACTAAGTAAGCACAGCGATAAGTTAGAATGGTTGTATTGTGGTTCACGAAACCATTAACCACAAAAGACTTTTCTTTAGGAACGGTAAAATCAAAGACGGTTTTTTTCTTACACCGCTTGACTGTCTCTACTTCTTCAAAAATGAAATTACCACACAGATTCATAAGATACCTGTAATCTGCGTCATTTTTATTAGAAACATATGAAAGAATTTCTTTTAATTTCTCTTCAGAAGGACTCCTTCTACCAAGAAAATAATCTTTCTTCGATCCTGTTGAAACAAAACCTTGCTTAGATCCAACCCAAAAGGGTTGTCCTTTAAAATATTTTGCCCTTATTTCTTTTAGTCTATTCCCTTGGTTCGGGTAAGTTTCACGGTTAGTACTACCTTTCTTTTTACAAGCTCTTTTTAAAAGCTCTTTAGCTCTTATATTTTTCCTGAATCCTACTTTCTTCTGGAAAATTCTCATGGCAATACCGGAAATAAAGGATCTATAGTAATTCTGTTTATAACCTTTAACTTTCTTTATTTTAACAGATACTCTTATACCCAAATTAAGTAAAACTATCTGTAGCTGCCTTGCCAATTTAACGGAAGCTGTCGTGTATTCTATGTTGGCTGAATTACAATTGGCCTCTAAATCAAGGTAGGATTGTAGAAAAGCTATAACTATTTCTCTACTTGACTGAAGTATGGTAAACGGAATTTCTTGTTTTGATGAGCGATCTGTTTTGAGACCTAAACTTCTTAAATGCCTTTTAATTCTTCCATTTTTAATACTATGATCAAGAGTTTTACTATTAGATTTCCCTGAAACCTTTATTTCACTCCTAAAAATATCGAATTCTTTTTTGAGTATCTTATAATATCTTTTGTAATAGTACTCTTCACATTCGCTAAAGCTAACAACATCTTTCCTTAGAAAATACCCATTAGCCACAAGATATCCTAGTAGGACAGCCATTCTTTTATTTACCTGATCGACTTTCGACCAGACTTCTGTTCCCTTTGCAAGAGCAACATAATCCCCTTTTTTCACATGTTGAAATTCTCTAAAAACTAGGTTACCTCTTCCATCCAAACAAAGTACCGGATTCTCAGGAGTTCCTCTAATATAGTACCCACTTTCTGTCTTTAGAGAATAAGTCTTAGATTTTCCTAGATTAAACCAATGAGAGGTTGTTCTGTGTCTTTTTTGGCCTAAGGAGTCAAAGGAAATAACATTTGTTTCACATCTTTGCTTTGTAACCTTAAAGTGGTCAGGTATTTCTTCTATAGGAATGAGACCCTTTGAGGTTATTGTTAGAGAATTACCTATAATACATTTACCCGATCCTGCTCCGCTGATAACTAGAGCAGGTCCTGTTTTATGAGTAACTGCTTGCCGTTGTTGCTTGTTGAGTTTCTTTAAATTGAGTGCCATGATTTACCTTTTTTTGTTGTCGAACTTTTGAATCGGCTGGATTTGTTTGTCAGCCGGTTTCATCCTCTTATTTTTTACTCCGTACTCCTCCAGTATTTCATCAATTTTGATATGGATTTGATTAACACTCCATCCCATTGTAGATGCTTTTACAATCATACGTTTCAAATGAGTATTTAATTGAATTGCCATTCAAATCTCCTTTCCAACTAACTTTTAAATCAGTGGGACTTTTCTGGTTAGCTAGATTTGCTTGTTATATTCCAGCTTCATAAAGCGCACGTTCAATCCCTGCACGAAATTCATTTGCTTCTTTGTACCACTCAGCACTACGTGGCATAGGAATTACTGTGTTTGAAACAACTTGTAAATTGTCAATCTTACACGTACTTATGCAAACTGATGGTGTATTGTGTGGTGTCAACATCCGTACATCAGCAGTGGGATAGCCAAAATCTAGATCTATAATCTCAATGTGTCCTATCTCACCTCTACTAGTTATAACTCTGTCACCTATTTTCATTTTACCTCTCACATATTTAGACTAGGTGCTTTTATGCTATGAAGAGTTTCCCCATCACCACAAGTTTTCCAACATCTCAAACACAACCTTGTTAGTTGCACGTAGTCCATTGGTTTTATAGGAACTATTCTTTCCTTGCAACAACAGCATATCCTAAATCCTAACTTTTCGACTTGCTTTATCTTGTTTCTAGGTATGCAAGTAGTTCCATCTGTGATACTAGTTATGATGCTGTTGCTAAGTCCTGTTATCTTAACAATCTCAGAAATTGGGGTATCTTTTTTGTACAACTCAAATATTTCCAAAAATGGATATTCTAGCTTCTTAGTACTTGATTTTTTAGAAGGACTATTAGAACGTTTCATAGTCTCCTCCTTGTTTGGGTGCAAGTTTTATCTTTAATAATTAAACGGTTAATGGTACCAACATTCTTTAAACCCGAATACCTTCAAATTGTAGATAGTTCATACTAAACCTATTTTTTCCCCAATACAAAATTTTCACCATCAAAAACATCATCTGAGTACAAAACCCTTAAATGATCTTTTCTTTTTATACTATCCAAATCTATAATGGAGTCTAATAAATTTCTATTAGGAGAAATTACTTTTGCCCCAAGAACAGATTCAACAGTAAAAAATAAAGATAAGAAAGATACCATTCTATTAAGAGCTAAATAGTCTGTCCGTCCTTCTGTATCTAGCAACTTACCCACCTCGGGTTCTAGTTGAGTTAAATCTTTAGACAAAATTTCTTTATGCAACTTTATTAATTTCTTGTGGGAAACTTTTTTCTCTCTTTTAAGATTTAAAGATATATTTAATTTTTTACATACTACTTTCAAAAAGCGTAAAGTTTTTTTGGTTTCTTTTGAAGACTTTTCGTATCCTGAAAAGCAATGAAAAATTCTCTGACCACATTTAATTCTTTTTATCTCTTTATAAGTTCCTGGAACCGATAAATTCTTCACCCCCTTTTTATAGTTTAATACCTGTTCCACAAATTTTGTATTTTCCCTAACTCTATGCTTTTGGAGTTCTTTAACTTTTTTTCTAGTATATTTATAACTCTTTGGTTTGTTTAGATAATCTGTTTCTTTAATAACTAAACATCCCTCTCTAGATAACAAATTTATATAATTACTAGCTATTCCATACTTCTTATCATATCCTTCCCATTCTAGTGCGGCTATCTCTAATCTAATAGCACAATCTATTCCTATATCTTTTGTAAATTTCTCTATAAGGCTATCTTTGTTTAAAGCTTTTCTAACCATTTTCTCTGTTATTTCCTTGTTTTCAAGTATTCGAGTAAATAAAATATAAGTACCCATCTTAATCTTTGTGTCCAGTACCTCTCTATAATAATGCCTTTCAAATCCTTTAATTGGTTTATCTAGATCAATTCTTAGATGTAAAAGGAATTGTTCTGTTAACCTTCTTATGTTATGGTTAATTGTGTCTCTCGGTTTAAGAATATTTTCTATAGGGGAAAATAAATGTCTAGGAATAAGAATCCTATAAACTGAAGCGTTTCTACCTCTCATTGTCATTTGATAATGAGTATGGGATGTTAAATGATATCCATCCATAATATGATATACATTTGTTTCAGCAGCTTGGGGAATATCTACACCTGTGGTTATTGAAGGACTGTAAATCATTATAGCCACCTTGTATTTTTTTAGATAGGAATCTAGATTTGCTACAATCTGTAAGTTGGAAAATCTAGAAGGATTTCCTGTAACAAGTAAAGTACCTTTTCCTTTATACACACTCCTAATATAATTTCTGAATTGGAGTGCTTTTTTCTTAATAGAAAAAGCAGACAATAAAACACTCTTTCCTCTCTTCGATTCTGCTTTTTTGACATCCTTTTTTAATAACTTAAAAAATTTTTTACACGTAGGCTCTTTACTAAAATTAGGTTCCTGAGAACTCTGAGTTAAGAATATCTCTATCTTTTTATTAGTTTTAAAATTATTTCTAACAAATATAAATTTTTTACCTGAGATTTCTTTAATCGCTGCGATAACTGGCATCGACACATAACTATCCGTGCAAATAACTCGTTTTGCACTTTTTAAGAGTAAAGCTAGGGCTAACATATCATTATAAAATCTTTCCGGTACGTCATATAATAGACTAGTCATGTTAGCAGTATAATTAGGCAAGTTCGTTATTTCGTCTATTATAACATAATCAAAAACTCTGATCAAAGATTTATCTGAAATTAAATGGTGCAAAGACAATACACCACAAATTAACTTGTCAGGAATTTTTTCTAAGTCTGCGTAATCCATAAAAGATTTTCTGTATTCTTTTTTATGTATCATTACACTTTCTTCAGTTTTTCTAGTTCTTATGTAACAAAGAAAATCTAATTTTTCCTTTTCTAAAACCCTAGCAAATTGGGCAGCCTGTGATCTATTTACAGAGACAAATAGTACAGATTTACCCTTACGAGTTAACTCCTTTACTAAACCAACAATGCTAGTTGTTTTTGCAGTTCCAGTAGGACTCTCCAAAAAGACAGAATGATTTTTTAAATGTTTTTTAAGAATAGAAGAAGTTAAATATTTTTTCTTGTCGACTAATTCAAAATCACATGGACTTTCTTTTACCAAAATATCTTCAGGTCTAAATCTTTTCTTTACAACAGACTCTTTAAAGGCAAAGAAATCCCTTTTTCCTAGTATCTCATCTATGTACCTGATATTTTTCTTTTTATTAGGATGTCTTAAAACGAAAGGATCGATTAGGTCTATGTAATAACCTCCTTTTGTCCTCTCTGATATATCTTTGAACTCTAAACTAATAGTATTATTGTCTCTTGCTATAGCACTACTAACTTTACTATAAGTAAGCATTTCTGTAGCTAATTTACCTACCTTCCCAAAACATGCCGCTTTAACCAAACATTTTATATTTTTATTCTTTGGATTGTACTTAATCTTTTCTTGAATTTCTTTTTGAGGTATTGTAAAAAAAGGTTTAAGATTTGTACAAAAACATTCTCCCTTCTCTGGAGGAGAGATTGGAAACTTACTATTTTTTTCTTTAACTGGGGCTAAAAATCTTTCAGGACCATAAATAGAAGAGTCTACCTTACTTATTATTCTTTCATCATATCCTAATCTATAAAGTAATTGTTTAGCATAGTATCCATTTTGGTTATCTAACTTTATCTTTGAGTCTGTAATGACCCCAATTCTAATTCTTCCTTTATTTTTTGAATAGTATGAAGACGTGTAATAAACAAATCCTGATATCCCTTCTTTTTTTAGTCTCTTATAAACATCTTTAGGATTCATTTCTGTATCCACATCTATCCAAAGTAACTTCTCTCCTATCCAAAGGTTCTTACAAATATGTTCCAATCTTCGAGATTTTCCTGAACTTCCTTGAGTATGAACAAGAATGTAGTTTTCTCTACTAAAAAGCATCAATTCTTTAAGAGTACGAAACTTATGA
>Ga0207997_1001475_pt1 | contig 12147 bp, 20 predicted proteins | sample AntAceMetag02UKN_FD_184777 | JGI IMG/M metagenome (GOLD analysis project Ga0207997, IMG submission 184777) | Saline lake microbial communities from Ace Lake, Antarctica - Antarctic Ace Lake Metagenome 02UKN (SPAdes) (version 2) | ecosystem: Environmental > Aquatic > Non-marine Saline and...
GTTGAGTTTCAGAACAACAGCATCACCGTGAAAGAGCAGGAGCCGAAGACTGTAGCAGAGTTTATCTCTCAAATGAGTCTCAAGCAACAGATCAAAGACCTACTGACCCGTGAGGGTGCTATGGCGATGAAGGAAATCCAAAACAGCCTCGGTGGAAACAGTGAGAGTGTAAGGGTATCAGTCCAAGGGATGAAGAAAGCAGGACTCATTGTGAAAATAGGGAATGACAAGTTCGGAATGGCTACTCAAGAAAGTGTAAGAGAAAGGTATGGTAATGGGCAGTAATAAGGCTACTGTAATTGTAATCCCCCTAAGGGGGGGGATTATTACACCATTACACTAGCCCGAATTGTAACGTTACAGTAACGGCATTACAGGCATTACAGTAGAAGGGGAAGGAGGAGTAATGATGGTACACAACGAGGCTCCAGACTACAGGGCACAGAAATGAAGATACTGGTAGCTTGTGAAGAATCCCAAGCCGTGACCATTGAGTTACGGCGGCTCGGCCACGAAGCCTACTCATGTGACGTACTCCCGTGTTCCGGTGGACATCCGGAGTGGCATCTACAACAGGACGTTGTGCCGCTACTCAATGAACAGTGGGACATGGTAATCGCGTTCCCCCCGTGCACTGACCTGTGTGTGAGTGGGGCGCGATGGTTCAAAGAGAAGCGGGCAGACGGGCGACAGTGGGAATCCATCAAGTTCTTTATGCAGTTCGCAAACCTAGACTGCCCGAAGATTGCCATTGAAAACCCCATAGGAATCATGTCTACAGTTTGGCGCAAGCCTGACCAGATAATCAATCCGTGGCAGTTCGGGCATGGGGAGACGAAGGCTACCTGCCTGTGGTTGAAGGGACTACCCCTGTTGAAACCCACAGATGTTGTCGAGGGCAGAGAGGGGCGCGTCTGGAGAATGGCTCCAGGCCCCGACAGGGCGCGGCTGCGTAGCCGGACGTATCAAGGCTTGGCAAGAGCAATGGCCGAGCAGTGGGGCGGGTTGTGAGGACAAAACAGGCCAAACGGCAACGGCAAAAGGCTGAATCACAAGAACATCGCCGCGTGGTATTGGCACTCATTGGCATTGCAGTAGTCGCATTCCTGGTCCGGGTTGTTGGCAACTGGGGCACAGTATTCGACAACGGCAGTGGTGAAATCTGGTTTCGTGGCAATGATGCGTGGTATCACTACCGGCTCATAGAAAACATGGCTGTGAATTGGCCACACTCTATGTTATTCGACCCGTTCACCGGGTTTCCAGTCGGCGCAGGTGTAATTGTACCGCCGCTATTGTCATGGATTGTGATAGGGGTAGGCAATGTGCTGGCATTTGGCGCGCCGAGTGACCACTTACTGCGAACCATTACTGCATTGCTACCGCCCGTGGCTGGGGTATTGACCATGATTCCTGTGTATTTCATTGGGCGAGAAGTCTATAGCCGTTGGGTAGGGGTTGTTGCAGCGGGCCTTGTGATGCTATTGCCGACTCAGTTTTTGAGCCGGTCTATCCTCGGCTTTGCTGACCATCACGTATTGGAATCTCTATTCTCTACCTGCGCGATGATGTTCCTGATACTAGGATACAAGCGCAGGCAGTTTAGGTGGTACACATGGGCCGGTGTCGCGCTCGCCATGTACTTCCTATCCTGGCACGGTGCGCTGTTTATCCTATCAGTAGTGTTGCTGTGGATATTCGTGCAGTTCGTGTTTGATATGTACCGTGGCGATACAGTAAATAGGGCGCGGCTTTACGGACCTGCACTTGCCGCTATGATCGTTGTGGTTATCTGGTTTCCCTTCAGAATCTACAATGCGGACTGGCGATTATCACTGTTGTTTTTCGGCGTGATGATGTGCCTTGCACCCGTGCTATTGTGGTTCCAGCGAATCACGCGCGCCCGTTGGCAATGGTGGGCCTTGATACTAGGCACCGGCGGAATAATAACCACCGCATTGCTAGTTGCCATGCCCGGATTCAAGGACACAATGACAGTTGCCGTGCAGATTACCTTTCCCACACACATGGGCGTGAGGTCTATTGGTGAGACAAAGGCACTTAGCCTGGGGTACTTCTTGCCCGTGTACGCGGCAAATCTACTGACAGCTGGGGCCGCACTGTACTGGACTCTCAAGGAACGGCATGAGTTTGTGTTAATCGCACTGTGGGGAATTCTGATGCTCATGTTTACCATCACTCAGATGCGATGGGAATACTATCTGATTATGCCACTAGCATTGCTGAGTGCTTATGGATTCGTGAGGATTGGTAGTTTTGTCCGCAAGGAAGTGAAGCGTGGCAGCTCGCTTGTGAGTCTGTTGTTTCTGTTATTTGCCACAAGTATTGCAGGGATTGGATTCGCAGCACAGCCTAGCCTGATGACTGAGGATTGGTATGAGGCGTTGACGTGGATGGAAGAAAACACGCCGCCACCATATGAAGATGACGTGTACTATGAATTGGACAGCCACGAAGTTGCAGGGTATGGGGTGATATCGTGGTGGGACTATGGGCACTTCATAACTATGGTGGGCAAACGAGTGCCCGTGGCTAATCCGTTCCAGATGCACGTTGATGTAGTGAGTAGGTTCTTTGTTGACGGTGAGGATGTGCCTGACGCGAGGTATGTAGTAATTGACTCGGCCATGATTTATGGGAAGTGGTACGCAATACCGGGTTGGTTATCAAGGTATATTGCGCAAGGAACTCCCGCACCGCATGATTCGCCCGTGTATCAGTTATGGATTGGTGAATATCCGGGATGGGAAGTAATCCACAGAAATGAGTCAGTTGTGATACTGGAACGGGTGAAAGGCATTGACAATGTAGTGTTGAGTAGCATAGAGTAGTGATATTAACAGTCAAGGGGGGAAGGAAAATGACAGTTGTAGCATGGACAATCAAGCATCAGTTTGAGTTTGTGCCTCCGCCTTCGGCAATGAAGACTAGCAAGTACACTGTTTATACTTCTGCACTAGAACGTGCTGTTGAGCGTCAAGTCCATAATCGTTACGGAATAGATTATCAAGCATATCCAGTAGAGCATGAAGTTTTAGGTAATAAGGATAGTGGATACATCGTGAAGGTTACTGTCTATGAAGATTTTTAGTGGCATGGACAAAACGAAGGAGGGAAACTGAAATGGAATACTGGCAAGGAACTATGAATTGGCCCATAGAAGCCAACTGGAAATGTGAGACATGTGGTAGCAAAGTCAGCAACGAAAAAGAGGGATATGTTTCTGCTGTATTCGGCGGGCACCTCCAATGGGGATTTGCAAATGGCCAATGCAGATGTATCAATTGCCACTCAGAGTACGCGATGCGCGATTACTCTTTACCTTACAACCCCATAGTGACTCGGCCTATCAGTAGACTCAAGCCCGAATTCAAGGAACCGGTACGGAAAGTATGGGCAGCACTACACAAACCAATTGATGAAACACCTCAAGCTGTTTGGATTGCATACGGAGTCCCTGAATCTTCATTTGTAGATGAAACCAAACCAGAAGAAGATGAATAGTCATGGACATAGTACAGTGCAACAACCTCGTGGAACTTAAGCAGCACATTAAGAAAGTCTCTGACATTACTGAAAGTCTAAAGTATGTTGCTTGGAAGTCGTTTGAGTATGAGTGCGAAGGTGGGAAGTCTGTCTATGTTAGTAATCTCCTGGCTGAGATTGGAACTCAATGTGATGTGATTACTAGGGCACTGGGGATAATCACCGGGGCGGGCGACTTACTGCAGGAAGAATTGGACAAGATAGAAGAGAAGGCAAAGGGGGAATGATATGGACAAATTGAAAGATTGGGAACTGAAACCAGAAGAGGTCGAAGCGGCTCGGATTGCCGGAACAAACAAACGAAGTCTTGCTACTAATACCAAGGACGTAATGCTCGACATCAGGAACAATGTTGCCCGCGCCATCGCCGACGCTGCGGTGAAGAAGGTGGTGGGGTGGCTGGACGACAACAACGGTTCCTCTGTCGCTCATGGTTTCGGGGCAGGAGTCGGAGACGACGAACTACTACTCGACAGAGACGATTGGCAGGCCATTAAGCAGGAGGTGGGACTGTGATAACCGAAGCGGAGCAGAGAGAGGCGTATGAGTGGCGGTATCCAGGGCTGAAAGGAAAGAACTGGAAGATACAAGACGTGGGGGCATGGGGTGGCCTGTCAGCATTGGACATGGACATGGACATCGCGCCACTACCACGAACTATCACGCGACTCCCACCCCTCTACACCAACGGCCAGCCTGACATGAACACATGGTGCTACGAGTTTGTGCCAAAGATTCAGGCTGACAACGTAACTGTGGAATTCGTCGCGCCCTTTGGTGCTGGTGGCTATTGGGTGATAAGCGAGTCGATTACGCGAGGCCGCGACCCATTTTCAATGGCTGACCCCTACGCCGCATTTATCCAGTGGAGGGAGGCGCAGTAATGGAATGGACAGACAAGGACGAATCTGCGTATGCCGAAGCCTTGATGTGGGAGGAGTATGAGATAAAGCGGGTGATGGAACGCGATTATGCCTCACTGACAATGGAAGACCTCTATGGCAAAGAGGCGATGGACGCATGGAAAGCCGAGGGTGAAGCGGCGGAGGCAGAGGCCAAGATGGAGGCGCAGTGATAACCGAAGAACAGAGGTTGAAGGTGGTTTTGTGGACGAACCCTGACCTTATTGAAAAGGACTGTGGCTTATGCAATGGCGACGGCGCAATGCCACGTAGGGCTTCATGGTACGAACCAATCCCAGGAATGTTGGCGCGGCGCAATTTCACAAAGGAACTGGAACCACTGTACGTGTGGGACAAGAACCGTAACTGGGTTCCCAACTACCAGTTCTTCATGGACGAGTGTGTGTCTCAATTGAAAGCCGAACGAGTCACAGTCAGGTTTGGATTCGCTGACGATGGTTGGTGGTACATCGACCCGATAGGTGGTGATAGTGCGTACGGCGACCCCGACCCCTACGCCGCACTGGTTGAGATGCTGGAGGCAATGGAACAACACGAACCAACTGAGCAGGAAGCAATGGGATACACACATGAACAAGAATTCGGTGAGGAGGCATAATGAGCAACACAACTACACTGGCAAGACTCAATAGCGAGGTTTTAGCCTGCGCCAAAGCAGAAGAACCCAAACTAATCAATCCCAAACTCCTGGCAGCATACATCGCATTCTTGGTAGAACTGCAATACTATGACTGAGAGGTGATATGGATAGTACCTGGGCAAAAAGACACCCTGACGAAGCACGGGCATGGCGCAAGAAGTATTGTGAAAACAATGCTGAAAAAGTGAGTGCATCTAAGAAGAAATGGGCTTCTGCCAATCACGAGAAAGTACGATTATCCAATAAGAAATACCGCGAGATTCATCACGAAGAATTGAGAGCAAGAAACAAGATGTATTGTGAAACCCATTGCGAAGAAAAGCGTGTAACAGACAAAAAGTGGAAAGAGGCTAATCCTGAGAAAGTGCGAGCGTATAACAAGAAATATCGCGAAGCCAATCCCGAGAAGGTGTATGCAAACTCAAAGAAATGGATTGATGCTAATCCTGAGAGATTGCGCATATCACAGAGAAAATGGGCCAAGGATAATCCTGAGAAAGTACAAGCATCTTGCAAGAAATGGCAAGGCACTAATCGTGAAAAGATGAATATAGCTTCTAAGGAATGGTATAAAGCTAATCGCGAAAAAGTGCTAGTAAGGCTCAAGAAATGGATCAAGGACAATCCCGATAAAGTGAGAATAAACTGGGCTAATGGCGGTATAAAACGAAGGCAAAGGTTATCAATTGTTATCCATGAACGCATTGATCCCTTTGAGATATTTGAACGCGATAAGTGGAAATGCTGTTTGTGCGGAGTCAAGACGCCCAAGGAATTGCGTGGTACTCACAAGTCAAATGCTCCTGTGGTTGATCACATTATCCCATTGAAACTTGGCGGCCCACACACACGAAACAACTTACAATGCTTGTGTCGCAAGTGTAATTCAACAAAGTCAGCAAGCTACGAAGGACAACTCGCATTTTTGTAGTAGTGAGGTAAGAACATGAGTACAAGAGAAGAGAGACTAGAATATGCACGGCTTCTTGTAAGACGGCATCCCATGTGGGGCGAGCCTAGACTGAACCTTAGTATTAAGAATGAATATGGAGTAGGGTTGCGCCGGAAAGACTTAGCTGCACTTAAACAAGGACTTGTATTCGATGAAGGTCGATTTACCCCAGCGGGAGCAATCCAGCCAGATAACAAGATAATCACACTTGGATTCACCGAAGCACAGCAGATGTTAATCAGTGCTGGATTTTTACCCCAAGAAATACGAAAGCTGTTTAGTGCTCACGGTGTAATAGATTCATTGAACTCAAAGCCTATGCACGCCATGCTTATTGAAAGACGAAGATGGGTAGGCCAAATGAGAAAGGCAGGACTGAGCGGGCGACAAATTATGGATGCTATTAAGGCATGGTATAGCAAAGACCCAACGCGTTCTCCTTTTGAGTTTCTTAGAAAAGAATATCGACCGCCACAGAAGGTTGATAGAACAGCATATCGTGATGCGGCGCGGAGACGGGCATCGCGCATGGTAACAGGACTATATCGACGACGAAAGGGGTAATGAAATGACAGAAAGATTAAAAGATTGGAAGCTGAAGGACATAGACATCTGGCGAGAAATAGACCCGTTGCCAGTGGTGCAGGCCGACCATCCATCGACGGATGATGAGATGTTGCCTGTGTACCGCGCCATCGCCACTGCTGCGGCGAAGAAGGTGGTGGAGTGGATGAACGAGAATGGGAAGATAGCCTACGACCGACACGCTATTGCTAGTGAGTTCACTGTGGTTGCTAGTGAGTTCACTGTGCCTATTCACAAGTGGCAATCACTCAAGCAGGAGGTGGGACTGTGAGTGAAGAGAACGAAGAACGCAAGTATTGTCCAGTACCAGGGGCGGTGACTCGGTATTGCACGGAAGAGAAGTGTGCGTGGTGGAACAGTGACATGCAAGCGTGTAGTATCGCAGCCCTTGGGCGCATGGCAACCTACTGGATGCTCAACGACTCCCGCGACAGAATGACACCAGAGGAGCGCAGGGGACTACGGTCTGAGGCTACCCAATGATTACCGACATCAGTTATCGCAATATTCCAACAACCCCTGCAGTATGGATTGCAATTAGAAATGCACACCGCAAGGAAATGACTGTATTTGCTAGTTTCAGTGCACCGGATGGCAATTACTATGGCAATCCGGAACAAGCCATCATGGAAACTGCATGGGGATTCCCTGGTGCAATATGTCCGACATTGGTAGCAGAAACCACTTGGGACGTTGACCATGAAACACCAAGCAACAGACCCAATAAAAAGACTCAATGCTGGCTATGCGCACCACGCGAGGTGAAAGAATGAAAACATATCGGATGTATTGCAGAACCATACGCAACAATGTTGTTCATATACAAGGCAAAACGCTTGGCTGTAAAGAACTTTCTCATGGCGAACTAGATGGGGTTAGATGTGCATTTAAGCCATACAGCGATATTAGCGATGGTTCTGGATTTGCACATAATGGATTGACCGCGTTATGGGGCACAGAGAAGTATTACCATTCAACACTATACAATAGTATAGGAGCCATGAGTGACATAGAACGAAGTGACAGGACACTTTGCCCAAACGGTTACTACAACTGGTATTGGTGGCACGGAGTGAAAGAATGAATCATTGCAGTCAATGTGGTGTACGAATACCCGACGGACAGAGTTTTTGTTCCATGTGTTATGGCGATATGGACTACGGGAAAGATGGAATCTACCGGAAATGGGCCGAGGAACAATCGCGTAAACGGGAAACAGAACAAGAACATGAGCAGGAGAATGAGAGAGAATGTTAGGAGTACACGCAACTGGCGATACCCTTGTGTTGTCTGACGGGCAGCAAACCGGCCCGGAAGATACTGACTGGATTGAATGGCTACTCAGCACCGAGACTCGGCAAAACAAGATGGCCTATGACATTGACTACCTGGCGGCGCAGCTATTACGCCACTCATATGCCGAAGAGCGCGAGTGTAGGCGATTACTAACCGAACACAAGGCGCACCTACGCAGCGGACACACCATCTTCTACATTCCGGGTAGGGTGTTGAGCATTGACCACGGCTATCAGTCTGCCAAGAGATACACCATAGTCTACAATGCGAAGCAGTATGCCGATGCACGGCACAATCCTGCACTCACACTTGATGATGCGCGGCGACTGGCCGTAACCGCATTAGCCACCGGTAAATCAGTTCTGGACGCATACGACGCATTGGGCATTGACGGCAAAAGTCTGACATCGCCAGTCAAGGCGTTTGATAAGGCAGGACTCTGGCCCGAAACAGCGACCATTGACGACATACCAGAAGGAGCGCACGAGCTGGCATACCAAACAGTGAAGAGCAATTGGGTAGAGGCTTACCAACTCGGCCACTGGCCGGATGCCTATGACTATGACATTAACGGGGCATATGCCTCAGAAATGGCACTGTTGCAGGAGATACGGAGTGGCGAGTGGGTAGAGTCTGACAAGATACCGCAAGGCGCAGTGTACGGATTTTCCAGTGGAATGCTTGAGACTCATGCACTATTTCACCCGATACTGATGCGCGGCAACAATGACTCGCTCTACACGCCAACTGGTTCATGGAACACATATTTGACACTACAGGAGATTGGATTTATCCGACGCAATAATCTTGGGATTTATCTCATACATGAAGGCTGGTGGTGGGTGCCGAGTCACACAACATACCCATTCCATAATACCGTGATGCGGATTTGGCAAGCGCGGCAGAAAAATGAAGGGATGATCTCTACGATTTGCAAGCGGATATTGGCCGGTATGTGGGGCAAGACACTTGAGTTGAGAGGCAATGAAGCCGAGCCGGAGTTTGGCCCGCACTTCAATCCAGTTTACGGGGCAATTGTTGAGGCCAATATCCGGCTGAGAGTTGCGCAAGCGTGCATTGATAACGGGGTTACGCCGCTGCATATAGCAGTTGATGGGATGATAACCGATAGGAAACTGGACAAGGTGATAGTGAATGGCAACCTGGGCGGCTGGCGATTGTCGAGTGAGGGACCATGCGTGATAGCAGGAAGTGGCGTTGTTGGCATGAAAGGAAATGAGAACGATAGTGAGTTCTCGCTGAGCTATGACTGGCTGAAGGGCATGATGGAAGTGTACCCGGCACAAACTGAGTACGAGAAGAAGAAATGGAGTTGTATCACAGTGAACCGGGCATTGAATGAGAACAAGTGGGACAGGCTGGGAGAGTTAGAAGAGATTACCAAGACTGTGACTGTGGGCGGCGAGGTCAAGAGATTCTATGCCAAGCAGCCCAAGTGCGGGAAGGATGTACTGACTAAGCGGTACACAAGTATGCCATGGTCAAGTTCGGTTGTTGGACTGAAGTAAGGAGTAATAATGAAACACTTTACATATATAACTCAAGAGCAGTGGGAAAGGGATAAGCATGAATACTTATGGGACACAGTGCTAGGGATAATAGGAGGACTATTTACTATAGGTGGCCTAATTCTTGGAATAATGGTACATCCTGGATTGTTCATTCTCATGCTTCCGGGATTCATCATTGGGCTGTGTTACGTGGCTAGTAGTGGAGGAATGAGATAATAACAATAATATTATCCAACACTCGATGATTGAAATGGAAATAGTGTCTTGATAGACAACCTTACTCTACTGGCTATTAACCCGTGGTCAACCTCAGTGGTAGGACTGAAATAGCCATGCCTGAAATGACTCATATTGACCTATTCCCCGGGATTACAGAAGGAAATTCAATGAAGGAGGTGCCAAATGCCGGATAGCAGAATGACTCATGTTGACCTGTTCTCTGGCATCGGAGGATTCTCATTGGCAGCCGGATGGGCAGGATTTGAGACAGTGTTATTCGTGGAGAACAACGACTACTGCCAAAGGGTACTCAAGAAACACTGGCCGAACGTACCGATCATAGGAGATATACGCGATGTCAATAAAGAGACTGTGGCCAACGCCTACAGGGAGCGATGCGAGGTCGGAGGGACGGATAGGACAGATGCGGAAGTTAGTCGAGGACGGCGAGCTCACGAGGGAGGAAGCGGAGGCGATGATAGGCGGAAGTCTGGAACCAGCCAGAATGAAGAGACTGTGGCCGACGCCCAACGCAGGGGCCTGTGGAATGACCTCGACAACCACGGGGCGCCCAATCGAGAAGTCAACACATCTGACAACGCAGGTGTGGTTGGAGGGACAGGGCAAGCGCAACGACGAACCATCCCCACAATCGACCTTCTTACAGGGGGAGATGCCAGTGGAAGAAAAGTATGCGAGGGCAGTAAGGGCTTACGAGATGGGATTGTCGATACAGGACTTGGCCGACCATTACAAAGTCACACGCCAGACGATGTGGAAGATATTGAAACGGCGAGGATGCGAGTTTCGGAGCAACTTGAGATATGGGGAAGCAAACCATTTCTTCAGGGGGACACTTGCGTCGGACAAGGCTCAGAACAAGTTGGAACAAGCGATAGAGGACGGGGTAGTTGTCCGACAAACAGTGTGCCAGGAGTGCAGGAAAACAGGGAAGTTCAAGAACGGACGACAGATGATACAGGCTCACCACACAGACTACGGGAAGCCGTTGGAAGTGATGTGGCTATGTCAGAAATGCCACCACGAATGGCACAAGAAATATCAGGCAAAGGAGGTGATAAAACTGGAATCCGCAGCGACTCAAACAACGTCGCAACGTGGGGAGGCATTGACCTTCTTACGGGCGGATTCCCGTAGCCGTGCCAACCATTCTCTGTTGCCGGGAAGCGAGGCGGCGCGTCAGACGACCGTTTTCTCTGGCCAGAAATGCTCAGGGTTATTGCGCTCCTCAAGCCCACTTGGGTCATTGCTGAGAACGTTGCTGGTCTCACAACGATGGTCGAGTTTGATAGTCCACTTGAAGTGGACAGCCGGCACTACACTGAAGACGAGAAGGCAAGTGGACGTTTTGAAGTGGGTGAAATGCAAAGACGGAAAGGAAGAGGAACACTGGATGAGGTGTTGGAAGACCTCGAGAAAATCGGATACGAGGTCACACCGATTATCGTTCCGGCTTGTGCCGTCGGCGCCCCACACCGCAGGGATAGGGTGTTCATATTGGCCCACCGTAACGGCGGCAGACGCTTACCTGGACAAGATGGAATCGACACAGCAGACAGAGGGGAGCCGTCACTCAGTCAATCTCTCGCAGGCTGTGCAGATGTGGCACACGCCGAGCGGACAGGAGCCGGGAGTGTCAGTGGAGAGGTTGGTGACGAAGGAAGGAGAGCCGGCGCGGATAGGAGAAAGGGCGTACGACAAGGAGACAGGGCGACTGGCGCAGGTTGGATTGACGCAGCAGGTGAAGATGTACCCGACACCACAGAGCAGGGACTATCGGACCGGCGAGGGTCACAGGTGGGAGAACACAGAGGAGCGCAGCCGGAATCTGAACGACGCAGTGGCACACAGCGAGGGATACAAGCTGCTGCCGACACCGAAAACAAGGGACTGGAAAGGGCAGACGCAGCGAGGGATTCATGCACCAGGGGATGCACTGCCGAACATGGACAAGGGGGATGGAAAGCCGATTGGTGGTCAGTTGAATCCGGCGTTTGTAGAGTTCTTGATGAACTATCCGAAAGACTGGACGAAGGTGGATTGAGTAGCGAAACCCCATGTGGTACAATGGTATCAGTTACTAGTACAGGAGAAGAACATGGGCAGAAAGCGAATGCCGGACCCAGAGAAGTATTGCAGCCATTGCGGCAAGCGTCTACAGCGGAAAACATACCCGAATTCCATCGAGGATATGGGGGTGTTCAAGAGACGCAAATACTGCGACCAAGTGTGCATGGCAAGGGCGAAAATGAAGGAGAAAGTGACCCTATCCGCGCTGAGGGTGAGGGCGCGGAAGTTCATCGGGAAGCAGTGCGACCGCTGTGGTACAACGGCGAGGCTGGCAGTGCATCACATCGACGGGAACCCGGCAAACAATGTCATGGACAACCTGATGACTCTTTGCGATGTATG
>Ga0207997_1001476_pt1 | contig 12135 bp, 17 predicted proteins | sample AntAceMetag02UKN_FD_184777 | JGI IMG/M metagenome (GOLD analysis project Ga0207997, IMG submission 184777) | Saline lake microbial communities from Ace Lake, Antarctica - Antarctic Ace Lake Metagenome 02UKN (SPAdes) (version 2) | ecosystem: Environmental > Aquatic > Non-marine Saline and...
TGAGAGTGTTTAAAGTTTAAAAGAAATGTTTATATAGTATTATTAAAATAGAGATATTATGGCAAGGGGGATATGGCAGAAAAATAGTAAATTGAATTCTTTTATCATACAATTAATCAATAAGTCAGATAAACATATGACCACAAGGGAAATTCAGCAAAATCTGATTAAGGAGTTCCATATCAAGAGAAGCTGGCAAACCATACAAAATTATTTACATAGATTAGAAGAGAATAAACACATATCTGGAATAATAATAGAAAAAAACAACACTATTCACCTTTGGAAGAAATAAGATGCAGGAAGAGATTAATATTAACCTAAAATTGAAGCCTAATGAGCTTGTTATTATGAGTAATCTATATCTTAATACTTCTTTTCCTCATAATTTTATTATTTTGGAAGATGTAGCCACTCTTCTTAAGGTAAGCAAGGCTACAGCAATGAATATAATGAGGAGTTTAGATAAAAAAGGGTTTGTTATGAAAGAAAGAGGGTACATTACTTTTTATTATCCCATCAATGACCAAAGCCTCAGAAGAGGAGTTTTATGTAAGTTAGGCTTTTTTAAGGAATAAGGCATATTATTATAAGTTTGAAAAAATAAATAGATTTTTGGTGATTTCAATGAATTGGTTATTAAACAAGTTTATGGATTTTTTATATGAATATTATAATAAGGATCTAAATAAAGAAATAGAAAAATTGAAAAAAACTATTAATGAAAAAGATTTAGATATTAAAAACAATGAAGATGAAATAACAAATCTTGATAATACTATAACATTAGATAGGGAATTATGCCTTCAAAAAGAGCAGGAGTATATTGCTCAAATAGCAGGCTTAAATGACAAAGCAGAAAAGCCTGAATGGTTAGTTAAGAGTATGATATACAGGCCAAAAAGAAGGTTTATTAGCAAAACAAAAGATTATCACAGACAATTTACCAAACCACAGTATGCCTTTGATAAAAGCACTATTTTGTATGAGTTATTAAATAGAAATAAACTTCTTAATGTTGAAAAGACTATTGAAAATATGGCTAAAATTCAAAAGATTATCACAAATAGTATAATTTATGAAAATGATAAGGTTGATAATTGGAGGCCTATCTCTGATATTTTAATGTTTGGCTTTGGAGACTGTGATGATAGTGGTGGAGTTGCCATTACTTCTGCAATTGGAATGGCTGGATGGAAAGCAGATGAAACCTTTTGTTGGTGTGGGTACTATTATCCTAAAGGAAAGGATGTTGATGCAAAAAATAAGTTTGGACATGCATGGAATATTACAAAATGCAATAATAAGTGGTATGTTTTAGAAGGAACTAACCCAAAAGCCAAGCCTGAGCTGTGGGAAAAGGTCAAAAATAAGTATGAAGGTGTTTGGGGTGGCTGCAATTGGAAGTTTGAAGGGGTAATTGAAGGAAATAAGACATATTTATAATTAGAAAGGTTTAAATATATGTGTAATATATATATTAATTGGGGCTTAAAAGGGTATACCATCTCCCATTGTTGGTTTTAAAAAGGTATGCCTTAATCAGCCCCTTTCATAATGAATTATGAACAATATATAAATTCAAAAGAGTGGAAAAGACAGCGCAAGGAGTTAATTGCACAATCAAATGGGGTCTGTGAACATAGCAAAAATCCTGTTAGTAAAAGTAAAATGCAGATACATCATAAAAGTTATGATAACTTAGGTCACGAAGCAAGAGGGGAACTTGAAGTTGTATCTGAAAGGATTCATAAAATAATACATAAGAGGGATAAATATGCCAATGCCAAAACCAAAGAAGGAAGAAAAAGAGATAGAATTTATTAGCAGATGTATGGGAAACAAACTAATGAAAAAAGAATACCCAAAGAATAATCAAAGGCTTGCAGTATGTTATAGCCAATGGAAAAGAAAAGATCAGGAGGAATAAAATGTTAGGAATTGAATGTAGATTTGAATGCCCAGCTTGTGGAAATATATTAAAAACACAATCCCCATTCTGGACTAAAAAACAAAGAAAAGATATAGCCGAACCAATAAAGTGTACTTGTGGAAGAAAAGGAAACTTTCGTTTAGTTAGCTTTGAACAATGTAATTTTGAAGTTGTGGAGGAATAAGATGCTTAAATTTGTTTTAGGTTTTTTAAGTGGAATAATAGTGTTGTATTTAATTTCAAAATATTATTGTTTTTCTAATAGTAAAGAATGGAAAAAATTTGAAATGCAATACCTTAGGAGAAAAAGAAAATGAATACTGATATGAAAGATTTAATGAATGCAGCAGAAGATAAGGGATATAGCACAGTTAAGTTCGATGAATACGAATTCAAGACTGATGAAAAAATACACAAAAGATTTTTAATTGTGTTAGAGGCAGAAAAATGAGCTATGTAAGACCAGGAGTCCCATATGTTTATGTTGATGGTGAAAGTGAAGATTATATTTTTCTTTGTGATTCATTAAACAAAAACTACATAGAAGATTATGGGAAAATAAGTAAGGAAACAATTATAGACATAATTTTTAATGAATGGAAAACCACTACAAAAAATGATAATATATTAAAGGATTATATGCTCAAAAAGTTAGCTGAACAGCTTAAAGTAAAACTTAGGAAGAAACCATTAAATGCAAAAAGTTGGTTAGCTAAATACAAAAAAGTATTAAAGGGAAATTGGAAACAAATAATGAAAAGTAAGTAAGGTGATATTATGAGAATAGAAAGATTTACATGCATTGATAAGAACAAAGGCAAGGGAATTGATATAGTTTTTTTCCTAGATCAAAAAGGAAAATTATTACACAAACATATTGATAGAATAGAAAAAGGTGATTTTGAATGGAACAACCAATCAGGACAACTCCAACTGCAGTAGAAAGATTACTAAAATCTGAGAATCTTAAAAATGTTCTCAAAGAATTATTTTTAAATGCAGATATAGTATCTACAGAAGTTAAAAGGGGTTCAAAGAGTTCTGCAAATATTTATGTAAACAAAAAATATGAAGGCAGGAAAGTTACAGTAATTGTGTGGGATTAACTTAAATGAGAACTATGAGTGATATTTTACAGGGAATGGATGAATCAGAGTTTATAATCAAATGCACAAACTTTAAATTTTTTGCTGAAAGAGTAATTGGTTTTAGCATACAACCCTTTCATATGGAATGGATTAATATGATTATGAACAATAGGAGAGTAGCAATTGAAGCTCCAACTGGTTTTGGTAAGACTGCAATTCTTGGTGAAGCATTTTGTTTATGGACCTCATATACACAAAAAGAAAAAGAAATGTGTATTGTTTCTAAAACCTTAAATCAAGCAACTAAAATTCTTGGAAACATAAAAGATAGGATTGAAAATAATGAAATGCTACAAGAACTTATTCCCCAGGATAAACCTGCAGGCCATTGGTGTTCTGCTACAACTATGATTTTGTCTACTCATTGTAAAATATTTTGTAGGCCTTATTCTGAAAACATTAAAGGAATTCATGTTGATTATTTGCTTGGTGATGAAGTAGCTTCTTATGATGATTATGGGATTTGGCACAGATTTGTAGTTACAAGAACAAATGCTAAAAATGGAGTTGTTGTAGCAATTAGTACATCTGATAATATTGCAGATCTAATGCAGGAATTACTTGTTAATCCAGAATATGTTGGGAAAGTCTATAAGGCAATAGATGATGATGGGAAGAGTATATGGCCAGATAGTTGGTCTTTAGAAAAACTTAATAAAATTAGAAATGAAATAGGAGAAGCTGCATTTCAAAGAGAATACTTAAACAATCCAAGGGCTGAAGCAGAGAATGCTTTATTTCCACCACATTTAATAACAGAGTGTTTTGATCCAACATTAAAATTTACTATGAAACCACTATCCGGATTTACAGTAATAGGTTGTGATTTTGCAATTGCTTCTGGTCCAAGAGCAGATTATGATGCTTATGTTGTTCTTAATAAAGTTGGTAATAAATCTCAAATAGTTCATGGTGAAACTCATAGGGGGTTTTCTATAGCTGCCAAAATGATGCGATTAAAAGAATTATATAATACCTTTAGCCCAAGATTAAAGGAAGATGGGAAAGAAAAAGGAGATGAAATACCTTCAACTATTAGATTTGTTATTGATCCAAGTAATGTTGGACAAGCAGTATATGAACAATTAAGAATAGAGGGTTATCCGGTTGAAGGTGCAAAGTTTGATTCTTATAGTAGAAATCAAATGTTAATTAATCTAAGGCAGATTATAGAAAATAAGGAGTTAATAATTCCAAGAAATAGTGAAGATACTGCAACAATTACATTTACAGATAAATTAATTAAAGAATTGATTTCAATGGTAGAAACAAAAACTAAAATGAGTATAACTTATATAGCTAAGTGTCCGCATGATGATACAATTATGGCTTTGGCTATGGCTTGTAAGGGAGTTATAGCACAAAAAGGATATACAGATATGATTGCTTTTTAAGTATAGTCTATAATATAGATAACTTTAAATATATTAAAAAATAAGATAAGGGTATGTTGCAGGAAATATTAAAAAAGTGCAAAGATAAGTACAATCTTACAATATTGCATGAAATATTAAAAAATTGTAAGAGCAATATAAAAAAAAGATGTCTTAAGATTAAAGATAAAATTAAAAAATTAAAATTTAACTTTAAAAAAAGAGTAAGTTCTTTTTATAAAAAATATCAAATTAAAATTGATTGGTCAGTAGAATTTTTTATGGCTGTATTTTTATATGGGGTAGTTTTAAATTTTATAGTTTATACATTGTTTGGATTGATAGAGATGGGATTTAGAAATATAATGGCCATGGGGTTTCTTTTTTATTTTATTAAGGAAGAAATGCCAAGGATAATAGTTAAGTGTAAAACATTAAAATAGGTGATTAGTTATGAGAACAATTGAGGAAGTTTATTTAAGTTCAAATTCACAGCCAAAAATATTAAGTGGGATGGGAAGCAATGGAATTCCAAAATCCCAAAAGACAACACCCATAATTCAAAGAGTTCCAGCAAGTGAGTTAGAACTTACTTATTTACATAACCCATTAATATTTAATGGAATTAATAAGATAGTTCAAACTATAATGTCTGCTGAACATGAGCTTGTTGCTAAAGATCCAAAAGTAAAAGATTATTTTCTTAACTTCTTTAATAACTTAGGCAGCTCAGGTTCAAACACAACTTGGGAAGAGTTGTTATCTACCATTTATAAATACCAATTAATTTATGGAAAATCATGGGTAGAAAATGTTTATAATAAAAGAGGAAATACCATTGTTGATTGGGATACTATTGATCCAAAAAAGATGGATTACTTAAAAACCTCGAATGAACAAATAGCTCTAAGTGCATATGGGAACCCTTTGGGATATGTTGAGAAATTGCCTTATGGTGTAGAACCAAGAAAAAATCAAGAATTACCAATGGAACTACAAAATAATGGATGTGCAATGACTCCTGGATCTATTTATCTTGCTCCAAAAAGAATAGCAATGTTAAAATTATTTGTTATTGGTGATGGATTTTATCCAATTGGATTAATAGAACCAATTTATAAAACATCATTAAGAAAGCTAAATATAGAAGAGGCATTAGCAAATGCAATATGGAGACATGGATTTCCAACATTCTTGGCTAAAATAGGGGATCCAAACCATGAACCAACACCTCAACAAGTGCAGAATACTTTAGATAAATTAAAAGATTCAAGCTTTAAGCAGGAGTTAGCAGTTCCTTACTTTACAGACCTTTCAATAATTGAAAGTAAAAAATCTGAAAGGTTAAGAGAACATTTAGAATACTTTCAAGACCAAGAAATTGCAGGGTTAGGAATACCCAAACCATTTTGTACAGGTGGTGGTGAAGCAACTAATAGAGCAACATTAGGAAATCAGCAAGGAATGTTTCAACTTACATTAAGGGATATTATTGATAAAACTGTAGATAGCATAAGAAAGTATATGTTTAAGCCCATTTGTGATTTAGAAGGATTCAAAGAAGTTCCTACCCTTAAATGGGATGTTATTGGTGCAAATGAACTAAATGATAAGGCAAAAAGGCTTATTAGTTATGTTAAGGCAGGGGTTTTAGACTCAGCAGAGCTTACTAAATTTATACAGAAAGTGGAAAAGTTATAATGGAAGCAGTACTATTAAAAGAAGGAAAGCAAAATGCATTAGTAGTAAGAACAAATCATGGAAATTTCTTGATAGACTTAACTTCCAATATAGACAAAAAATTACAAGAAGAAGATATTCCCGAAATTAATTGTCTTATTTTAACTAAAGAACCGGAACCAGATGGAATGCCTAACCTTATTAAATGGTTATCAAAAAAAGATCTTGGTCAAATTGTTACCCTTATGCCTGTTGAATTAGCAGATAAGTTAAAAGAAAAGTATAATCTTGATTTAGGTTATTTTGAGATAATGTATTATCAGCCTGGAGTAACAATGAGATTTCAGGAAAGTAATATGACAGTTACACCTTTTAGTGCTGGTGGGGGTGTAAGATTATTTGATATTGTTTTTTTGAATGGTGGAGTAGCTACTCAAAAAGAACTAGAAAATTGTAAGTTAATAATAACCAGTAATTGTAATTGGTTTAATTCTCTTGATAGTGATTTAGCTTTTGAGTTACAAGAATATTCTAAAATAAACCCAAAACAAATAGTTATTTCTAATAATGATTACCCAGGTAATGCAATAGAATCTGTAGAACAATATTGGAAAGAAATTCATGGTTGTGCCGACACCAAGTTTAATATAGCAAAAGGGAATAAAGTTATCAAAATGAAAGAGCATGTATCCCAAGTATTACATAGCATAAATGAAGGGCTTGTAATTGGGTGCGCATCTGAAGTTTATTCTGGAATTAAAAAGGCAATGGTGATGCCTAAATTATATAATATCAAAATAGATAAATTCTTATATTTAATGGATAAGGATTTTTGTTATGGAATTATTAGACTTAAAAGACCAGATAAAATAAATTTAGAAGAGTTTAGTAATCTTGAAGATAAACATAAAATAAGCGAAGATGAAAGAAAGAAATGGTGGCCTTATAAAGAAATATTATATTATTATACTTATGATTTAGCTGAAAGGTATGACATTCCAAAAAAGATTTCATTAAAAAATAATTCTGATAAGATATTCATAGAGGAATGGAATTATGAAAAACAAGAATTAATTAATTCAGGGGAGATTACATCAAGATTAAATAACCCATCCCTTAATGATAATTGGAAAATATTAAATACTTTGTATTCATCAAAAAAGATGGGCCTTCAAGTAAAACAACCTTTTGATAAAATAATAAATTTGGCTAAATCAGTTTATTTAGAATTGGAGAAAAGAAATATTAAATTTGATCCAGAATATATGAAAAAGTATTCAAAAGAATTGTATGGCAAGGTTGTAGGTGGGGATACAAAAGATTTATCTAACCCAGAGTTGTTAAAAGAGTTTGAAGATAAAAAAGTAATAAAAGATTTTATTTCAATTGTTGAAGGTAATAATCCTGGCAAGATGGATATTTTAATTAGGTTAAACCAACCACCAGAATTTATAAAAAACTCTATGGAAACTAAAATACTAAAAAGTCTATCCTTTGAAGAAAATATTAATTTTATTTGGGGAGAACCAGAAGTGCCACATCATACATATATTCCATTATATGATTTAAAATTAGAAAGAATTATGCCCTTAAAAATTATTAAAATGATGGAAGAACCATTAGTGTTAAATGAGTTAAATCCATTTTATCCTATGAAATCAAAAAAGATATTTAAGGATGCAGAAGAAGCAACAAAGTTTATGTTTGAAAAAAAAGAGAAATATGCTCTTGAACAAAGATATGATGGTTATAGGGCCATTTTAATTAAAAATGGAAATTCTATTAAGTTGTATTCAAACCAAAAAAAGGATGTTAGTAATAAATTTGAAACAATAATCAATGAAGCAGAAGATTTAATAAATGGAGATTTTGTTATTGATGGAAATATTGTGCATTCTGAAGGTGGTAGATCAAAAATAGCAAATTATATTGATAATACAAATAATCTTGATGAATCTGAATTAAAGTTTTATGCTTTTGATATGTTATATTCTAAAGAAGATTTAATAAATAAACCATGGTATGAAAGAAAAGGAATCTTACACAATATAAATTTTGGTAAGCATATTAAAGAAACAAATAGTATTATTGTTACAAGCCAATCAGACTCAAATAAAACAATAAACTTTTGTAGAAATCTTTCTGGATCAAATGGAACAGTTATAAAAAAATATAATAGTAAATATAAAAAAGATGGTGAAAATTCTGATTGGTTAGTGGTTTTAAAATGTGAAGAATTGGAGGCAACACCATCTGCAACCACCACAGGAACTACAGGTATTTCAGATGTTGGTGGGAAGAAATGGAAGAAGGAGATAATAGAAGCACCCAAAAAATAGCAATAAAGGTGATTTAATTTGAAAGGAAGAAAAGTAGGTCAAACAGAAGTTACAGTTGATGAAATGCAAAAAATATTAAATTTAACAAAAGAGGGTTCCAGTCGCAGACAGATTGCAGAAACTATAAACAGGTCTATGAACACCGTTTGGAGATACCAGAAGAAGTTAAATCTGTTATAATTCTAACAAATTTTAAGAAATTTATTTAAATACGAAAAATTGTCTATCCTGGTATGGCAAATAATATACCTATTGAAGAAATACATTCTCAGCCAGTTGTTCAAGAATTACTTGAAAAGGTAAAGTCAAACAGCCCTGAAGAAAGTATTGATATTGAAAATATAAAAATACCTTATGTTATTAAGGATAAAACATTGATGAGCCCTGGAGTTTGGAATAATTATTATTATTCTGACAAAGCAATTAATGATGCATATATCAAAACAAGGTGGGATGAAAAACAAAATAGGTCTTTATTTTTAGATCATTTAGACCGGTCTACAAAAGAATGGATTGGAGAAATAAAAAACCCCAGAATGGATGGAGGTAATTTAATAGGTGATTTAGTAATAGTGGATAAACCTACAGCACAAAAGCTTGCTTATGGTGCTAAAATGGGTATTTCACCAAAAGTTCATGGAGAGCAGGAAGACAATAAAATGTTAAGTTTTCTGTATGATAACTTTAGTGTGGTTATCAATCCAGCAGTTAAAACTGCTTATATAAACAATATGGAGGTAAAAATGGATGAAGAAAAACCAAAAGTAGAAGATGTTCCTAAAGAAGAACCTGCTAAGGAAGAACCAGTAGTAGAGGAATCCAAAGAAGAAGTACCTGTAGTGGAACCTGCTAAGGAACCAGTAGCAGCTGAAGAACCAGTTAAAACACAAATGTCCGAAACAGACGAATTATTATCTGCTGTGGAAGGAATAGAAAATGCAAATCTCGGTGGTATATTAAAGAAAGCTAAAGAGATTAGGAAAGAAGGCGAGAGCTGGAAAGATGCTGTAAAAAGAGCTTCTGCATCAATGGCAGAAGAAGAACCTAAACCTAAAGAGGAACCTAAAAAGGAAGAGGAACCTAAAAAGGAAGAATCTAAACCAGAAGTAAAAATGGCTGATATGAAAATGGCTGATATGGATGTTGTTAACCAAATAATTAAGTTAGCTCAACTATTACAAGAGAAGAAACCAGAAGAAAAGAAACCAGAAGAGGAAAAGAAAGAAGAAGAAGTTCCAAAAGAGGAAAAAATGAGTGAACATACAGAGAAGATGGAACAGACAATAAATGAGCTTAACGATAAAGTGACAGCATTGACAATGAAACTCAACGAACCAGATAAGGTTTCAGAAAAAGGAGAACAAATCTTATCAGAAATAGATCAAGAGAAGGAAGTAGAACAAAATCTTGATGAAGCATTTTTAAATGTGCTTAATAAAACAGAATAAGGAGGAAAAATGAAAAAGACAATACAAGAACTTGGCGCAACAACAAACGCAACCACAACTGCAACAGATGGATTTGATTCTATAGCAACAGGAGTTGTAGGTAAAGTATGGCTAAAAGAATTGCTAAAGTTTGCCCAAAAGAAAATGTACTTTGAGCAGTTTGCTTATAAAGTAAATGCACCAAAGGGAAACAAAGATGTAGCAGTACCATTATACACATCAAATCTTGATTTTAATGATACAACTGCACAGGCAACAACAAGAACAATGACTGCAATAAACAACTTAACAACAGTTGTATTTACTCCAACAACACATAAGTTTGGAGTAGCAATAGCAAAAGATGTTGTAAGGACATCACAGGTAGATGTTGTTAAACATGCAAGAGAGCAGATGGTTTATGATTCTGCACTTACAATAGATACAGCATTTAATACAGCACTATTAGCAGATTCTACTAATGCAGTATTATTTGGTGGACTAAGAGCATCTGTAGGAGCACTTGTAGCAGGAGATGTATTAGACCCTGACCTAATTGTTAGAGCTAACAGAGTACTTAAATCAAATGGATGGGTTCCAGAATCCGACAAACCATTTGTATTGGCAATTCCATCAGTATGTGAAGAAGCCTTACTTAAGGACTCTCAGTTTACAAATGCAGCAGAATATGGCAGTAATGAAATTGTTATGAACGGAGAAATAGGAAAATACCTTGGAATAAAGGTTATCTCTACAGAACAATGCGGAGCAGCAAGTTTTAACTCACTTGATGGCCATTATTGTTACTTGTTCAAAGCAGGAGTAGCATACGGAATAGCATATGGAGAACAGCCAACCCTTGAATTTGAATATGACAAGGAAAGGGCAGAGTATAGAGTATACTTAGATATGTGTTATGACATAAATGTCTTGCAGGGAACAGCATTACAAGTAATGGAAGTTCTTGATGCTTAAGGACTTTTAATTTTTTTTTATTATTTTTACCCTCGCCAACTAAAATGTTGAGGAGGTAATACTCGGAGGTAAAAAATGAACAAAAGATTTGGATGGCATTCAGGTACACTTACCTGCAGAAATGCTATTATAAAAAACGATATGACAATTGAAGGAGATATGTCCTTCGGCGATGCTTCTACAGATACTTTAACCGTAAACGGTACAGCAGTATTTGAGAGTACAACAGACTTTGATGGTGCAACAACTTTTACACCAACAGTAGTTGCAGATACAAGTATGTATCCATTAAGAATTACATATAACTATGCAGGAGCAACAGCAAATACTGGTGTAGATATGGATTTGTATAGTATTCGTTCAACAATTACACAGACAAGTTCAAACGATAAGGCTACTCTTGGTTTAAGAGGATATATGCAAGGAATTAGAAGCGATATTGTTTTAAATGGTTTTGCTGACACTGCTTACGCTTTTTATGCTAATGTAAGTGCTGCTGGTGCATCAACTGTTAATGGAATGTATGGTGTAACATCAGTAATGAATACTGGTAGTGCTACAATATCATTAGATGAATCTGGATTTATAGCAGGAGTTAGAACTAATATTTCAGGAAGTGGCGATGTTACTTGTGCTGGAACTGGTTATGGTAAGTTAGTAGGATTTTACGTTAGTTGGTTGCATACAAATGCATTAACTGTAGATAGTGCTGGTTATCATATTGGTATAAAGGCAGGTGCAACATTAGATTCTGGATATAGAGTAAATTCAAGTGGAACTTTAACAAATTCATTCCATTCGTATAACTCAAGTGGAACAATGACCAATGTAATTAAAGTTGATGGAGCACATTCGTTCTTCGCAGACTTTGATGATGCAACTACATGCTGTGTAACCACAGAAAGTGGGGCTGCAACAACCATTAAAGCACAAATATTGGTTAAAACACCTGCAGGAGCTACTGGATATGTTAATGTTTATGGCACAACAGGAACTTAAATAAAATATTTTTTATTTTTTTATTAATATTTGAATAGAACGGAGGAAAAAGATGAGAAAAATAAAAATACAAACATGGAAAGCAAGATTACCACAATTTGATAAGGATGGTAAAACAATCATTGGATCAAAAGAAGTAGATGAAAGTTTACTTATTGCTCTGAACAATTTAATTGGAGCAAAGAAACCAGAAGACATTCCAAGAGGGATTGTAAAATTCCAGATATTTGGAAAATTAGCAGAAGCATTTGATAAGGCCCA
>Ga0207997_1001477_pt1 | contig 12124 bp, 17 predicted proteins | sample AntAceMetag02UKN_FD_184777 | JGI IMG/M metagenome (GOLD analysis project Ga0207997, IMG submission 184777) | Saline lake microbial communities from Ace Lake, Antarctica - Antarctic Ace Lake Metagenome 02UKN (SPAdes) (version 2) | ecosystem: Environmental > Aquatic > Non-marine Saline and...
TCATTAGGTATTCCTGTAGGTTGAGCTTTAGGCTCTCCACCTTCAGCAGCAGTTGCATTCCACACTGGGAAAAAGTTTGAAAAGTCTGGAAGATTGAAAATTACATCTTGAGAAGGTTGTTCTTCTTCAGATATATCTCCTGTATATTCAGGAAATTGAGGTAGATTAAATGTTATTCCTGTACCTTCTGATTCGGATTCACTACCGTCCATCTCTTCTTCGCCAACTATATCTATAATTTGTGTAATTCCTGTTGATGTCCCCAGCTCTACATAAGTCATATACTTATCTATATCTACTACTCCAGACCAATAATCTTTTTCATGCTGATTTCGATTATCATATTTTGCATTCTGCACATTTACGCCCTCAAAATTACTTGGGTCTGAAAGTACTGTTATTGAAGGTGTTACCTCTAGATTACTTGTATGTTTACCTGTAGGAACTGTAAAATTATACACTGATGTTCCCTTTGGAACCGTTACTGAAATTGACTTAGTGAGGCTTTTAGTTCCCAGAACTGTAGCCGCAGAATATGCTATTTTTATTTCAGCATCTACTGACTGACCAAAATTATTATTTACAGTGACAAAACCTTTCGCAATTGCTCCTTCAACATATTTATCCTTCAATGGTTCAAAATCTAAAGTAAAAGACTCTGAAGGTAATGAATAACTAAACGAATTCATAATATGCCTACAATCAGAATATGCAAAAGTATCTCCCTGATGTAAATCTACACCAAGTGCTTCCCCTTCCATTCCAGGGATATTTTGATTACTTATACTATTCTGAGTCCACCATGTACCGCCATATTCAAAACCCTGAGATGAATTCGTAGGATATTCTGCTATTAGGTTTCCATTCTTGTATATCTTATAATGACCATAACACGCCCTGATTACGTGACCGTCTTCATCTACTCTCGTACTACTTTTCTGAGTAACTATTTCATATTCAAATATTCTCGAAGTCATACTTATATCTAAGAAGTTTTCTGCATCATTTACCCAGTCTCCGTCATATTGCGAATGAAGTTCTCCTGCATATTGCACATATCCTGATTGCCTGCTCGGTTGGAATATCGCAAATATATCTCCCCCATATTGACTTATTATAGCTATTGCTAGGATTACTCCTACAATATGCCACAGTTCTATTTTATTCTTCATTCAGTACCTTCTCTTTTTTCCTGAAGTTATGATTATTACCACAACAAAACCTATTGCAATTATCCACATTAATGCAGGAATTCCTGTATCTGTTCCTGTGAAGTTTGTCCAGGAAGTTCCTGTTCCTGTAGTTCCAGGATATTCCAATGCTGCCTGTTCCTCATCCGTCAAAGAGTCTAATACTGAATTACATTGGCTGTAAGTAGAATAACCTCCAGTATAAGCTAATGGTGCGACTACTTTACGGCAACTTCCATCTTGGATAACCCATACCTCTTTAGTTGTTTCCCCTTCCAGTGCGGCTTCACAAGTGCTTAATGTAGAATAACCTCCAGTATAAGCTAATGGTGCGTCTACTTTTTGGCAACTTCGCTCTTCGATAATCCATACCTCTTTAGTAGTTGGAGGAGTAATGGTGCTTGCTTCACAAGATGATTCATCTATATAACAGTTAGACGTATAAGTGGTTCTTTCATAACAGGTTTGTCCTTCAAGACACCAATACGTTGTTGTTGTAGGTGGTGGTATTATTGGTGGTGGAACATATTTGGGTGGTGTTGGTGGTGTTGTTGTTATGTCTTTATTAAATGTTATAGTTCGCATCTCGGAAGTTACGTCATAAGTCCAATCTGTAACAACAACATAATATTGATAAGTTCCCCATGCGGGTTCTTTAGTTACATCGGATTGTATATCTACTTCAATATTTACAGTCCCTGAAGTCATATGCTCGGGTTGTACATTCATCCATATTCCGTCGGGTTTCCTTATATTAAGACCAACGCCCATAGTATCTCCGTTAGGGTCCCAGACTCTTATTTTAATTATTGCACTGGTATCTTCATACAATTGTTCATTATCTGGAGGAGATAGTATATCTATTGTTGGTTTGTTATTTATCTCTTCTATCTCTTCATTATATACACATTGATGATTATCAATGTGTTGGTTAGCATAACAAGAAAGCTGTAGGCAATTTCCACTATTACAATAGAAATTAGCAATGCAATCATTATTCTGTGAACAGCTATCCGTCTCGGAAACTAATAAAGTACAGGCTTCTGAATCTCCAAAAGCGCAACAGAAATCCAAACAATGACTCTTTGTTCCATCACATTGCATATCTGTCGATACTCCATAAGATTGCTTTGTATTTTCGCACATCCAAGGATGTGAAGCTAATCCTGTCGCAAAAAAAGGCATTATTGACTGCAACATAAACCCAACAAATGTATTCGATTGTATGGTTACTTTAACCTGAGACTCTGATTCAATCATTGCACTAGCTGGTACTATCAACAATAATGCTATTATTCCACTCAATATTATCTTTTTCATCCCATCCACCTCGGTCTGCTATATGACACGTTACTTGGAGGCATAATCATCATAGGTCCGAAATATCCTCGTTGTCCTAGACCTCCACCTTTAGATGGTAGTAAAATCAATAGCAACAATACTCCTACACCTAATAATATTAAGTAGAACAGTGATTTAGCAGTTTCATAGGGTACTCCTAAACCATCTCGCACCATATTAATTAACTTATCTAAAAGACCTGTACCTAACACAGGTTCGCATGTTGCTTTACATTCTCCAATTCCATCATCTTCAGCATTACAACATTCTATTGCTCCTGCTTGAACAACGCCTTTAATAATTCCTTCCTGACATGTCCTAGCAAAATAACTCACTTGGTTGGAAGTACAACACATACCTGAAGGACATTCTCTTATTGGCGATTCACACCAATCCAAATAATATGTTCCTTTTACTGAATCATAAAAACAACATTTATCTCCATAGGTTTTATCAGGTCTGCATTCTATTTCTGAATGTGTTGTATCACATTGTCCTGAACTTGAATAAGTAGCTCCAATACATTCTCCACTAATCAAAAAATCTTGATTTCCTTGAGTAAAATATTTAGCATGTATTGGTTCACAATCTGAATCTGTGTAACAAGTAACTCCTGTATCTGCTCCTTCTTCACATTTAAACTCTGCATTACAGAAATAATCTGTTCCTAAGTTCCAATATGCTTGACACATCCAAGAAGTACAACAAGTTTTATCTCCACTAACTAATATTTCATCTCCTGGAACTACATAATTACTAAATATATTCTCATACGCTACTACTTTCGGAGGCACTTGCGAACCATCGCAATATGCTAATTTCCCTTTATATGTATATATAGCAATATTTGCTTTTGTATCATAAGCATAACCTACTCTAAACCCTTGATTTGGGTCTAAAGAAGTTGTACTTCCCCTAGGGTTATTACTTGCAGTTGGTGGTGAAGTTTCTTCTGTTACAGTTATTGCGTCAAACGCTGTTTTTACTTTATGAGTCCAATCTTGTAAAATACAGTTTTGAGTACCTGGAATTGCTAAGAAACCTGGAGCATCTGGATTTTGATAAGATAAATAGGGTCTCTTTCCAATTATAGTCCATTTAACATCACTATTTGTGCAGAAAGTATAAGTATCTCCATAAACTAGATTTGTTGCTTGACTACAATCCTTTAAATTAGCCCAATCCCAACACTTTTGTGAACCTGAAGCATCCTTCAAACTCGTAAATCCCAATATTCCCATATGTCCAGAGGCTTGAGCAGTAGCATCTACTAATTCAATAGTTTTGCTTATACAATTGCTATCAATTCTAGTATATCCCCAACTATTTTCATCACCTGAAATTGAATTTTCAGAAGGATTAATATAATAACTATCTGGACTTTCAGCAATACATTTTATGGTCTGGTACTGCTTCGCTGCTAATTGATAATCATTCGTTTGTAATTCTCCAATTCCGATTGCTCCTAAAAAGTTTCCTCCTGAACCTGAAATAATCAGGATTGCTATTACTGCTACTATTAGATGCCATAACGCTAACTTTGTTTTTGCCATTTTTCTCCTCCTTTGATTAACTCTGCTATTGGCTTTTGGAATATTAGTAAGAATAACCCTGCACCGATAACATACCATGTACTGGTAATAACATAAGGCTGTAAGTAATTCCAAGCTGAATATCCGATTAATAAACCTCCAACTGTCTGTAATACTCTACTTTGAATTACATCTGTGAACATTCCATAATTCGGCAGTGCGTCAATTATCTTATTTTTATAGAATAAAAGTCCTAATCCTATACCTATAAATATAATATTACTATATGAGTATCTTCCCAAAAGCTGCCAAACTCCACGTGTCAATATTAATGCAGCTAGGATATTTATAGTAAGTTCATAATTCCGATTAACCATAAAAGATACCTCCTAGTGCTTTGCTAATCTGTTCTTTGAATAGTATCAACGTAAATCCAATCAAAAATGCTATTGCAATATTTGCAGAAATATAATCTCCACAGTAAGAATAAAGACCTTTTGCTATAAAAAGACCAGATACCATTCCAATTATAGCATCTTGCTTTGAATTGTCAAACTTTCCATATTCAGGAATAACTTTGACTACTCCTTTTCTCATAATAATCAAAATTGCTCCTATACCTATCATAAGCACTGGAGGTATGGTTCCTACTGTAGCTATGACACTATTTAGTATGAAAATTGCTCCTATTGTTCCTAATACTACTTCTCCGAGAGTTTTGAATATTGCTTTCACTTTAATCTGCTCCTAACTTTAGATTGTAAAAATGCCCCTAACATAGCATAAAAAACAATTGGAAAAAAGATGGTTAATAGATGGTTATGTGCAAAGGTGGAAAATAACTTGGCTGGGTAATCTATAATTGTAATCAAACTTGGATAGTCTACAAGTAACTGGCTATAGGTAGCACCAAAGACGGCTCCAACAAATAGCCCTATTTTCTGGTATTCTAGCCAAGCTTTTCCCCTTTCAAACATTTCTATCCCCAATTTTGGTAAACGTATTCAGCTATGAAAAAAGCTACACCGAAGCCGAGTACTTTGCCTATTGTGAAATCTCCCCAAATTGTAAACAACGAGGGAATAATTCCAGCTATGAAACCGTAGGACAAAGCTCCAACAACACCAGTCATTAAAAATTTCTTCCAGTCAAATCCTTTCATTCCTTTTTCCTCCATTTAGTTTATATATATTATATTTAATCTCTTCTTTTTATCTTGTAATGAGCATCAAATTATATTGCTGAACTGCCTTAGCAACTCAGGTGCTAATGCAATCGTGATGTAAAGAGTATTTGCAGTTACATGGAAAACTACTGCTTCAGCAGTTCTCCTGAACTTATAGACCATCCAACAACTTATTACTCCAAATAAGAAGGTGAATGCTAATCCTATATTAAGGTTTGATATTTTTGCCGACAAGTGAAATATAGCAAAAGTTGAACCAATTATAAAAGATAAAATCCATAGATTTTTGTTAGTTAAATCAAATTTAGTATTTATCTTAAAATGGTCTGCAACAAATTCATTCAATCTTCCGAAGAAGAAATCCGTCTCCACAATCGGAATTATGATACCCAAACTTAATACTGTAAGGAGTAAGGAACCCTGCAATACTGGGATTGTTTCGGACATCAATTGCAATACTGACTGTGGAGAGGTTATTACATTAGGTGCAAAAAAGTTTCCGACAAGAGTTGAGAATAAAACAAAAGCTCCATATGCTATTACGCCTGTAATGACTGTCTTTATTATGCTAGCACCCTTATAAAATGAGAATGCAAAATGAGAATAATTCTGATAGATTATTAGATTCAAGAAAGAAATAGAAATATATGATATGGCAAGCACTGGGTCATAATTTATCATCAAAAATAATAAAATTACTGACAATAGGATAAACACTCTTGTCTGCTTTTCTTCTGTCAATTTTGCCATTATGCAATACCTCTTACTCTATCTTGAAATGCTTTAATGGTCATCTCGTTAATTTCTACTTCCCATAATCTAAGAACTTTGAATCCTTTTGCTATAAGTTCTTTTGTTCTTACATGGTCGATGTCCTTTCCAATAGGATAATTATGCCAATAATTTCCATCCACTTCGATTACTATGTTCTTAGCTGGAATTAAAATATCGCATTGATAAGCATGTATAATATTCGTATATTGATGCGTGAAGAACTCATAACCCAATTCTTTTAAAAATGTTTGAATCTTAACTTCTATAGACGTATCTTTAATTGGAAGAACTTGTTTTGCTCTAGCTTTTTTTATCTTTTTTCTAGTTTCTTGAGAATGATGTTTTCCTTTAATCCAAGGAACTTGTCCTTTATGCGCTACACTCATCTTACGCCTTGCTTCTTCTGTAGGATGTTTTCCCTTCATGGGAGAAACTCTTCCAATATTTACTAATTTTAACTTTCTTTTAGTTTTTTCAGAATGATGTTTACCATTCATTCCATAATTAGGATATTTTTCTATATCTACTTTAATTCCATCATTCCAAACAGTAAGACCTTTCTTATATTTTTGTTTTAGCATTTTACTGAATTGTTCGTTTTGTTCTTTAGTATGTACTCGACCTCTGTTTTTATCTCCAATTTTCTTTCTTACTTCAGGTCTTTTAGCTGGGTTTTTATCCCCTTTAGGACAATTAGTATTACTTTTCATAGCTTTAGCTATATTTTCTCTCCATTCTTTACTTAATTTTTTTACTCCAGTGGGCATTTTAAAATAAAAATAAAAAATAGGAAGTTAGCCTTCCTATTGTGGTTCTAATCCGAACGAACAGTCTAATCCATATGGTGCAGTCTCAGGGTTTTCATCTAAACCGATTTCTCCTGGGTCGTTATTCGCATCGTGTTTATACCAATCACAAACAACGTCTCCACCTGCTTCTACTTCACATCCATAGTCTAAGAAAACAGCTCCGACATATGAATCTCCATTAGCTGAAGGTGCAGTTGAATCGTCTGTATCTATCAAGAACTCATACTTTACATCGTCCCATTGTCCTAATTCTACGTAATCTGCATTACTAGGTACATAACATTTCTTATATGAACACGCTGTTGAAATGTTAGTATCATCCTTCATTGTAAAGGTATCAGTTAACTTTCCATTAGGTACATTTACTTCAATCCAATTAGATTCTTCTAAAGCGAAGTTATCTACTTCTCCACCGCAGTAGAATGTACAAATAGCGCCTAATCTAAAGGTTCTATCTACTACTTTGGTTTCAAATTTTGCATAGTAAGTATATGTTTCACCTGCTCCTAAGTCTCCACCTGCATAGTCTGCTGTATTATTATCATGGTCATCAGCGGTTAAAGCATTAGAACCTGTTTCATCATATACAATAACATCCATATTTGCTGTGGTTGGAATTGCATATACTTCAACTGCTACTCTAGGTGCTGCGTTATTAATCTGGTATCCCTTTACAGGGTCGAAGTAATAACTTGCTCCTGTTCCATAAATGTCAATTGATTCGCCAACATAACTAGCTAAAGAATCTGCTGTTGTATCTGCGACAATGACTTGTCCTGTACTATCCTGGATTGTATATGAGGGTGCTACTTCAGTTTTAGTTGCTACTCCACCCCAACTTCCAGTATAGGCATCTATATATAATGTTGCTGCGTTACCGACTTCTTTGTATGTTATTACACCTTCATCGGGTGTTCCGTCATCACTTACGATAGTTCCTAAACTACCTAACCATTCTTTTCCAGTAGGAGATACCATAACCGCAATAGCAATAATTGCTATGATTATATACCAACTACTAGAAGCCTTTGCTTTTTTATTCATTTTTGTTTTTCACCTTATAAAGCTCAAGCTCGTATCTAGAAGTACCTTTAAAATATAATAGAAAAGACCTTTAATATTTGATTTTGTATACCTCATCAAGCTATCAAAGCCTATGCCTAAAATATATGGTCTCGAAGTTTATAAATCTTTCCTACGCCCTCTAATGTTTTATTTGGGCTTTCGTACATTGGTTCTATAATAGTGTTTCCATTCTCCTGATACGAATTCCTTATAAATCGAGATAATTACAATTCCTACCAGATATGTCAAAAACCAATAAATTGAAAAATTAATTTCATTAAAATTAAAATTATGCTTAACAGCTTCAGATAGAATAGTATATACTAAAACTATCAACAAAACAAAATACCAATTGCTAGGTTTTGTAATCAGACTTTTTAATCCGTGGTAAATTTTAATCAGAAATAAATATCTTAAAAATTTTTTAATTTCTTCCATTTTTTTCCTCTTTCTTAGTTTCATGTCTGCTTCTACGCTTACAGTTTCTATGTTTCACTTTTTGAAACATACAGCTTACTTTACTCATTATTTGAAGTCTTTTTTGATTCCTTGATTAGCTCAGCAATCTTTTCCATTAAGACTATAATAAAATCTTGCTGGACTTCAATTATTTCATCCTTTATTTCCATTTTTTTCCTCTTTCTTTAGTTTTTTATAATAATTAATAATGCTTTTGCAATTTCTTCCATGTTCTGAGAAATGCCGTTCTAAAAAATGTAGCTTTCTTTTGATTTCTTTTATCACCATTTCATTTTTCTAAATTGCTCAGCCTCTGGCGAAATATATCCTTTAGATACTGGGATATAATGCCTGAATACATCTGGTGCTTCTTCTCCTGTCCAACCAATAGTTCTCGGTCTAATATGTTTAATATGACTTTTGAACTTTCCATATGAATAGATTGCAATTGAATATTTTTTCTTCATTCCATCAACTGTTCGGACAGTAAAATAAAATTCCCAGTATTTTGGTTCTCCTTGACTTTCATGTTCCTTACCTACTCCAGGCATTTCTACGTCTCCCTGGGGATAACCATGAATTGTCTGTTGGGCATTTTTAATCCAATTCCAACCAATAGCTCTACATTGTTCTTCAGATAACTTACCTGACTCTTCGGTTTTGAAAGATAATAATACAACTACTACTAAAATTAATGCAAGCAAAAATACAAAATTTTGATTAGCTCCACCAGTATTATAATAATATAAGATGGCTGCTCCTACAAAAATAATTAGGATAAGTTTATTTTTTCCAAATTTTTCAATAAGGTCAGGCTTATCTTTAGCCTTAAGTTCTGAATATCTCTTTTCCTGAATTAAGTCGGATTCTTGAACCATTTGAAACTTAGAGGTCTGACGAGGTAGGTGCCAGACTTTCTCCTGTCCTAAAGCTCAAACTGTCTTCCTTTCAAAGCAGGCATCTTTTCAAATTTCACAGCAACTATCTCAGTTGTAAATTCATTTCCAGTTCTGAAATGTTTTAATGTCTTCATTTCTGTCCTTCTTTGAATCTCATCAACACCTATAATTTTAAGCATTCTAACTAAAGTTTCTAATGTTGATTTATTGATTCTATTTGATTTAATTATAAATGAATCTTGCTGTTCCATTTTGAAGACTGCCGCTTCAATCCAGTCACCTAATCCCAAATCATTCTTTCTGCAAGTCTCACATCTCTTTGGCTTTCTCAGAATGATTGCAACATTGTCGGACCATTCATCTTTTTCCTTTTCTTTTTCTCTTCTCATTTTTTGTACCTTCTGGGATTACTATTTTCCCAGTTCTCAACTTTTTTTGATATAGCTTTAGGAGCCTTACATAAAACTCCAAATCACTTAGCGTCAATTTTATTCTTCCCGCGGATTTCCACTCACCACGAACTTTCCCATTAATCACAACCTTAATAGACGGGGCTAATATTATTTCTCCTGCCCTGTTCCGAACATCAATAGTTGGGTCTACGAATGCCGCCTGGTTGAAAAAGTCACTCCCCCATACTTTGACTCGTTTGCCATATTTCTTCGGTAATCGAAATATACTTCCGTCAAAAATAAATTCACCTTTATCTGATTGAAGCGTCCTGATTTTATCAAGGGGTCCACTCTTTTCCATTGTAATTTATTTTGTACCATTATTATGGATTCCATTAAACCGTATCGTTTTCATTCTTAGTTTTTCACTTGATTACGTGTTAAACATGTTAAACACATACTAAACGTGTTAAACACGTACTAAACACGTACTAAACACATTAGCGACCTATACTGATTACGTGTTAAACACGTACTAAACACGTACTAAACGTGTTAAACACGTTATTAGTTTTCATTATGGTTTACATTAAACCCTATTATAATATATATTATAACATACGTATAACGAGTTTAATATATATATTAGTGTTCCGTCAAGCGTTTTTTATATTTGTTCTCACAAACTTAACCCTCCTATTACTATTTTGATTCTTCTTCCTCCATATCTCTCAAGTCTTGTTTAAGATACTCTTCTCTTTTACTAAGAACTTTCGTAGACTTATGGGGACTCGTTTTAGCTAGATAACGAACCATAAAGTCATAAACCTTTATCAACGCTTCAATAGCTGCATCCCTTTCCCTGTTAGTTAGCTTTTGAGCTGTCTCCTGAAGCTCTAACAAAGTCATGGCTGAATTCCATGCGGTTATTTCACTAAGCCACGGATTTGTCTTACCTTCCTTAATCTCTTTCTTTAATGTCCTTATCTTTGATTCTTTATCTCCAGTTAAATCTTGGAAAGCTATAGAGATATTTTTAGTTGTATTGATAAATTCATAAAAAGGAAGCATATCAGGGATTTCTTTTATATCTGTTATACCAATCTCCTTAATCTCTTTCATAAACTGCTCTATGTCCATCATTCACCGCCTCTTCCAGTAGGATACGCTGAGCCATAAACAGGATTCCTCTGTAATTCGTCCTCTTCTCTATCCCGTTTAGGTGTCATAGCTTTCTGTATTTTCTGCCAGCTACTTGCATATTCTGGTACTTCAGAAGTCATCTTCTTATAGTTCTCATGCATATATGCCAGCTGAGCTTTTAGTGAAACATTAGTTTTCTTCAAACCTCTTATATCATACAGTAGGTCACATTGTCTTGAACTCAATTTAGTCTCCTGTCCAAGATAATTACAAACCAGAATCTTAGCAGGATACCTAGGGTCCTCAGAAGCCTGTATCAAAAATTCAGCAGGATACTTTTTTGTTATTGTCATTTCCTCATCAACTTCAGTTCTTGCTATCTTATATTTCTGCCTAAGAGGTCGTGTAGGTCTGAAACGTAACATAACCACTTCCGTGCCGTCTGTATCTACATCCCTCTTCTCATTAATTAACTGACCTTGTAATCCATCTCCAAATATTAACCAAGGATACCTTGGTTCTCTTATTTCGCTTACCATTGCCCTGAACCAAACTCCTCCTCTATATCATGTTTAGGTTCTGCACCTCTTCCTAAAAGTTCTTTAGGACTTTTGTTGGCTGCATATAACAATAGGAAACATGCTCCAAATCCGATTAAATATTTCTGCCAGCTACTGTCTTGAGCTTTGGTGCAATTATCCAATGAATTGGTGCATGAAGAATATGTCAATTGGCTTACAGCATTACCTTTATAATTAGTATATTCGGACTGTAAAGATTGGAAATCTGACTCTAATGTATTGTATAATTCAGTTCCCTTTATTTCAGTTGTAGTTGGAATATAATCTTCAGGTACACTCTCATCATTTAATATACAATCTTTCCATAAATCACGATAAGAAATCATCTCAGTAACGAAGAAGTCTCCTGATACGCTGTCATTTAAATTCATACATATTACTTGAGAATCATTAGCTATATTTACTTCTCCATCACAAATAAACGTATCGTTATCTAATGTACAGGTCATAGCATCTACTTGTAAGAACATAAATACAAAAATGCTCAGACTCAAAATTCCTATTTGATATTTTTTTTCCATTTTAACTCTCTTTGCCAAGAAGTCCATATCCTCAACTCCTAAAGAGTTAGGGTATGGATGAATTGGCTTTGTCATCCTGCTATTACCTCACTTTTGTATTTATGGGATAACCATGAAATTTTACTCAACATTTTCCCTTTTTGGTACACCTTTCTTTTCCCCCTCATCTCAAAATCCTGATACCATACTTGTTCTTTTGTTCCACCAACTATCTGACCAAATTCACATATGG
>Ga0207997_1001479_pt1 | contig 12117 bp, 13 predicted proteins | sample AntAceMetag02UKN_FD_184777 | JGI IMG/M metagenome (GOLD analysis project Ga0207997, IMG submission 184777) | Saline lake microbial communities from Ace Lake, Antarctica - Antarctic Ace Lake Metagenome 02UKN (SPAdes) (version 2) | ecosystem: Environmental > Aquatic > Non-marine Saline and...
ATATACAGGAGGAAACAGAAAAAGTATTGGCTGAATATTCGGATATATTCGAATATGAATCAGCTCAGGTTATTATAATGGATCCATTTTCTGGAAAAATATTGGTAATGGCCGATTTCCCTAGTTATGATCCTAATCTATTTGATGATTTAGATATTTCTACTTTTAAAAATAAGGCTGTACAGAGCCTCTATGAACCAGGATCTGTATTCAAGGCCATTACTCTTGCTTCAGTCCTTAATGAGGGCAAAATAACGCCAGAGACAACATATGAAGATAAAGGTTATGTTATGATTGGAGAAGAAAAGATCAACAATTATGACAATAGGGTACATGGTGTTAAAACTATGACTGAAGTATTAGAGAAATCTATTAATACTGGTGTAATATTTGCCCAGGATCAGATACCTCATAAGGTCTTTGAAAAATATTTAGAAAGATTTGGAATATTTGAAAAAACAGGAATAGAATTACAGGGTGAAACTTATTCTAATAATTCAGGGTTTAAAAAAGGATGGGAAGTTAATTATGCAACAGCTGCTTATGGCCAGGGAATAAATACTACTTTAATACAAATGGCTAGAGCATATTGTGCCTTAGCCAATGGAGGAGAATTAGTTAAGCCACATATTGTGGAAGGGAAAACAGTGAAAAAAAGGATTATATTAAAAGATACAGCAGATATGATTGTCAGAATGCTCGTATCTGTAGCAGAGAATGGTTATAGCAAGTCGGCTGTTGTAGATGGATATAATATTGCTGGGAAAACAGGAACATCTCAGATTTCTTATTCTTCTTTGGGTATGAATCAAATCGGTTACTCAGATCAAACTTGGCAGAGTTTTATCGGCTTTGCACCAGCATTTGATCCAAAGTTTGTTATAGCAATTAAGCTAGATAATCCAAATACTAAATCATCATCTGAGTCAGCTACATTGGTGTTTAAAGATATTGCTAAGTATATATTAGATTATTGGCAAATAGCTCCAGATAAGGTTGATATTATAGAGTAGATTTGTTAATATTTTCTTATTGGCCCCATCATCTAGTGGTTAGGATACATGATTCTCAATCATGGCACACGGGTTCGACTCCCGTTGGGGCCGCATTATAAATGACTTATAATTTTAGTATAAAGGGTTTTGTGTTCTATGTTGATAATATAGTATTGACGTCTTTGTATATGTTGGGTATTCTTAATATAAGCAAAGCCATTTGATGCTGCGCTGCCAGGTACTTTTTTTGCCCTCTGAAGGAGGCCAAAGATGGAAACTCGAATCCCACGTAACAAAGCAGCACCAGTCCAGGTCGAAGGTCTCATCCACGCCGGTATGACGCACACGACGTTCCATAGCCAACGAGGCGATTATATTGGGCCGATCGTGTGAGAATACGAGGATGTGTCGGAACTTAAAAGGTTCCAAATGATTCATTACGATATTAGTGAGTGGCAATAGGAGTGGCGGAATGATTACGTTTCGCTACCCTTGCTCCTTTTTCTATAAATAGTTCCACAAACAGTAGGGAGTAACTATATCTATTCAATCCTTTTAACCAAAGGGTTTTTATTATGTTAAAACCCCCATATTAAAGCTTTCGAATACTTCTTTCCGCTGTAGTATTGTATTCTCTATGATGTTCCGTCTTAATCCCGTTAGAAATGCTTTATTTAATAAGACCTATAATCATGATATAATATACGTAGAATTAACTATTTCATAATGCAAAATTATATATTTGTAGATGAATCAGGGGATCCTGGTAAATTATATAAAACTGACTCATCGAAAAAGAAAGTTTATACTGGAGCAAGCTTATTCTATATTCTAACAGCGCTATGTTTGGATTCAGAGAAATTATTTTTAGCTGAGAATAAAATATTAGAAATAAAACAGAAATATGGATTTAGAAGTGAATTAAAAAGTACGATTATTCCATTGAGTTTATATAAAGATCTTTTAAAAATTATTAATGAATTAGAAATAAAAGTATTTTATAGATTAATTGATAAGAAAAAATATAAAGGAAAGTTCGCTATTAATAGAAATAAAAAACTTCATAATGTTTTTGACGAATATAATTTAACGAAGCTTATTTGTTTTACAACTAAAAATTGTGATATGTCTAAGGCAGAAGCAATAATAGATAGGGCAGATAGGAGATTATTAGATGGTAATTTTGAGAGTTTTAATAACTATTTAAAAAAGAAAGCTAATACTAAAACAATAGAGAGAGTTAGCTTTGTTACACATGTTAATTCTGAATATGTGAATGTAATACAATTATCAGATTTAGTGTGCGGAGCACTAAAAGATAGTTTTACAAAGAAGAATATTTCGTTAAAAAAGGTGATTAAAAAAGATTTATTAAAAAAAGTATATTAATATAATAAAAAAGCGGGCACCCAGACCTGGGACACGCTTTTCTATTAACATATTAACATTTTCATAAACTCTGTCAAGTATTTTCTTTATACATGTTCCACAAACGATAGGGTATTAACCATATTGAACTAATTCTTTTAAACAAAGGGTTTTTATTATATTAAAACCCCTATATTAAAGTCTTTGAATACTTCTTTCCATTGTAATATTGTATTCTCTAAGGTGTTCCATCCTAATCCCGTTAGGCCCGCATCGTACGTAACCTCTTTGTTTGTAAGGGTTTTATTATCCGAATACCCTATATTAAAGTCTTTAAAGCTTTTTTGCTGTATTTTTTAAAGCAGTGCGCTTGACTTGATCAAAAGATAAATTATAATAAATATATGAAGAAAATAGACTTAAATGCAGCTGTTTGGAAAGAAGGGAAGCACTATGTTTCTCAGTGTTTGAATGTTGATATAGCAAGTTTTGGAGATTCAAAAAAAGATGCATTAGCCAATTTGCAACAAGCGGTTGAATTATATTTAGAAGATACTAAGAATCCTAATTTAGTTAAGGTAGAGAGGCCTGATGTTGTTTCATTTAAGCCCTGTTATGCCTAAATCTTATTCTTCAAAATTAATAATTAGAATCCTTGAGAGCAAAGGATTTTTTTGTTTCACAAAAAGGATTACATACAAAATACAGGAATAAAAAATTAACAGTCATTGTTCCTAGACATGGAAAAGAGGTCCCTTATGGAACGTTTAGATCTATTTTGCGTCAATCTAATCTAGCAGAAGGCGATTTTAAAAAGAAATAATATGATCTTTTTTATATGGCCTATATAATCCCTTTAAACAAAGGGTTTTTATTTTTTTGGTATTAACACTATAAGCATTATAGTATATGATGATGGTATCTTTGTTGTATAGGAGGATTCGGATGTCCAAGGAAAAACCTTTTTTATATTGGAAACTTAGAGGCTGGAGAGTGGATAAAGAGCGGCTTGTTGGTAGTTATAAAACGCCATACGGATCTGCTAAAGGATATATTGAACACTATACGTCCAGAGAGCCACTTTTTTTCATTGTGGATCCACCGAAACAACTAAAGGAACACTATCATTGGGTTTGTTTTCGTCATAGAGGTAAGGATACTTATTTAGTTCATTTTGGAATCAAACCTAAAAATCCTGATTCTGGAATTCTTGCGATAGAGACAGTCCTTATGGACGCATTGAAACCAAAGGAGGTGTAACAAGAGCGGAATATATTTCCGCTCTGATTTTTTTAAAGAAATTCTTAGTAGATTGCACCAAGATTGATAAAATGTTAAATTAAGACTATGAATGATACTCTTTTTATAGTTTTAATTTCCTTGGCTATAATTGTTCCAGCTAGTTTGATCTTATTTTTTAATTTAAGGAAAAAGGATGTGGATAAAGCACAAACTGATAATATTAGAGATTTAGAACGAAGAATAACTGATTTAATGACAAATCAGCTTAAAGAAATAAGAGGAAGTGTTGATTCTACAAGTAAATCAATGTATCAACAGATTAGTTCTTTTACTAAAGAAACTGTTCAAATAAAAGAAGAAATGAAACAAGTACAAGATGCTATGAAGGGGATTAGCTCATTTCAAGAGTTTTTTAAATCTCCAAAGATTAGAGGACAATGGGGCGAGGCTAGCTTAGAGCATGTATTAGGACAATTTTATCCTAGAGAGTTGTTTTCAATACAACATTATTTTAAATCAGGGAATATTGCAGATGCAGTATTAAAACTTCCTAATGAGAAATTAATAGCTATTGATGCTAAATTTCCATTTGATAATTTTAGAGCTATGATAGAGGATAGATCATATGAAAAGAAGTTTATAGAAGATGTTAAGAAACAAATAGTAGATATATCTAACAAATATATTCTTCCTCAAGAGGGGACAATAGACTTTGCTATTATGTATATTCCTGCAGAAGCTGTATATTATGAGATAAATATGATTAAGAATGTCGATTTAGCAAGTTTTGCTCATTCTAAGAAGATAATATTAACATCTCCTAATACAATATTTTTAGCCTTATCAGCTATTGAACATTGGTTTAAAGATGTTCAGGTTAGTAAAAAAACACAAGATATTTTAAAGAGATTATCTAGGATACAACAGGATGGAAATAAGTTATATGATGGTTATAGGGTACTTGGAAAACATCTTAGTAATGCTCAATCTTCTTATAACGACAATGAGCAGAGATTGACTTTTCTCACAAATAGGGTAGAAAGGTTATTAGAGGATGATAATAAAGAATTAAATTAAAGTGATGTTAGCAGTAATAAAGACAGGTGGGAAACAATATATTGTTCAACCTAAGAAAAGACTAAAAATAGAGAAATTAGAAATTGAAGTCGGCAAAAGTGTAACTTTTGACGAAGTTTTGCTTGTTTTAAAAGATAAGAAACTACAGATAGGAAAACCATTAGTTTCTGGAGCAAAAGTAACAGGTAAAATAATTGCTCATGATAGAGCAAAGAAAGTTATTATATTTAAGTATAAACCAAAGAAAAGACAGAGGACAAAGAATGGACATAGACAGTCATTCACAGTTGTAGAGATTGAAGAAATTGTAACTAAATAAAAGAGACAGGCCGAAAGGCCTGTTTTCAGTTTGACGAAAAAGATTTATAATGATAATTTATTAGAGCCTAAGGAGGTGTCATGATTTTAATCGTTGATCATCATGTAGACGTGTCTGGTGTTTCAGATATTCGAGAAGATCGTCAAGAATATCAAGTACTCACTGGTACTTTTAACGTAACATTTCTTAATGGGTCTGTAGTTTATCCGTCGGCGGGAATTTGGGAAAAACGACCACTTGACGATGAGCCCGATGCTTCATTAAGATTTCTTGCTTTAGACGGATCGGAGTTTTCAGAAGAAACTCTTCCATTTCAAGTGAGAGAGTATTTAAAAGAAGTAATAGAGAATATTACGAAAACTGATATTCTCATGCGTTTAATTCTCAGATCCATCAGAAAGATTCGTTAATAGGTAAAACCCCGCAGAGCAGAGACTCATGCGGGGTGTTTTATTTTTAAATATTATATAATCAACTCTTCAGAACCTTCTTCAGCATATTCTCTTTTTTCTATATTTCTAAAACTAGCATTTTGTTCTGAAAAGAATAATTCGATTCTACCAACAGGACCGTTTCTGTGTTTTGAGATTAAAATATCTGCAATATTTTTTCTTTCAGTTTCTGGTCTGTATTTTTCTTCTCTGTAAATAAACAATACAACATCAGCATCTTGTTCTAAAGCACCAGTTTCTCTTAAGTCAGATAGTTTAGGAATAGCAGGAGTTCTTGATTCAACAGCTCTTGATAATTGAGATAGAGCTAATACAGGAATATTTAGTTCTTTTGCTAATCCTTTCAAAGATCTAGATATTTCTGTCATTTGTTGAACCATGGAAGCTTGGCTGTTTCTTGGTTCCATTAATTGTAGATAATCTACTACTACCATGCTTAAACCGAATCTGGCCTGTAGTCTTCTAGTCATAGCTCTCATCTGCATAATATTGATACCAGCTGTGTCATCTATGAATATTGGAGCTTCTGATAGCTCTCCCATAGCATGTTGTATTCTTTGGAAATCATTATCTTCACCATCTCCTGATAAATGACCAGTTCTTAATTTCCAAAGGTCTACATTAGACTGAGATGCTATTAGTCTATCAATAACTTGATCTTTACTCATCTCTAGACTAAAGAATCCTACAGGTTTCTTAAGTTCAACTCCTACATGTCTAGCAATGTCTAAAGCTAAACTTGATTTACCCATAGATGGTCTAGCTGCTAGAATAACTAAATCAGAATTTTGTAAACCAGATAAAACATTGTCTAATTGTTTAAATCCTGTTGGAACTCCTCTAGCTGATCCTTTATGTTTTGATAATTTATCTAATCTATCAAATGCTTTCACTAGTTCATCTTTCATAGAAGAGAATTGTTGGTTCATTGATCCTTGGGAAATAGCGAATATTTTACTTTCAGCTTTATCTAGTAATATTTCAGTATCTTCTTCTTCGTTATATCCCATTTTTCCTATTTCATAGGAACAATAGATTAAATCTCTTAGAATTCTTTTCTTTTGTACCATTTTTGCGTAATCAAGGACATGTAATGCATTAGGTACAGAATTTACTAATTCAGTTAAATATGTTTTTCCACCGATTCCTTCAAGCATGTGTTTTTCATTTAGTCTTGAAGAAACGCTTAGAATATCAATTGCGTCGCTTTTTTCAAAGAGCTCTTTTACTGCTCCATATATAGTTTGGTTTTTGGTGTTGTAAAAATCTCTAGAACTAATAAAGTCTACAATTTTTATAATCGCATCTTTATCAATTAAAAGACTACCCAAAAGAGATCGTTCTGCCGCAATATTTTGAGGAGGTGTTTTGTCGGGTAGTTTGTTTGTGTTAGCCACCATTAATTTTCATTCTAAAGAAAATTAATGGTTTGGCAAGTGTTATTTTTTGACTAATTGAGAACCACTATCGGAATCTTCTACTATATAACCTAGTTTATCTATTTCTATCCTTAGTTTATCAGCTTTTTCCCATTCTTTTTCTTTTCTAAGAGACTCTCTTTCCTTTAATAAATTGTTTATAACCTGTGGAATGGATTCTTCTTTTTTGATTAGGAAATTAAATATTTTATCTATTTTTTTGAAAAAAGTTAATATTTCTTTTTTATTTACTTTACCTATCTTAGGATTAATATCTTTTATTAAATCGAATATTACAGCTAAGGCTTCTGGAGTATTAAAGTTATCATCCATTGTTTTAGTAATAGCTTTTTCATATTTTAATAAACTTATCTTTTTGCCTTCTCCTAACTTTAGTAAAAATTCATCTATTCTGTTTAATCTAGCTTCTGCTTGTTTTAGATTCTTTTCAGACCAATTGAGTTCACTTTGATAATGGCTAGAAGCAACGAACATTCTTATTGCTCTAGAATCATACTTTTTCAATACATCTTCGATTGTTATATAGTTATTCAAAGACTTGGACATTTTAGTTCCATTGATCTTTAATAAACCTCCATGCATCCAATATTTAACAAAGGGGGATTTGCCAATAGCCTCGCTTTGGGCTAGTTCGTTCTCGTGATGAGGGAACTTAAGGTCTCTAGCACCTCCATGTATGTCTATCTGTTCTCCGAGGTACTTTTTGCTCATTACAGAGCATTCTATGTGCCATCCAGGACGTCCTTCTCCCCATGGTCCTAACCATGATGGTTCGTCTTCCTTGGATTTTTTCCATAGAACGAAATCACTAGCTTGTTTACGTTCATATTTGTCTGTATCAACTCTAGTTCCTGTTTTTCCTTGTTCTATTTTGATATTAGAGAGTTTGCCGTATTTCTTGTACTTAGATACATCAAAGTAGACAGAATCATCTGATTCGTAAGCAAATCCTTTTTTTTCTAATTCTTGGATATATTTTATGATCTCTTTAATATGTTTAGTTACTCTTGGGTTTTTCGTAGCTTTCTTATTTCCTAAAGATTCTTGATCTTCTAAGAATAATCTTGAGAATTTATTTCCTAAAGAAAATATATCAGTTCTTTCTCTGATAGCAGTTTTTATAATATCATCATGAACATCTGTTATATTCATTACATATTTAACCTTATATCCTTTGTATTCTAAATATCTTCTTATTATATCAAAAGCAATATATGTTCTTGCATGACCAACATGTCCAGGACCATAAACAGTTGGTCCGCAAACATAAAAACTAACCTCGTCTTTTTTAATTGGTTTGAATGGTATATTTTTTTCTTTTAGAGAATCGTATATTTTGATCATATGACTATTGACAACAGTTTTGAAATTGTTACAATTTAAGTATTATTACGGGAAAGACCCTTATGATGTTTCGTCTTCATTGGGGGCTTTTTCTTTTTGTAGGATCGATTTTTTAGTATGGGTATATTTTAATACATTTTCTTCATATTGTCAGGCCGATGTTTGTCTGATATTATTTATATATGGAGAAGAGAGATATTAGAAATGGAATTATAGTCGGATTTTTTGTTGGTTTATTGGCGTTACCAATATTAAAGAATCTAAAGATTAGCTCAGGCTATTTTCTATTGCTTCCTATAATAATGGCGATATTGGCTGTAATAGGCCTTTATGTAGCCAAATATCTTTCTAAATATATAAAAGTATTATATGAATTAGCAAAGTATATAATGGTTGGAGCACTAAATACATTTATTGATTTGGGTGTATTGGGCTTTCTATTATGGGCTAGTAAATTAGATGTAGAAAAATGTATATTAGGTTATGCAGCGTTTAAGTTCGTGTCTTTTATTTTACGTTCTACTAATAGTTATTTCTGGAATAAGTATTGGACTTTTAATAGAAAAGATAGAGTGCATAAAAAAGAAGTTAGTAAGTTTTTTGTGGTGGCAGCGATAGGAGCATTAATTAATTTATTTATAACAACTGGATTAATAAAAATAGTTGGAAATACTACTAGTGAATTTACGGGCGTGATCGCTCCATTCATTGGAGTACTCGTTGCTTTTGTTTGGGATTACTTAGGTTACAAATTTATCATATTTAAAAAGTAAGATACTTGTGTTAATATTCAAATATGTCAAACATAGTTTTATATAGAAAATATAGACCATCTCTATTTAGCGAGATTATTGGTCAAGAGCATATTGTTCAAACATTAAAGAATGCTGTTGATAATGATCTTCTAGCGCATTCATATCTATTTTCAGGTCCTAAGGGTTCTGGAAAGACAACGATTGCTAGATTATTAGCTAAAAGAATAAATTGTGAAAACCCTCAAAATGGAGAACCATGTAATAAATGTTCTGCGTGTTTAGAAATTAATCTAGGACGGGCAATAGATGTTATTGAAATTGATGCTGCTTCTAATAGAGGAATTGATGATATTAGAGAATTGAAAGAGGGAATTAAGTTTGCTCCTTCTAAGTTAAAGTATAAGGTGTTCATTATTGATGAAAGTCATCAATTATCAAAAGATGCAGCCAATGCATTATTGAAGATATTAGAAGAGCCACCTCATTTTGCAGTATTCATGTTGGCAACAACAGAAGCCCATAAAATGATTTCAACTATTAGCTCTAGATGTCAGAGATTTGATTTCAGAAGATTGTCTGCTCAAGAAATAGTTAAAAAATTAGATAGGATTGCCAAGACTGAGAAATTGAAAGTAGATAAAGATGCTATTGAGTTGATCGCTATGAACTCTGATGGAGCTATGAGAAATGGAGAAATGTTATTGGATCAAGTTATTAGTTTTTGTCATCAGAATGACAAGATAACAGCAGAAGATGTTAAACAATTATTAGGTATTGTTGATATTTCATTAATATCTGAATTTGTTGGAAGATTATTTCAAAAAGACGCAAGAAAATCTATAGAGTTTTTACATGAGATTTTAGAGAAAGGGTTAGATCCACAAGAATTAGCCAAAGCTGCTGTTGATTATTTAAGGATTTTCTTACTATTTAAGATAAGTCCGGATTTAAAAAGTCCTATGTTTAATAGTCTAACTAAAGAGCTAAAGGAGAATTTAGAAAAACAAGCTAAAGATATTGAAGAGAATCTTATTAGAAAGGCTTTAAGAATGTTTTTAGAAGCTCAGAATAAGATTAGATACTCATCTATTCCTCAATTACCAATAGAGTTGGCTATACTTGAAATATCAGAGGATTAGTGTTATAAAACTTATATTGCCGGATCGTATAATTGGTAGTACGGTCGGTTTTGATCCGATTAATTTAGGTTCGAGTCCTAATCCGGCAACCAAGTCGTGCGTAGTACGAGGTGCGTCAAAAAACCGTTTAAACGACGGTTTTTTGTATCATTAAATATCGTATTTGGTTATTTGTGATATAATAAATCATTATTAATTTTTAAAAAACATGATTAATCTTGAAGAATTCAAAAATTTAGAATTAGTAGTTGGACGAATAATTGAAGCAGAAGAAGTTGAAAAATCAGATAAACTTTTAAAACTCAAAGTTGATATAGGCACAGAGGAAAGGCAAATTATTGCCGGGATTGGTAAACAATACGAACCAAAAGAATTAATTAATAGGGAAATTATTGTGATTGCCAATTTAGAACCTAAAATATTGTTTAAATTAGAGAGTCAGGGAATGCTTTTAGCTGCTAACAGCAAAGGAGAGCCGGCTCTTTTACAGCCAGATAAAGAAGTTCCTGTTGGAACTAGGATTTCTTAGTTTAATATAACTTAACTAAAAACCCTCAGAGTATAAAGAGTTTTTAGTTAAATCATTGACATAAACATAATATTCTTTTATAATACTAATATCTAACTTAATAGGAGGGTTGGTCATGCGAAAGATATCACCAATTCCAATGTTGTGTGTGGCGCCTTTTAAACACAATGGTTTCCCATTTATAAAATGGAGAACCTATACGATCATCAAAAGCGGAGAGGGTAGTATTCTTTTTGGACCACATCGTCCAGGGTGGAGAGATTGTGAAATGAAGCTTGAGGATCTAAATACTCACTTATGCTCTCATCACCTTCGAGTAGTTCAGGGCTCTTTTGAATAGGAGTCCTTTTTTTATAGAATAGTCAAATTGTTAATTTTTTGTTATGATTTATTTATGATTGAATATATAATATTAGGCATAATCCAAGGAATATTTGAGTGGATTCCTATCTCAAGCGAAGGGGTTGTAGCGTTAGCAGCCAATGGTTTTAATCTAAATGCTCTAGATACGGCTCTTTTTTTACATCTAGGAACTTTATTCGCAATTGTAGTTTATTTTTATAAAGATTGGATTAAGGTTTTAACATTTAAAGATAAGAAATTATTGAAGTTTTTGTTTATAGCAACAATATTCTCAGTGATTATTGGAGGATTACTATATAATATGATTAATCTATTCATAGGTCCTGCATTGTTATTATTAACTGGAATTGGATTATTATTTACAGCTTTTTTCCATAGAAGTAAAAAGAAATTTAATATTTCTGAAAATTGGTTAGCAATTATTGTTGGAGCTATACAAGGATTAGCTGTTATTCCAGGATTATCTAGGTCAGCATCTACAATATTTGGATTAAGTCTAAAAAAAGAAGATCCGCAGGAGATTTTAAGATACTCATATATGATGTCAGTCCCAATGATATTCGTGGGAAGCATTTATTTAATAATAAAGAATCCAAGCTTTAGTTTATCAATGTTTCCAGGATTGATCGCTGCATTTATAGTTGGATTAATTACTCTTAAAATCATTTTTAAATTATCTTCTAAAATTGATTTCTTTAAGTTTGCCATAGGATTTTCAATCTTATGTTTTGTTGGATTTTTCATTAGCTTAATATGAAAATAATTTCATGGAATGTTAATGGTTTACGTTCTAATTATGAGAAAGGTTTTTTAGATAAATTAAAACAATTTAATGCAGATATAGTTTGTTTACAAGAAACAAGATTAAATTTAAAAGATTTACCATTTGAAATTAAAGATTACGAATTTTATTTAAATCCAGCTATTAAACTTGGATATAGCGGAACAGGCATATTTACTAAGGTTAAGCCTAATAAAGTAATAACTAAAATAGGAATGAAGCGGTTTGATGACGAAGGAAGAATGTTGCATTTAAAATATGATAATTTTGATGTTGTTAATTTTTATATTCCTAATGGTGGAAGAACAAAAGAA
>Ga0207997_1001481_pt1 | contig 12096 bp, 10 predicted proteins | sample AntAceMetag02UKN_FD_184777 | JGI IMG/M metagenome (GOLD analysis project Ga0207997, IMG submission 184777) | Saline lake microbial communities from Ace Lake, Antarctica - Antarctic Ace Lake Metagenome 02UKN (SPAdes) (version 2) | ecosystem: Environmental > Aquatic > Non-marine Saline and...
TACTAATTAATAAAACTTATTATTTTAAAAAATTTTCTTGAATTTCTCGCAAAGTGCATGGCCGAACAGGCCATCCCTTATTGGGCGAAGCGCTTTGCTTATATCTAACCTCTCAAAATTAGGGCGCGGGTAGCCATTTTATTTAAAATTAATTTTTTAATTTAAAATACCCATAATGCCATCTTTATATAAGCAAACCAATTTAACCTGAATAATTTTATTGGTTAAATCCTTTTTGCTTTGAACCCCGTTAGAAATAAATTCCGAGTTATCAAAACTATTACAATTTCTACGTAAATTTCTAACGGGGTGAATAAAAACCTTTAAATAATTTGCTGTTAATCCATGCCAGTATTTTCCCCTTTTAATTTGAACCAAAACAGACGATTGCTTGTTTAAAAAATCTTTTCTACGTTGTTGACTAACCTTTTCACTTAGTTTAATTAATTCTCTGCTACGTTTTTGTTTTACCTGTTCTGAAATTTGTTTTTTAAAATCTGCTGCTTTGGTTTTATTTCTAGGAGAAAAACGAAAAATATGTACTTTTGAAAATTTGCTTTTTTGAACAAATTCCATGGTTTGATTAAAATCTGAATCTGTTTCATTTGGAAAACCAACAATTATATCCACGGTTAAATTAACATTAGGAATTTGATAAATTTTTTTAATAATCTTGTTTAAGTCTGCCTGAATATATTGTCGGTTCATTTTTTTTAAAATCTTGTTGCTGGCTGATTGAATTGACAAATGAAAATGCGGGCAAACACGAGATTCTTTTTTAACCAAAGAAATTAGTTCTGAATTAATGTTAGTAGGCCAAAGTGAGGAAAGTCGAATACGGGGAATATTTGTTTTTTGTAAAATTTCTTTTAATAAATCTGTTAAATTTAATTCCTTTTTAGAATCAGAATAAAGACCGATATTAGTGCCAACTAAAACTATTTCTTGAAAACCTTGGTTTTCTTTGTTTTTAATCTCCTGAATAATATTTTTTACTGGACGACTAACAACTTTTTTTCTTAAAAAAGGAACGATGCAATAAGTGCAATAATGTTGACACCCTGATTGAATTTTTATTAAAGAACGGGTTCTTTTTTTAACTTTTATTTTTAATTTTTTAATTAAAGACTTTTTTTTTAAATCTTTTGATAAAATCTTTTTTATTTTTTGCTTTTCTTGATCTTTGAGCCAAATATCAACATTTTGTTTTTCTTTAACTTTCATTTCTGGAGTAAAGCAACCAGCAACAACTAAATAACATTTTGGAAATTCTCTTCTAATAAAATGAATTAATTGCCTTACCTCTTTTTCTGCCTTTTGGGTTACCACACAAGCATTTATAAAATGAACATCTGCTTTTATTTTTTTATCAACAATTTGCCAATTTTGCTTAAAAAATTTTTCTTCTAATTCTTTTGTCTCTGCCTGATTTAATTTACAACCAAAAGTATGAAAATGAATTTTCATTACAATCTCTTTTTTAGTTCTTTAGCTATTTTTCCTTGATCAACTATCTCTTGATTACCCGTATGCATATTGCGAATAATAATAGTTTTGTCTAAAACTTCTTGCTGACCAATAATTAAAGTTAATTTTACTCCTGATTTATCAGCCATTTCCATTTGAGATTTTAAACTATTTTTCCCCAAATTTTCTATAACTTTAAAACCTTGTTGGCGAAGATCTTCAAAAAGCTTTAAGGCTCTGCGGCAAGCTGCTTCCCCAATTTGAGCAAGAAAAATTTGAGGCCCACGTATTTTAGGAATTTTTATATTTTGTATTTTCATTTCCTGAATAATTCTTTCTATTCCATAGGCAACTCCAATAGCTGGAGCCGACCTCCCCCCTAAACTTTCTATTAAAGTATCATATCTGCCTCCTCCCCCCAAGGCTGATTGGCTTCCTGGGGCAACAATTATTTCTTTTTCTTTTTTTTCATCTTCTTCTTCGTTTTCATCTTTTTTTTGTTTTTGTTTTTTTATTTCTGATCGTTCTGGCCAAATTTCAAAAACGGTTTTGGTATAATAATCTAAACCCCTGACTAAATAAGGATTTAGCTTATAAATAACATTTGCCTCATCAAGATATTCTAAAACTTTAACAAAATGACTTTGACAATCAGGACATAAATCATCTACTAATTGAGGGGCTTGTGAAATTAAATCTTTACAGTCGGGATTTTGACAATCTAAAATTCTTAAAGGGTTTGATTTTAATCTTTTTTGACAGTCAGGACATAACCATTTCTGTTTTGAACGAAAATAACTAACCAATTTTGAACGATAAGGTTTGCGACAGTCTGGACAACCTAAACTATTAACTTGAATCTCTATTTGAATCCCCAATGTATTAAAAAGGGCTTGAGAAAAAAGAATAAGTTGAGCATCAACCGAAGCTTTTTCATTCCCCAAAATTTCTAAATTGAATTGATGAAATTGGCGATAACGACCAGCCTGAGGTCGTTCATAACGAAAAATAGGGCCAAAACAAAAAAGCTTAACTGGTTGAGGTAAATTAAACATTCCCCGTTCAATATAAGCCCGAACAATTGAAGGAGTAAGTTCAGGACGCATAACTACTTTTTTTCTACTCCGATCAGTAAATTGATACATTTGTTTCTCAACTATATCAGAGGTTAATCCTGTAGATTTTAAATAAAGTATTTGCTCTTCAAGAATCGGAACCATAATTTTTTTAAAACCATATGCTTCTGCTAAATCTGTTGCTTTTTTTAAAAAATAATTCCAATTTTTTATTTCTTTGGGTAGAATATCCTTCATCCCCCTTAAAGCCTGGGGAATATATTTTCCTCTCCTTTTTGCTTTAACTGGCCCTTTTTTAGACTTAATTTGTTTTTTTAAAATCTTTTTAACTGACTTTTTCTTTACAACCGATTTTTTCTTAATTAATTTTTTCTTTTTCTTTTGAATTTTTTTAGGCTTTTTTGCCTTTTTAGACTTTTTTACTTTTTTAGACATATTTTAATTAATTATTTATAATTAATAACTAAAAATGGGTGTTTTAATTAAACCAATTTCTTTAAAAGGCCACCCTCTAAACCAAACTCGACCAGTAATATCCTCTCTGTTTATTGGACCAAAAACTCGTGAATCCAAACTCATATTGCGATTATCCCCTAAAACATAATATTGGTCATCTTGTAATTCAATACTAATTTGGCCCGGAGTTGTGGTTCCAGAAGCTAAATAAGCATTTTCATTTATTTCTAATCCTTGAACAAACTGGGTATTTTTAATCAGAATATCACCTTTTTCAATTAAAATTTTTTCATTTGGCAAACCAATAACTCTTTTAATTAAATGATCTTTTGGATTGGACAAGGACTGGAAAACAATTACCTCTCCTCTTTTTGGTTCACTAAAACGATAGCTAATTTTTTCAATAATTAAATATTCATTATCATAAAAACTTGGTTCCATTGATGGTCCAACAACATAAAATGGTTGAAAAACAAAACGATGAATGGGCCAAACAATAATAAAGGCTAAAACAACCAGTTTAATTATATCAAAAACAAAACCTAAAAATGGAGGAATGTTTTTAAAAAACTTTTTTTTGTTTTCTTCTTTGTTTTGTAAAATATTTTCTGGCATTATTCTTTATCTTTAATGGCCATTTTCCTAATTATCTTGGTAATATTTTTTTCAATCTTTTCTAATTTTAATCTTAATCTAAAAATAAAATAAAATAAAACAGCTATTCCCAAATAAAGCAAAACCTCTATTCCTTTGCCTGAGAATCCTAAATCAGCCACTAATTTATCAATCCATTTTAAAGAAAAAATTAAAATGGCGACTAAACACCAGAAAACCAGCCAAAAAATAAATTCATTGGCCCTAATTTGCTTTTTTTGTTTTTGCCAAAAAAGCCGTATTAAGAAAAAAGCGATAATAACTAAAGCAAGTATCTGTTGAAGCATTTTAATCCATTAATTTTGCTAAAAATAAATCTTTAATTATTTTAATTCCCCCGCCAAATCGCTGACCAAAATTATGATAAATAACAGTAATGGGAACCTCTTTTATTTTAAAATTATTTTTAAAAACTTTATAAAGAATTTCACTGCAATGAGCCATCCCATCGTTTTCAATCTGAATTATCTCAACTGCTTTTCTTGATAAAGCCCGAAAACCACTCTGTGGGTCTGTTAATGAAAATCCAATCATTAATTTATTTACTAAATGAGCCAAAGGAATAATAATTTGTTTTTTTAACCAAGGTATCTCTGATTTTTTTTCTAAAAAACGCGAGCCAAAAACCACATCTGCCTCACCTTTTTTCAAGGGTTGAACAATATCTTTAATTTCTTCAGCTAAAAATTGTCCGTCTGCATCAAAATGAACAATAATTTCTCCTCCTCTTTTTAAAGCATATTGATTACCTGTTTGTAAGGCCGCGCCTTGGCCACGATTTATTAAATGTCGCAAAACAATTACTTTTTGTTTCTCTGCTAAATGGGCGGTTTGATCTTTTGACCCATCGTCAACAACAATTATTTCATCAACCAATGGCTTAACCTTATTAATTAATTCAACAATTGTTTTTTCTTCATTATATGCTGGGATAACAACAATAACTTTATTCTTGATCATATTTATTAATTAAAGGTTGAAGAATAATTCGATTGGCTTTAACATAATCAACTAATTTTCTAAGCCCATCGTCTAATTGAACAATGGGGAACCACTCTAATTTTTGCCTGGCTAATGAAATGTCTGGCAAACCTAAAGCCGTCATAAAAGGCAAAGCCGGTCTATACTCAACTTTTGATTGAGAACCAGTTATTTGAACAATTTTTTGAGCTAAATCAATTAATTTATGCTTTTGCGGATGACCTAAATTTATTGGTCCTGATTCTTCTGAATCCATTAACGCCATTAACCCATTGACCATATCACTGACTTCGCAAAGAGAAGTAGCAAATTGTTCATTACCATAGACAATCAAAGGTTTATTATAAATTGCCTGAAGAACAAAATCAGGCACCATTTGGCCGTCAAAAAGAGATTCTCTTGGTCCATAAGTTCTGAAAACGCGAGCAATCTTAACGTCAATCTGATAAACATCTTTATAAGTAACAATCGCTGCTTCGGCAAACCTTTTTCCTTCATCATAACAAGCCCTTGGACTAGTAAGATTTACTGCCCCAAGATCATCTTCTTTAAAAGATTGTTTTTCCTTGTTTCGTGGGCCATAAATCACTGACGAAGAAGTAAAAAGCATTTTTGTATTATAAAAACGGGTCATTTCTAAAATATTAAGAATGCCCGTTGAATTAGTCTGCAGTGTTTGAATACGCAATTCATTAAAATTTTTTGCTGAAGTTGGACAAGCTAAGTGATAAATCTCTTGAATCCCGTGAATTTTTATTCTGAAATTCTTTAATTCTGGAAAATTCTTAAAATCAATCGGCTTATTAATGTCGTGTTTAATAAAACGAAAGTTTGGATTTTGCAATAAATGTTTAATTTTATCAATATCTCCACCTCCAACAAAATTATCTAAACAAATAACATTATTTTCTTTAACTAATTTATCACATAAATGCGAACCAATAAAGCCTGCGCCCCCGGTAACTAAAATATTTTTCATTTTACCAGGATAAAATTTTTGTTTTTTACCTATTCTCATAAACTTATAATTAAAATACTTTATTGTTTATACAATAATTTTTAATTTCAAGGTTCTCGACGAGCAGAGCGAGGAGAGGTTCTTATAATTAAAATGTTTTTTAATTTCAAGGTTCTGCGAACGCAGTGTTCTTACTATGAGCGCAGCGAATAGCAGGGTTCTTGAGCGAAGCGAAAGGTTCCTATAATTAAAATGTTTTTTAATTTCAAGGTTCTGCGAACGCAGTGTTCTTACTATGAGCGCAGCGAATAGCAGGGTTCTTGAGCGAAGCGAAAGGTTCCTATAATTAAAATGTTTTTTAATTTCAAGGTTCTGCGAAGCGGGTTCTAATAATTAAATTACCTTAATTTATATACAATAAAATTTAATTTCAAGGTTCTACAAATGTAATGAGTAGGTTATTATTTTAAAAATTTTTAAAATAATTATTTTTTAGGTCTAAAAGGACGATGAAATGGCGATTTATCAGAACTCCTCTTTTAAAAGGATTTATCATTGTTATTTGACGAATAAGCTGATCGCTCTTTTAAGGCTTTCATTGAAAGACCAATTTTACCTTGGTCAATTTTTATTATTTTTACTGGAACAATATCTCCAATTTTTACCACGTCATCTGGATGTTTTACATGATGATGTTCCATTTCTGAAACATGAACCAAGCCGTCTTGTCCAGGAACAATCTCTACAAAAGCACCAAAATCCAAAATTCTTACTACTTTACCCTGAAATATTTCCCCGACTTTAAATTCTCGAGTAATATCTTTAATCCACTGAACCGCTCTTTTTAATGATTCGCTATCTTCCGAAGTAACCGAAACTGTTCCATCTTGTTCAATATCAATCATTGCTCCTGTTTTATCAATGATTTCATTAATCATCTTACCGCCAGGACCAACAACATCTCTAATTTTATCTGGATTAATAATTACCACTGTTATTTTTGGAGCATAAGGAGATAATTCTGACCTTGATTCTGATAAAGCCTGAGCCATTTTTTCTAAAACCTGTTGCCGGGCTTTTGAAGAAGCCTCTAAGGTTTTTTCTACTATTTCAAGATTAAGGCCTTTGGTTTTAGTATCCATTTGAATAGCGGTAATTCCCTCAGCTGTTCCAATTACTTTAAAGTCCATTCCTCCTGGACCGTCTTCTAAGTCTTGGATATCAGTCAAAAGCTTATATCTTTTAAATCCTTTTTCATCCTCTTCTGAAGCCAAACCAATGGCAATCCCCGCTACTGGTCTTTTAATGGGAATACCAGCATCCATGGCCGCCAAAACAGAAGCACAAACGGCTCCCATTGAAGTTGAACCATTAGAAGAAAGTGATTCTGAAACAATGCGAATGGTATGAGGAAATTCTTCTTTTTCTGGCAAAATTGGTAAAATTCCTTTTTCAGCTAAAGCCCCGTGGCCAATCTCTCTTCGGCTGGTTGATCTTATATGTTTTACTTCCCCTGAACAATAAGGAGGGAAGTTATAATGATGCATAAAGCGTTTACGTCCTTCTCCTTCCATGGTATCTAAATATTGTTCTGAACCAGGAGAAGCCAAAGTAACAATAGAAAGAGTTTGGGTTTCTCCCCGAGAAAAAAGAGCTGAACCATGAACGCGAGGTAAAACTCCTGCTTGACATTGAAGTGGTCTGATTTCATCAAGTTGACGTCCATCAATTCGTTCTTCTTTATCTAAAATTCTCTGACTAACTTGGCGATAAATTAGCTTATTGGCAAAATTCATCATTTTTTGTCTTTTTTCCTTGCCAATTTGTTTTTCAATTAAAGCTTTGTCTAAACAAACTCTAATTTTTTCCGCTGCCCCTATTCTATCTGATTTTGTTTTTAAAACATGTTCAAATAAATATTTAGGCGCCTCTTTTTCAACTATATCTTTAGTAATTCCTTTTAATTCTTGTTTGGCTAAATAATCTTCATCACTCAAATCCGCTACTAAAGGAGTTTTTTCTAGACCAACCTTTTTTACAATACTCTTAACAAATTCATTAATTTTTTCTAAGTGATTTAATCCATATTTAATTGCCTCAGTGGTAACCTTATTATCTATTTCTTTGGCTTCTGCCTCTAACATAATTATTTTATCTTTAGTTCCACAAACCATTACTTCTAAATCACTCTTTTCTCTTTCTTCATAAGATGGATTTAAAATCCACTTACTTTTCTTTTCTAATTCAACAGGAGTTCGGCCAACCCTGACCCCTGAAATTGATCCATCCCAGGCAATATCAGAAATACTTAAGGCAATTATCGCTCCCCAAAGGGCAACAACATCTGAATCGTTTACTTGGTCAACTGAAAGAACCGTTAATATAACTTGAACCGCTCGCCGACTTTCTTCATCAAAAAAAGGTCGAATTGAACGATCAATTAATCGACCTGTTAAAATCGCCTCATCTGGCGGACGAGTTTCTCTTTTAATAAAACGAGAACCTTTAATTCGCCCTGCGGCATAAAACCTCTCTTCATAGTTTACTGAAAGAGGAAAATAATCTAACTCTTTTTCCTCTTCTCCTAAAACTGCTGTGGCCAAAACGGTTGTTTCGCCATACTGAATAACACAACTTCCATTTGCTTGTTCAGCTAGTTCACCAGTTTTAACAATTAACTCTTTTTCACCTATTTTTGTAGTAAATTTCATTTATTTTTTAATTAAAAATCTTTTTTTATTTTTGCTTAGGTCAGTAAATGCATCAACTGTTTCAATTAATTTAGATGAAGTTGTTTCTTTAAAGCCTAAAAGCTCGACCAAACATCCTTTGTTTTCTCTTAAATAATCAACCAAAGGGATGTAATCGCCATCACCTGTAACTAGGGTGACAACGTCTAATCTATTTGCCATTTTAATAGCGTCAACTGATAAACCAACGTCCCAATCAGCTTTTTTCATTCCCCCGGGAAAAATCTGCAAATTCTTTATTTTTAATTCAAACCCTTGTTTGGAAATAGCCTCAAAAAAGCTTTGTTCTACTTTTGATTTTGAACGAACCACATAAGCAATGGCTCTAATAAGCTGACGATTACCAATTGCTGTTTCTAAAATCTTGGCAAAATTGACATTTGATTTGTATAAATTTTTGGCTGAATGATACATATTTGCTACGTCAACAAAAACACCAGCCCGTTGATCTTTATATTTAGTCATATAATTAAACCTTTATTTTTTTAAGTTTTTTGATTATTTTTTCGTAAACTACGCTATCATGAACTTGTAAATATTTTAAAAACTTTCTTCGCACACTAACTTTTTTTAATAAACCTCGACGAGTAGAATAATCATGAATATGAGTTTTTAAATGTTCATTTAAATCATTAATGCCTTTAGTCAATAAAGCAATTTGAACCTGAGCTGAACCAGTGTCCATATCACTTTTTTTATTTTCTTCTATTATTTTTTTTATTATTGGTTTTTTAGATTTTTTTGTTTTTGCCATAAATTAAAAATTTATACGTCAATATTAAGTAGGTTGTATTTTAACATAAAACCAAATAAAAAGCAACTTATTTCTTAATAAATTATTGACCAATTTAAATTTATTGAATAAAAACCTTTTGCTTTGTTCAAGAATCTTGAATTTAACCTCTATCCCATATAGACATTAAGGTATTTTAATTATAAGAACCTGCTCGCTCTGCTCGCAGAACCTTGAAATTAAAGATTATTGTATTAAAATTAAGGTAGTTTAATTATAGGAACCTTTCGCTTCGCTCAAGAACCCTGCTATTCGCTGCGCTCATAGTAAGAACACTGCGTTTGCAGAACCTTGAAATTAAATTCTATTGTATAGAAATTAATGTATTTCAATTATAAAATAAGAATATGTTTAAAAAGTTTATTAGCTTGTGGCTTCCCCTTATTATTTGGGCTGGATTAATCTTTTATCTCTCTTCTCTTCCTTATTTAAGAACCAGTTTAGATACATTTTGGGACACTATTTTAAGAAAAATTGCCCATATGGTAGAATATGGTATTTTCTTTTTACTTTTAGCCAGAGCCATAAAAAAACCATTAATTTGGCCCATTGTTCTTTCTATTTTATATGCTATTTCAGATGAATTTCACCAAAGTTTTGTTCCAGGAAGAAACATGGCCTTGTTAGATATTTGTTTTGATTCTACAGGAGTTTTACTTGGATATTTGGTTCAGTTGCGAATTATTAGGTGTCGCAAAACTTATAAAAACCTTTAAAATACCCCCTCACAGGAGTCGTAAAACTTGACATATCATATTCTAATGTTAAAATGTTTAATGTTATAATTAAACTACCTTAATTTATATACAATAATATTTAATTTCAAGGTTCTGCGAGCAGAGCGAGCAGGTTCTTATAATAATTTTTTATGTCACAAAATGTTAAAAATTTAATTACTGAATTTCTAGAACATTTAGAAATTGAAAAAGGTTCTAGTAAACTAACCATTCGTAATTATCGTTTTTATTTAAATCGATTTTTAAACCAAACCAAGGTTAATTCACCTTTAGAAATTACCCTTGAAAAAGTCAGAAAATATCGTCTTTGGCTTTCTCGATTAAAAAATCCAAGAGGGGGTAATCTTTGTCCAGCTACTCAGAATTATCATTTAATTGCTTTGCGAGTATTTTTAAAATATTTATCTAAAAGAGACATTAAAGCATTGGCTCCGGAAAAAATTGACTTAGCAAAAACTGGTGAAAGACAAATCTCTTTTTTAGAGGGCAATGATTTGGAAAAATTTTTAGAAGCACCTTTGAGCATAAAACAAAAAGAAATTATTAAATTAAGAGACAAAGCTATTTTAGAACTATTATTCTCTACTGGCTTACGTGTTTCTGAATTATCCAGATTAAAAAAAGAAGACGTTAATCTTAAAAAAAATGAATTCAGTGTAAAGGGAAAGGGTGGACACTGGCGAGTCGTTTTTCTTTCCAACCAAGCTCAATATCGATTAAAAAAATATTTAGAAGCAAGAAAAGACATGGAAGCTTGTTTGTTTCTCCGTTATGACCGAGCCTCTAAAAAAGACTTAAAAAAGGCAAATCCAGGTTTAACCCCCCGCTCTATTCAAAGACTAATTAAAAAATACGCTAAAGTGGCCGGTTTGACTAGGAATATAACCCCTCACAGTTTAAGACATTGTCTTCATCCAGAAACAAGAATTTTTTTGCCAAACCAAATCTGCTCAGCTAGAGAATTATTTAAACGACCGGAAATAAGTGTGATAAACTACGATTGGAAAAATTTTAGAACCACCCATTCTGCCTTAATAAACAAAAGTTATCATAAAAATAATTTACTTCTCTCTATTTGGGCTGGTGGTTATGAATTAGTCTGCTCTCCAAAACATAGATTATTTACAATTGAGGAAAATGGTATAAAAGAAATCAAAGCTGGAAATCTAAAAATTGGACAATGCGTAGCCGGGGTAAAACAAATCAATTTTAGCGGCTGCCGAACATTTGGCCAAAACTTCTGGAGATTCTTCGGCTACTGCTTGGGTGATGGCAATGCCAATCTCAGGCGTCGAGCCATTGTTATTTGTGATAAGGATAAAAATATAATAGACTTTTACGGTCGATTATGCGAAAAGGTCTTTAATAAAAAACCGAAAATAGAAAAATGTAAAGATCGCAACTCTTATCAACTGATTCTTTATAAATTAAAAACTGTAAAATTCCTACGAGCGATTGGAATGGACAAAAAATCAAAAGACAGAAGAATTCATCTCAACCTTTTTCAATCAACAGCTAAAGAAATACGCGCTTTTCTAGCTGGATTCTATGATGCTGAGGGTAATAATGGCCCTAATATTAAAATATTCTCAAGTAGTAAAGATCTACTAAAAGATTATCAAATGCTTTTATTAAGGCTTGGAATAGACTCTCATCTTTACACCAGAAACAGAATAGTAACCCTACCACAAGGCAAAAGAATCAAAAACACAATATTTATTTTACAACTTCTTTATTTACCAGACCAAATCAAATTCAAACGACAAATCCCCACCCTTAAAAAGAAATTAAAAACAAAGCCAAGATACGTAGGGGAAAAAGTCCCAGTTGAGTCAATATTAAGAGCTATTAAAAAAGAAACTAAACTTAAAAAAATACATTTTATTCAAAAACTACACGATAAATATCATATATCTTTTAGTCGTTATGCCACTGATACTTATAGGGTAAAACCAACTAAAAAAACTTTGGAAAAAATAATAAAAACACTAGAAAAAGCCGGTTACAACAGTCCAAAAATAAACATACTTAAAAATTTAACTAAAAATAACAATTTAAAATGGCTAAGGGTTAAAAAAATAGAAAGAATAAAAAATAAAACAGTCACTTATGATTTCGCTGTTGAAAAACACGAAAACTTAATCACTGATGGGTTTATATCACATAATTCCTTCGCTACTGACCTATTATCAAGCGGGGCAGATATAAGAGCGGTTCAGGAAAT
>Ga0207997_1001482_pt1 | contig 12096 bp, 7 predicted proteins | sample AntAceMetag02UKN_FD_184777 | JGI IMG/M metagenome (GOLD analysis project Ga0207997, IMG submission 184777) | Saline lake microbial communities from Ace Lake, Antarctica - Antarctic Ace Lake Metagenome 02UKN (SPAdes) (version 2) | ecosystem: Environmental > Aquatic > Non-marine Saline and Alkaline...
ACCAGGAGTAGCCCAAGTATTATCACCCCTCCAATAAGTAGAAGAACTAGCACTTGTCCCAGTATTCATCATGCCAGCAGTAATAGCTAATTCATCACTACCACCATCTTCTAATACTGATTCAGTTATATCAGTTGCATTTCCTGAGGAAGTAACATCCCCAGTAAGGTTTGCATTAGTTGTAACTGTCCCTGCAGTTAAACTAGCTGCTGTACCAGTTAAATTAGTAGCTACACCAGAATTAGGCGTTCCAAGAGCAGGTGTTACAAATATCGGAGAAGTCGCAGATAACCTTGCAACAGTAACCCTGCCATCTGCATCTGCGGTTATAAAGACCGTATCAGTCCCAGCGATCTGTTGTGAAAGAGTCATATCACAATCTTCTGTTCCATCACCAACATCAGTACAATTAACGGCTATAGAAGCATTCACATCCCCGGCGGTTGCGTCAGAGTCCTTAAAGCTCATTGTCGGGGTAGAGCCCGGTGTGGACGTAAAAGAAGTGGCCGTTGCTGCGCTGCTGGAAGCTAGTGTTATATCATTTGGCACATCCGCATCCGCTAAAGCCCGGAATGTCGGATCAGTCGCAGCGCCCGTAGCCGGACCAACGAGAACGTAATTAGCTGTCTGAGTATCAAGGCCTAGCTCTTGCGTGGATAAAGACAAGACAGTATCAGCCGTTGCGTCTAAGGTTACGGCAGTCCCGGCAGCACCAAGCGTTTCTATCTTGTCATATACAGCGTTCTTTGATGGGGCTGTGCCAGTCGCCCCATTCCAGGACGAGCCATATACTGTATTAGAAACAGCCGTCTGCCCCGGCCCGTAGTCAGCCCGGCAAGGCAAGGCTAAGACAAATAATAATAAAAACGATAACAATATACGTTTCATAATTCCCCTTCTTTGTTTATGTTTTTTGGCTTAGTCCATTCCAAGTTTAATCTTCACTGCTTTTGTAATGCTTGACTTGATGTTGCTTTCGTTATTTATTAGATTAACTAGCTGGTTAAATTCAGTCTTTGTTTCGACAACTTCCGTCTCAGGATCATCAGCTATATTCTGAAAGATAATCTTTACTTCATCACCAAGGTTATTGCCGTCTGCGTCTAGCTTGCGATAAGTTACTTCGCAGGTTTGTGTGAATACTAAGAAACGAACTGTGTCGAGAGCATATGAAACAACGTCTGGCTTGAAACATAAGTGTATGAACAACCAGCCATGAACACGATGAAGAACCCCAGTGCTACTTTTAGTCGGCGGTGTGTCATTGAAATAACCTCGATATTGTTATCCATGGAATAAAGGTAGGGGCTGCCGCAACTATTTCATCCGCTCCAATATCCCATGTGCCAGAGCGGGTATCGCCGTCGATGTCGGCGTCATAGGTCATGCTTGCTGAATAATCAGATCCAACATCTACACAATCGGAGGTAGAAGCGATGTGTGTATCTTCAGCCCCGGAGGTTAAAGAGGTGAAATCAAAATCACTTGAGGTTCTGCTTTCTAGGTCATGCGCCCCTGTGCCTGATGTATCAGAGATGCAATTGTAATCTTCTGTTATATAACTACCCCCCATACTCGTCGTGAAATTATAAAAAATATTGTTATACGCATATGTAGACCCATGGGAATCGTTGTCGTAGATAGCTGTGTTGCCAGTAGTACCTCTTTTTATAAACGTATTATTGATGAAATACTTAGAGCCACCTTCTGCTGGATTATGGTCGACACCGTCGACCCTCGTCAAAATCATGTTGTTTGTATAATAGTGTGTTAAATTTGCATATTGAACTGAACGAATAATCGCTTTTTGAGGCTCACCACCCCAGCCTTCACTCTGATAAAGAATACAACCGTCGACGATAAGATTATCAACCCCGTCATCAACATTGAAGCACCCGTAATAAGAATATCTGTCTTGATCAATAATTAAATCTTTAACTCTCACATTGTCATCGCCCACAGTAAAAGGATAATCAAAAGCCCCGGATTGCGTAACGGCTGCGCCTGAATAAGTAGAGCCAGAAGAGTATATTTTCCCGCTGTGCTTTTCTCCTGTTCCTGCTCTAATCATCATGTAATAAGAGGAGGAAGTCGTTGAACCCCAAATCCTACAACTATCATCAATATCCCCGTCGTCGTCATAAATTTCTGCAATCTCAATGGTCGTAGCAGTAACCAAATCCCCTTCTTTGGCAGACTCCCAAGCTGACACAGTATTGTAGTCCTCGTCAGTACAGTTAGAACCAACAGCACAGATTTTAGAAATGTTCGTTGCTGCATAAGCATTCGGAATAATTGCTCTGGCTGCTAATTTTAAAGGTCGGTCAAAGAATACATACTTCTTTCTCAGCCATTCATATTTCGCTAAATCCGCTGTTGTTGTTGCTTTAGTGTCGAGAATTTTAATTGCGTCAGTAAGCCCGTTTGTTTCCTCAATCTCTGTCTTATCAAAATCAATCTTGATTTTTCTATTCGCTTTTATAGTCGGGGCTTCTGGCTTATCAATATTCTCTTCCGTCAACTTTTCTAACAGTTTATATTTCCCAAGCTCAGTCAATTCCATCTTAACAATGCGAAATTCTTTCTGCTCTGTCGGTGTCGGCTCTTGACCGCTCACTATTTCAGAAATTAGAACAACGTCCCCCGCTTGCGATAGCCCGCTGATGTCTTTCGTGTTATACGCAGACTTGTCAGCGGTTTGAATAAACACCCAATAAACCTTTGTCTTAACATCATCGAGCGTATTTTCGGGGGTTACTTCAACGACCGGGGTTTCTGCAATCGCTTTATCCGCACCCCAACTCTGGGAGGTAACAGAAAATAATAATGCCAGCGTTATGACTATTGCTTTTTTCATTCTCGCACCGCCATGTAAACAATTAGCCCTTTGGCCGCCGTAGTATGAATGGAATCTACGTCGATAGTAATTATATCCCCGACTGCAAGTGTGGTATCTGTTAAGTCAGGAGGAGTCGCAGCGGTAGTCGTGGTCTTTTCGGTGGTATCAAAATCCAACTTATTAGTAGTCATAATTGACGTGCCGCCAAAGCTAATATCCACAACCATCGTTCCCGTTACGCCAGCCGTGCTATTAGTGGCGTATAAATAAAACGGAGATGAATCACTCTGCAAAACAGTTCCAGCAATAGGAGAAACAAAATCTCCTGCGATATTATTATCGGCTGCCGTATTAGCCGTTCCCGCTTCAACTAAATTAAAGACAAGCCATCTGATATTCCGTTTAGAAGCCACAAACTGATCTACTGGAATAGCCCTAGTGGAATCGGATCCGCCATCTATCTCAGAAGTTATAGCGAGTTCAACTTTACCCGACGCGGAAGTAGAAGCTGCTGTCCACTCGCTATCACGCATAACTCCAGCGTCAACATTACACTGCCCACCAGAACAAGAAAGGTCTGTGCCCCCTGCGCCGTTAATTGCTGCCGCTATTTCGGTTGTCGCATCTGTACAACTCTCAACCGCGCCGCTTGCATCTACACCCAAAGGATAAGAACCTGCTGAACAGTTCTCGCCATTAGCGGCAAGGGCTGTGGCCGTCGCAGCATTACCCGCTGACGTAATAGCACTCTCAACGCATCCGGTAATTTCAGCGCAGGTGTCATGTGCAGCGTCCGTTTCTAATCCTGGCACATCCCCGGCTACGATTGCGCTTTCGATACATCCGGTAATCTCAGCACAAGTATCTTGAGTAGCAAGCCCGGTAGATATGGCTGTATCAGCCGCAGACTTGGAATAGAAATCTGTCCCGGCTTCGAGGTCAAGCAAAGCCCGCATTGCTGCATAAGTTGCCGCTGCCACTAACGCTTTTCCGTCGGCGCTAGGGTTGACTCCTGACCACTCACTCAAATTTGCAGCATAAGCCTGAACATCTGCACCGATTTCTAGATCTAAAGAGTCTTTCATTTGAGCGAACGACTGAACAAATAAAGTTTGAGCGTTAGCACTAGGAGTTATCCCAGCGTAAGTCATTAAATCAGCGTCGTAAGTTTGATAAATGCTCGCTCCTATAATCGCTTGTATCTCTGCACTAGAATCGACGCTAGGGTCAGCCTCCGTTTCCACATAAGTGTCGTCGTCTTTATCTAAGTAATTCTGAACTGAGTGATCGCCCCAGCCATAAGCAGTATTAAAATTGCCATGATTATATGTTGACTCATGTGTGGTAACGGCGGGATCAGCTTCCGTTATTGTTATATCATCGGGAATATCCGCATCCGCTAAAGCCCGGAATGTAGGAGCAGCCGCAGCACCCGAAGCCGGGCCAGCAAAGATATAATTAGCTGTCTGCGTGTCAAGATTTAACTCCTGGGTGGACAAACCTAATAGCACTTCAGCCGCAGCGGACAGAGTAACAGCGTCGTGCCCGCCACCTACTCCTTCTACTGCAGTCTCGAGAGATTGAAGAGCCACTTTTACAGTTTGACTGTCTGCAATCGTCGAGCCTGTGAACGTTCCTAAGTTAGCCACTCCCGAGGCAACCCCGGACAAAGTTATTAAATCGTCAACACTTAAAGAACCCTGCATTTGAGCGAACGATTGAGCAAGTAAAGTCTGAGCATTAGCACTAGGAGCTATCCCAGCATAAGTCATGAGGTCTGCATCATAAGCCTGGTAAATATTAGCGCCTATAATAGCTTGAATTTCTGCGCTTGAATCTACGCTAGGATCGCTTTCCGTTTCTAAATATCCATTATTCCCGGCGTAAGCGTCAACTTGCGCTTCACTTAATTGCGTATCGTCGTCGCCGTCCCCTAACCCGGTAGGCACATCAGTAAGATCATCGAAATCTTTATCCCAGGCCGTATATACCGGGTCCGTTTCTACTCCGCTCCCGCCTTCCGAATTACAAATTACCGTAGCACTTGCCGAATCATAAATACAATATTTAGTATCAGTAAGTGTTCCTGATTTTAATAACACTTCATCAGCTATTTGTGATTGTAATTCAGCAAAGGTATTAAGATCAACATCTTTAATATAAACAGCATCAGATTCTGTAATATTATAAACTCCAACTCCACCTTCAGTAATAGTAGCCCCTTCAACTGTTCCACTATCTGTTATTCCATCTGTTATCAAAGGCATCCGAATGTCAAAAGCCTCTGCCCCAGAGGTGGAACCGAGTTTAACCATATTACTTGTGCTTTCAAAATCCAAAGTCAAATTTTCATTATACGTCCCACCAGTCCCCCCAACCGTCAGCACCCCACTAGCAGTAGCATTAGCAAGTATCGAACCATTAGAAGTTTCCAACGCTCCTGTCAGCGGGTCATTGCTGGCATCGAGCTTGAGGTAACGATCATCGCCATCCAAGCTAAACTCGTCTATCGTCTCAAGGGCCGCCTGCACAGTATCATCATCGTCGGATAAATTATTGTCAAATTCTGTTGTATCAACGGACGTGTTTTCCGCTGTCTGACCCGGACCATAATCAGCTTGACAAGGTACAGCCATGATAAATAAAAATAGAAATGAGAATAATATACGTTTCATAATTCCCCTTATCTGATTACCTTAACCTTTAATTTGCTTATAACCGTTGATGCGTCGTTCCCTGTATCGGGCGTGATCTTAAACCTTGCGAATGAAGTAGCCGCCGGAGTGTAAGCCTTAATATGCACGAGTTCGTCCGTAACTGTATCATTAATCTCCGCCGCGCCGTCTGGTATTACATAATCCCCATCAGCCGCTAAATCATTAGTAGGCTCTAAGTTTCCCTGTTCCAGTTCAATTTTTAAGACTACATTCCCAGCCGAAGTCGCCTGATATTCAATCCCGAAAAACGGAGCTGAGGAATCTGAAGCTGGCAAAGGAAAATGTTTGCTATAAACTGCCGTGTCTTCCGTCGCTACTGCGATACTTGACACTCCTGCTATCTTTAAAACGTCTATTGTTCGATTGTTGTTGTCTTGCATTTTATTCTCCTTATGCGTTGGCTTCTTTTAAAGCCTTTTCTCGTTTCTTTAGTTTTTTACCCTCTTTAGTATTTACTCTTTCCTTAACTCGTATCTGATTATACCAATCTTTCAGATATTCTGCTCTGGCCTGGTTGGTAATCACTTGAGCAGCCAATACGTCTACTTCTTTACTGGCTTCGTTTAATTCGTCGGTTTTAATTGATAGCTCATCGCTAATCTTAAGCAACTCTGCATTGCTGAATTTAACAGATCTCTTTGTTTCGTCCAAGATCAATAATTGAGAAGAAATATCTCTTGCTAGGCTGTCTTTCTCCTCTTGTAATATCTGGACAGATTCATCCAAAGCGTCTATCTTGCTACTGCTTATTTCTAGTGCGATGGCGTTTTCTTTTTCTTTTTCTTGGCTGATAAACAGCCTCTTCTTGGAAGATTCAACATCCACACTTAATCCTTCATTCGACTTGATCCAAAGAACTTCTTGCTTTTTAAGCTCCTCAATCTTATTCTGAAAATCGCTGATAACCGCGTCACCTGTATTCTTGTAACTTAAAGCGTACTCCTTATTTTTCTGAACTACTTTTAAAGCATCATCTTTTAAAGCCTTTAGGTTGTCCTTGGCCTCTTTAACCTCAGTAGCAACAGCGTTTACCTTGACTTTTTGAGCTTCTTCATCTTTTTTGAACATTTCAATAGAATCTTTGACTTCATCTAGCTCCTTGCTCAACAGTTCCTTAATCTTTTTCTGGTCTACTTTAAGCTGAGAAGTTTCTGCCTGTACTCGTTCTTTTTCTTGTATAGCATGGGTTTTGTCTTGTTTCAACTTTTTCATTTCTGCCTCGGTAATTTCTTCTATTTCTTTTTCCGACATGACTTTCCCCCTATTTATTTAATATTTATGCAGTTCTCTGCCAGATGTTATGATTTTTAATAATTTTTTGTAAATGATTATACATAAAATCAATAGATAAATTCGTTTTAATTCTGTTACAAATACTACAGCATGGAACAGAATTTTCTTTTGTGTATCCCAAATTATTATCATATCTGTCTATTCCAGTATATTTAAAAGAGCCATATCCATCTTTTTTATCTAACATATTAGACAATGACGAACCACAATATATGCAAGGTTTAGTAACAATTTCTAAGAAATCATCCTTTGTCAATAAAAACTCATGCCCTCTTATAACTGCAGATTTCTTATAAACACCATAAACTTGATTCATTGCAGATTCTCCAAATCCAAGCCTTCTGTTATCGGCCCATTTCTTATATGTTTCTTCTCTTAAACACCCGCATGACTTAGTAATTCCAGCCAAAATTTTTCCTTTTTCGACATCTGTTTCTTTCCCACAGTCGCATAAACAAAGAAATCTTCGTTGAGACCTTCCAGATTTTGTTCTGGTTTTATATTCTTTTATAACGGTTAACCTTCCATATTTCTTCATACTAGCTTGCCCTCTGCCAGCAGTATTTTGTTATTGAAGGCTGTAATATTGATAATTCTTCACCACCAGTGCTTTCACTATCTGGAGTAGCAGATGCACCTGGCCCTGAATCTGTACCTCTAACTGCAAGGGTACTATTTGTTGTGCCACCAGTTCCCCATACAGCTGTTGCCGCTGGAATACTATGAGCGTGGTCAGATGAATTAACAGTTTCAGCTCCTAATTCTTCATCTAGAGTATCAAATGTGCCTGAATCAATACCAACAATAACTCTCCCTGTAATGGCTGTCCATGTACTAGTAAATCCTAACAAAGTAGCCGGATTTGTAGACACACCAAAAACCCTAACTGTCCCAATAGGATTATTCGCGGCTGTAATTGTAGCTACGGTTATGCTTGCTGCACTTGAAGCGGCCGCATCCGCACTATCCGAAGCATCGCTTGCGTCAGTCGAAGCCGCACTTGCGCTTGATGAAGCAGCCGAGGCGCTTGCTTCTGTGGCTGAAACCGCCGTATCTAACGCAGTTATGTCGGTATCTCCGTTCTCAAAAGATAACCCGTCGCTTGCCCCCACTAAAGGCTTCCCTGCCTCTGGTACTGGAATTTCTGAGCTAACCGCGGACGATGTGCCTAATGGATAAGATAACGCCCTGGCGAATCCCTCGATGACCTCCTGGAGCATTGCCACGGCCTTATCCCAAACTCCCTCTGCAACTTTAGCCTGAAAACCGGAAGATGTCGTAAAAGGTTGCTCTTGCGATACAGTCGTTGACCTTGAAAGGATAATATAAACTGAATCAGCCGGGGTTGCATCACCAGGAGCAGAATCAAAAGTTATTTTTAAGGTGTCATTGCTTAATATCTCAGGTGTGAAGCCCGATGTGATCTCAGTTTGTACACCTGTCGTGTAGTTTTCTGAGTACACTTTGACATAATCTGTGTTAAGCGGATTCCATGTAGCTGTAAATATTGTTGTGACTGCGTTTGCTAAGTCTTTTGTTGGTTCGTAACTCGCTGCTAGTGTCATAATTTGCCCCTATCGTCGTATTTTTGTATAGCTTCTTTTGCTATCTCGGTTATTTTCTTTTTCAATTCTGCAATTACTTCTTTATCAGCAGCGGATTTTGTGACTTTCTTATTAATCGAATTAATCCTCTTTTTCAAACTTGCGATGCGTTTATAATACTGATTCATTTTATCATATATTCTCAAGTCTTTGCCATGATTAGCTTTTATTTTCTTGGCTTTCTCCATGTCGCCTGAATCCACCGCGTCTTTATACTCTTTCCTGATGCTCTTAACGTCGCTAAACCTCTCAACAAAATTAGCGTGTGCCTTAGAAACATGGCCATAGGTTCTTACGTTTGTCAGTTTCTTTATTTTCCTTACAGTAGATATAATCGGAAGTCCGGACAACGGCTCCAGCAATCCCCCGGATATTTCAAAGTAATCTAACGCGTTTTTGTTCTTCTTCCCCATCTTCTGCCATGACCTGCGCATATCGTCAATAATGCCCATACCAAAAGGATCATAAGTGTCCATGTTTAAAGACTTCCTAGCTAAAGTCTCAATTACATCCGTGAAGAACGGGACAGCACTTGTCGGGCTTATCATAATTTGAAGAATCATTCTTTTTAGAGCGTCTTCATAATAGTCTGCATCCTCGTCGTCGTCGTCCCTGAACAGCTTTCCGATTGCTTCGTATAGATTGCTTCCTACAACCTGACTGACTACCCCGAACAACGCTGGCTGAATAACTCCATATATTGACATTATTTTCGCGTACTGTTTTCCGTCAATGTCCCCGTTCTTGTAAAGCACAGTAGCGTCAACCATTTTACGCACATACTGGCTGGCTGTGTTTTTGAAGGCCAGGAACGGCCGGGCAAATCCATTTTTGCTATTCTGAAAATCTGACCTACTTGAAATAAGCCCTGACTGCTGCGCCTTTACAGCAGCCAATTCAAATATTTCCATGGCTTCTTCCATCGTCTTGCCTTGAGCTAAATGATACTGGACTAACGGATACCCGCCATAAATAATAGCCGTAATGTCGCCAGCCCTAGCAAAAGAAGAAACAAATTTAAAGGTATCTCCTCTAAAATTATTTAATGAGTTAGCTTCCCTCAAGGCGTTTTCCATCGCCTCACTATAACCTCTTGCAAATCTTTCCCTAACGTATGCGCTATTCTTCCACATATAATCAAACGTCTGCTTAGGGGTACTCAGCCCTTCACCAAATCCTTTGGCCCACTCTGCGGCTGGCATGTCTTCCATAAAGTTCCCAGTAGAAATTAATTGCTTAACTAAAACGCTTTCGCTTAAAGCGATCTTAGCGATGACCCACCCATTTACCGCTTGCCCGAATATTTCGGACATGAAATTTGACTCTTCTTGCTTTCCTTGAAGCGATAGCATATCTATCTTTTTAAGCAAGTTCTGATATATGTCAGCACCATACTTATTTTCAATCATGTTCTTAATCTTGCGATCCGAAAACATCCTCTTTGATTCCATATAGCTATCATTCATTGACTCGATGTATTGCGCGTCATTGATATTTTTGAGCAGCTTAGAGAAAGCATTTTTAAACAAAGGCACGATATTCCCGGCTGAACGAGCCCTTACCGCTCCCGGCGTGTTGCTCTGCATTACCAAATCGTTTGTAACGTCTATCTCTAGTTCTGACGTTCTCATCCAGTAGTTCGGGACCAGCCCCATGTCTCTGCCCGTTGTCTCAACGAGATATTTATTATATTTTACGCCGTTCTCCTGAGCCACTTCTTGCCAATAATCAGCCATTTCCTTATGCTTGTCAGATAATAAACCGACCATGCTATCTATCTGGTCTTTCCCGTATACTGCATAAGCGCGCTCTCTGGTATGCTCGTTCTTGATTCCGTTATAAATATCAATAACACCGACCAACGACAAATTATATGTATTCCCACCTTCTTTGTTCTCATAAAGTTTATATGTCTTTTTACTAGAATCTTGCAAGAACCTCAAAAACTGACGATTTTTTACGCCTAATATCTTAGCCGATTCTTCCGACACCGCTCTTACGATAACCGCTGATTTTGTAGCCCAGGCTAACTCTGCTGCTTGAAGGTCGTACTTGTCGCCAATCTTCTTGCCGGCTATTGTATAAACCAGGGATTGATAATTACTCAAACCTTTACGATAAAAATTAAACGCCCTAGTTTTCCAATTAATTACATCCTCCGGCTTCATTCTATCAATCTCGTCAACAATTTCCTGTTTCTGCTCTTTATAATCAAGACGCTCCATGAAATCCTGCTCATTCTTAGCCATGCGTCCTTCAAACTTCATTCTTCGGATGTCAGATTTGACCTTACGGAACAGTTCAAGAGACGCCTCCATGCCATTGGCCTGTAAAGATAATGCCCTAATTTTGATGAGATCAGCTTCCGTCAAATCTTTATCCGGGTATAAACTCAAGGCTTCGGCTGCCTCGTCCTTTGATAGCTTCTGATATGATCTAATCGTGGAGAAGGCCTTATTACTCTCATAATCATATCTACCGACTACTTTAGAACCTTTTTTAACATCTTTCGTCTGCGTTAAGTCCTTTTTAATATCTTCCTTGATCTTATTCTTCTCATTAGACTCTGCGTACTTAAGAGCCCTGTCCTGTATCTCATTAATGGCCTTAATGAGCTTTTGCTCATTGTTCGCAGCTAATATCTGCCCCAGCACCTTCTTTAGGTCTTTAGGCTCCATCTTTAAATCGTTTGTTAGCTGGCGTAATGATTTTTGGTTTTCTGCAATCTGTTGCTTAGTAAGCATTTCTCCCTTACGTATCCCTTGCTTCAACACCTTAACCTTGTCTTTCAACACAGTCATTTCAGCCTTTTTAATGAACTTGGTCTTGTTGTCTTCAATGGTCTGGTTAAGACGCATAATCTGATTATCGATGTTTTGTAGATACCCAGCTAATTCATTTTCGGTTATTCCCACCTCAGCCGCGGCCGCGTCCATCCCGTTAGCATTTTCATTAGTTGTGCGATACTTAGCAGGAATACCCTCGTATTCTTCTTTCAATTCTCCGCTTGCGTACATTCTTACGCTGTGCATCATGTCTTTCTGTAACTGTCTTAAATAAACAAGAGAATCTTTAGCTTGTTGCACCAATAGCTTGTTTTCTTTAAGTTTCGCTATCTTCTTGTCTAGCTCAGATAATCCTGTTTTGTCGGGTTTAATATCTTTAGGTGTAATTTTAACTTCTGCTACCTTATCTACCTTATTAGCTTTGTTCCAGATGGAGGTGAGGCCAGATTTCATTCCGGTTTCTAATTTGTTATAAAACCCGTCCCCATACCATAGATTTTTCCCAAGACTAGAAGGGTATTTATTAGCAATCAGCTCTCCCTCTTTTTTTATTATCTGCTGTTCTTTGTTGTCTGAGGTGGACAATAACTTCTCTCTTAAATCTTTTATGCGTTCAAAATCATTAGAGATTTCTTTCTTTTGCCCTGCAACAAACTCCTCCGCCGTCTTATATTTCTTCGCCTCTTCAATCAGAACACCCTCTCCTGTGGCTTCTTTGCCTTCCTGTGCGACTTTCTTTGGTGTTACGACTATTTCTACGTCTTCTTTAACTTGTGGCTCTGCTGGCTTCTCAGCGTCTTCCTGGGCCTTAGCTTGCTCAATTACATTCTTAATCGATTCTTTCTTAAAGTCTGATT
>Ga0207997_1001484_pt1 | contig 12083 bp, 13 predicted proteins | sample AntAceMetag02UKN_FD_184777 | JGI IMG/M metagenome (GOLD analysis project Ga0207997, IMG submission 184777) | Saline lake microbial communities from Ace Lake, Antarctica - Antarctic Ace Lake Metagenome 02UKN (SPAdes) (version 2) | ecosystem: Environmental > Aquatic > Non-marine Saline and...
AGTAACGTGTCTCTTATCGTGGAGTCTACAACAGCGACGATGCCTGATAATCCTGAAAAAAGCCTGACGCCTCACGAACTTGCCAGGCTGATCCAGGGAACGGCGCCAGGCAGAAATACAACAGAGGATATGATTTTGGCCGACATCGACAGCGGGGCACCCCTGGAAGCAGATGGCACCATAACTCTTGAAGCCTACACGGTTTGGCTTCTCTTCCAGCACGGCTACGGAAGGGCCTGATGGAATCCGATTGCGTATATAGTGGGGATTCTCTGGAACTGGCGCAGCAGCTACAAGGGAGCGCACTTCGCCACCTTCCCACCGAAGCTAATTGAGCCATGCATTCTTGCGGGCTGCCCGAAGGGCGGCATTGTGCTTGACCCCTTCGCCGGTAGTGGCACAACGCTGATGGTGGCGGCACAGAATGACAGGCGGTACATCGGCTTTGAACTGAATCCCGAATACTTGCCGATGATTGCCAAGCGCGTCGGCGAAGTACAGAGGAAGCTTTTCTGATGGTAGCACCACACAACAATCTGACACGCCAGGGGCTCTGTGACCTGATCAACCGCCAGGCGGGGGTCAAGGTGATGACCGTCAGCCGCATCCGGCAGCATGCTAAGAAGTGCGACTGGAAGCTTGGCAGCGGCACGAAGATCAGCCTGAAGATCTACGCCGCCTGGCTGCGCAATCTGCTGGAAGAGGGAATCCAGTTGAAGGCCGGCCGCTTCAATAAGGCCAAGAACAGGCAGGAAAAATCCAGGCGGTCAAACGACATCGAAGAACTGATAGGCAAGATGCCTGACACCAAGGACCTGGCGCGCAAGGCGTCGATCCTGAACAATGCGCCGCTGTATATGAGAACCTACCACAGGGACACGTTCACGCTTCCCTTCAGCCATGACCACATCAGGATGATTGAACGCATGCAGCGGGCGATGACGTATCCTGCGTGGCTGATTGAAACGGCATTCCGGTCCTTCGGCAAGACATGCATCTCGGAAGGCGTGGCCATGTGGGCGATCAACTGCGGGCACAAGAAGTTTGTCCCGATCGTGGGCCCGGATGAAGATCATGCAAAGGAAATCAGCGACAGCATACAGGCAGAGTACGAAGGGAACGATATTCTGTACGAAGATTTCCCGGAAGTCTGCCATGCGGTCAGGGCGCTGGAAGGGAAATGGCAACGGTGCAAGAGTCAGTCATACAGGGGGAAGCTGACGCACATCGAATGGAACAGCCGCACGCTTGTATTCCCGATGATCTCGGGCAGTGCATGCGCAGGAAGCATCATCCGGGCCCGTGGCTGGGCCGGTCGCATCCGGGGGATGAAGCACAAGCGCCGTGATGGCATCGTGCTGCGTCCCGATTTCGTTGTATTTGAGGATCCGCAGACAGAGAAGGTGGCCGACAGCCAGCGGTCCTGTGACAAGCTTCTGGGGGTGCTGGTCAATGCAGTGCTTGGCCTGTCAAGCAGCACTTCAAAGATCAGCGTTGTGGTGCCGTCCACTAAGATCAAGAGTGGGGACGCCATTGACCGGCTGACGGTGAAGGAAGATTTTCCTGCCTGGCAGTGCAACAACACGCCCCTGGTCAGGAAGATGCCAGACTGTCTCGAGGATCTGTGGCTTGGCGAATATGCGGCCATCAGGAGTGCGTTTGATGAATCTATAACCGGCGATCAGGAACGGGCGCAGGCCGAAGGCACTGAATTCTATCTGGGGCGCCGTGAAGAAATGGATGCGAGCTCCGAATGCACGTGGGATTATGCGCTGGACGAAACCGAAGTGTCACCCATCCAGCATGCGATCAACATCCTGATTGATCGTGGCAAGGCCTACTTCGCAGCCGAGTGCCAGGGGGTGCCGAAGGACCTGGCTGCGCCCGGGCTGTATGAAATCGATCCAGAGGCAGTGGCCAGACGGGTGAACGGCCTGAAGCGACTGCAAGCGCCTGGTCCTGCGCAGGTGGCCACGGCCTTCATCGACGTGGGCCATGCCAAGCTTGATTACATGGCCATCGCATGGGACTCCATGTTCAGCGGCAGTGTCATGGACTACGGCAGATACCCGGATGGGCGTGCCGAAATGTTCGATCCTAAGCGCAATACACTGGAAAGCGCGGTGGCAAGCGGCCTGATGGCCGTGGTTCAGAAGCTTTGCGCCACGCAATTCAGGAAGGAAGATGGGGAATTGATGCCACTGGACCGGATTCTGATTGACTGTGGCGATCCTGCCACACGCGCGACCGTCTTTTCGGTATGCAGATCAGCCAGATTCGGGGTGCCGGTCATGGCTTCCCGCGGTCGGGCGCATCACAAGTTCCGTCAACCGAAGGAAAAGCTTCGCAGGCGCTGGCCGAACTGCTATCAGGACACGTGGAAGAGCCTTGGGCGGGTTATCATCCACGATGCGTGCGTGGTCAGGGAGTGGATACAGAAGGCATTCATGGCGCCGGAAGGCGGGCCATGCAGCATCACCATCTACGGCGGGCGCAAGGACACGCATCCAGAGCTTGGTGAAGGGATCACGGCTGAAAAGCTACTCGAGAAGCTTGTCGGGATCCACGGGGAGATATACAACTGGGTGCCGGTGCCAGGCCGCGCGAACCATCCCCTGGACTGTGCAGTCGGTTGCTGGATCGGGGCTGCGATCGAGGGGCTGCGCGTTAGCGTCACGCCAAAGACAATGGGGCCGCGGAGAAAGAAAAAGCGCCGTGGCGGATTCAAGGCAATGTAGGAAAGGGAAAACATGGGCAAGATGCTGGACAAGGTGAAAGGAATGCTGATGCCGGAAAAGAAGGACCGGCCGCAGGAGGAACAGCTGCCAGGGGAAATGGCGGCATCTGCCACAGATAAACAGGCGCAGCACAAGCGGAAGGGCGCGATTGTCTACATCTGCAAGGCATGCGGTGGCCATCTGATGGTGGACAAATCCCGGTCATTTCCGGCCTTCCTGATGAAGAAATTCATATGCCGCAAGTGTGGGCGGCGGACTGACGAATACATCGAAGAGCGTAAAGAAATTTTGCTATAACCCACATACCCACTTGTAGTGGCCAGATCTGACCTGTAAAGTGACAAAGACTGTCACTACCGGGGCTGGGCATGGCCAAAACTGTGTCTGACTCCACAGGGAGTCCAGGCATGGCCCTATCTGCCACACAAATTCAAGCGATAATTGATCGCCTTGTGAAGGTGCTGACCGCCAAGGGCGGGGCCGGGTCCGTCACATTTGAGGGCAGGACCATCAGCTACGCGAGCGTCAAGGAAGTATCTGACGCCATTACCATGTGGGAAGGCCGCCTGGCCAGGGCCAACGGCAGCAGGCCGACAAACGCCACCATCGACCTGAGGAACTTCTAATGGGGAGCGCCAAGCCAGGGATCGCCAAGCGCACGGCAAACAGCATCCTGAAGCGCTTCGGCTACGATGCGACGAAGGACACGGGAAGGCGCAGAAGTCCCCAGACAGCCACCTATGGCGAAGATGGCATCCTGCCGCGATACAAGCGCCAGAAGCTGAACGCCACAACCCGAGACATCCAGCGCAACTTCACCATCGCCGCATGGGGCATCCGCAAGCATTTGGATTATGTCAGCACCTTCAGCTTCCAGAGCCGCACGGGTGACAAGGCTTTCGATGACCGCTTTGAGGAACTGATGGCCTGGTGGAGCCTGAAGGAAAACTGTGACGTGCGGAAGAAGCACAACCTGAAGCAGATGATCAGGCTTGCCGAAGAATCAAGGACAGTCGATGGCGACATGTTCATGTCGCGTCTGGCATCCGGCCATATCCAGGGCCTAGAGTCCAGGCGCATCTGTGATCCGAATGCAACTTCAAGCCCAAAGGCGAAGGAAGGCGGCAGCATCGTCCAGGGCGTTGTCTTGGATCCAGTCGGCGCGGCAACCGACTACATCCTGTGCAAGCCATACGGCATTTCATCGTCCGCCATGCAGTTTGAAAAGCTTCTACCTGCCGGCGACGTCTACCATAATGGATACTTTGACCGATACGATCAGGTGCGTGGCATCAGCCGACTGGCTGGGGCCATCGATACGTTCCAGGACCTGTATGAAGGACTCGGATATGCCCTGGCCAAGGCCAAGGTTGCGCAGCTGTTCGGGCTTGTCACGTATCGCGATGCGTCAGAACCTATCGGCGACATCACGGAGAGTGAAGATAATGACGACGACGGTCCACGATACAAGGTGGACTTCGGCCAGGGGCCCTTCCATCTTGACCTTGACGACGGGGACAAGGCTGAATTCCTTGGCGAGAATTCCCCATCCCCTGCCTTCCAGCAGTACGCACAGGAGATGATCGCGGCCAGCCTGAAGGCCCTGGACATTCCCTATAGCTTCTATAATGAATCGTTCACCAACTACAGCGGTAGCCGGTCAGCGCTCTTGAGCTACAATCAAAGCGCGGCCATCAAGCGCCAGGATAACATCAGCATGCTTGACTGGATCACGCTGTGGAAACTGCAGACGTGGCTTGCCCGGGGCCTGATCCAGATGCCGCGTGGCAAGACCACACGCCAGGCGAAGTGGAATTGGGTGCCAAAGGGCTTGCCCTGGATTGATCCGCTGAAGGAAGTGATGGCCAATGCCAAGGCAATCGAAACCGGCCAGCGATCGCGGCAGCAGATTGCGAAGGAAGCGGGCCTGGACTTCTTTGAAACCGCCGATCAGCTGGCGGAGGAAAAGGAATATCTGGAATCGAAGAACCTTACTGAAGACGAAGGCCAAGCGGCTGGCATGAGTGATGGCCTTGTCCTCCAGGCCATTCTTGGCCAAGATGAAGACAAGCAGAAGGGGAAAGAATGACTGCCACGGCACCCACACTTGAAATGCCGGCGCTGATGATTTCCAATTTCAATTTCGCCACAGGCGGTAAGGTGGATGTGGAAGCCGGTGCCATTCGCGATGTGGCTATTGTCACAGAGGGCGAAGCCAAGGGACATGGCGTGTGGCTGGATGAAAGCTTTGTGGACGAAGTGGTGAAGCAGGGGAACGGGAGCAGCAATGGCAAAACAGGAGTCAAGGCCAGATTCGGACATCCAAGCATGTCCAGCACAGCCATGGGATCATTCCTTGGACGTTTCAAACACTTCACAAAGGACAGCGCAGGCGGAAAGTCTATTGCGCGCGCTGACCTCTTTCTGTCATCTGCCGCCAAGAAGTCGCCACAAGGAAACCTGTACGATTACACTTTAGAGCTTGCCGATGATGACGCCAAGGCATTCGGCGCGTCCATTGTCTTCAAGCCTGGTGAACGGTACGTGACGGAAAAGGGCAAGAAAGCCTACATCCGATATGAAGCGGATGGCCCATTCTCCACGCGCGCCATGGTCGGGGACCGCAAGCTGAAGAAGGAAGAGAAGATTTTTGTCGAGTGCAAGGAATTGCGCCAGACAGATGTTGTGGATGATCCTGCTGCAAACCCCGACGGTCTTTTCAGTGCCTTTGATGCGGCGACAATCGCCGGCCAGGTATCGGAATTCCTGGACACGCATCCTGAAGTGTTTGAGATGCTGGCCAATAAGCCAAATGCGGTCCCGTCTATGGTAGAGGGCTTCATGCAAAGGTATGGAGCGGTCTTGAAAAGAAGGGAATCACCCATGAGTGGAACTGAAACTACAGAGACAGGCGCGGCGGATGCCGTGGAGTCTTTGGAAGAGCAGGCGGAAGATGCCCAGCCTGATGGCCAGGGCGATACGCCACCTGAACCCGAGGCGGATGCCACGGAAGAGCCTGAAGAGGACAAGAAGCCTGACCCCAATGCGACAGACGAAGTACCGGCTGTCGATGCGGGTGCCGACGATGGCGGGGACACACAGAAGCCGGATGCTGCGCAGAGCGTTCCGGGGACTGGTGATGCGTTCCTGAAAGAATTCGGCGACCAGGGCGGCGTGTGGTTTGCCAAGGGCTTGTCCCTCGAGCAGGCACGGGGCCTGTATGTCGAAAAGCTGAAGACAGAGAATGCCGAGATGCGTGAGAAGCTGAAGCAGATCGGTGAGACTGGGGGCGCGCCCGCGTCCTTTGCCACGGCACCTGACAAGGAAGAGGAAACGGACTTCATGCAGGTGGCGCGGGAACTGTCGGCAGCGAAAAAGATCGGCATCACCGAGGCCATGTCAATTGTGGCGTCAGAGCAACCCGAACTTTATCAGAAGAACAAGAATGAAGCCGGGAAGTAGCTGACACCAAGACGAAGGAAAACGGGAGTCTGAACCATGGCACAGCAATGCGAAAGCCCGAAAACCTTCACAAGCGCCGAAGCGCTTGCCGTATGGCGCCGTGTAAAGCTGTCGTCTGGCAGCGGCGTGCTGGTCGAATACGCTGACGAAGGCGATTACTTCATCGGCGTCAGTCAGGCTGGCGTGGCAATCACCAAGCAGGTGGCTGTGAAGGATCATAAGCATCCAGGAACCCAGAAGGTTGTGGCAAGTAAAGCCATCTCCGAGGGTGCCGACATCTACGGCGCAGACGACGGCAAGGTTTCCGATGCCGTCAGCGGCAGCATCATCGGTATCGCGTTGGAAGCAGCGCTTGCAGACGGTGATGTGATTGAAGCGATCTTGGACATGGACAAGGGAGAAACCTGGTCTTAGTCAGCATGTAGCTGATTGACCTTTTGGGGATCAATGAAGTGAAGCAAAGGAAACAACATGGCCATTGACCAAGCTGATTATGGCACCCCAAGGGCAGACCTCGGTGAAGCGTTGATGGAATACATCAACAGCCTTTCCAACTTCATCGGAACACAGGTTTTGCCCTTGACCGAAGTGCCCGTAGAATCGGGGAATTACTCTGCGATCACGCGGGAGTCCTTGACCGAGCGTGCAGACACCAAGCGCGCCGCCAAGGGTGCGTACAACCGGATCGACCTGAAGACTAAGGATGTGTCATATTCGTGCGAAGAGCGCGGCCTTGAGGCGCAGGTTGATCAGAAGGACAAGGCGAGGTACAAGAACGACTTCGATGCCGAAGTCGCGCAAGCACGGAAGACGCTCTTCACCACGCTGCGGGAACAAGAGATCGATATTGCTGGTCTTGTGTTTGATGCAGCGGTGTGGACGGGCGCGGATCTGTACCTGGACGTGACAACGGTGTGGAGCGATGCCGCTGCCACCATCATTGCGAATATTGAGACTGCCAAAAACACCGTATTCGCAAATACAGGCATGGAAGCGAACGCGCTGATCCTGAACAACACGGTACTGTCTATGCTCCTGACGAACACGCAGATCCTTACGCGCGTCCAGGGGGCGCAGGTAGCCACCATGCAGGTGATGCTGGATAATCTGGCGCTAATCTTTGGCCTGGAAAAGATCTTTGTCGGCAAGGGCGTGTATAACAGCAAGCCCGAGGGCGCAACGGCCTTCAGCGGCACGCCGATCTGGTCGAGTTCCTACGCCATGGTCGCGTTTGTGCCGGCGGTCAACAGCCCGATCGCGCTTCCTGCGGTCGGCAGAACATTCCTCTGGACAGAGGACAGCCCCACGAACATCGTGGCCGAGAGCTACGAAGAGAAGCAGACGCGTTCTACGGTCGTTCGTCACCGTCAGAACACGGACGAAAAGATCATCGACGAATACTTCGGCTTCTTGCTGAAGATCGACTGACTGCCTGGATTGTCTCTCCTGGCAAAGGCCGGGGGCTCCGTCCCTGCGGGGTCCCCGGCAATCTTTTTGAAAGGCGCAATGCCGCTAAACACTGACGACCTTCTGGCAGACATCCTCACAGCCCTGCTGATCTGCGGCCTTGCGTTCTACCTGATGAATATTGTGAACGTCTGATGTGGGAAAAAGCATGGTGGATACTTCAGGCAATGGTGATCTTGGCCACGATCTTGGCGATCGGGCGATACATTTTTGACATGTAGCAAGGGAGAGACTATGCGAAGGCAATCAGGGTTGATGTGCGTGATCATGGCAGCCATGGTGTTTGTGGTCGGCTGCAAGGACAAGGCAGACAAAGCTGAAAAGAAGATTCCGGCATCCATAGAGGCGCTGGATGCTGTGACCAGGATCGCAGAAGCGGCACTGCAGCGTCCACTGATTGCGCCTGAAAGGGCACGGGACGGCGAGAACGTGGCCAAGGAATTGCAGGCGCTTGGCGAATCGGTGAAGGGGGTCGGCAAGATTGTGACAAATTTTCTGCCAGAGAAACAGAAGCCATATGGGACGGCCACCGTAGCTGTATTGACTCTCCTGACGGGGCTTGCTGGTGGTGCTGCGGAATGGTTCAGACGGCGAAAGAACGCGGCTGTGGCCACAGGCGTGATCGCTGCAGACGACACCGAAGGCGGGGGCAGGGCGTTGATGGCAGCAAGCGTCAAGACAAATATGGGCCCGACGATGACGGCGGAATACGAAAGGCGCGTGTCGGCAGGTTTAACTTCGCCAGGTGGGCAAAGCGCATCACCGTCGGAAGAATCCACTGGCAGCTGATGTATGACGCTGCAGAGAGAGGCGACAGGCGCGAAATGGAATTTCTGAAGGCAGAAGGCATCATCTACGGCATCTATCTGACAAGGGATTTCTAGCATGGAAGCGCTTCTTGCATCAAAGATGATTCAGCTTGGATTTGCTGGCTTCTGCGTAGTCCTTTTCGGCTTTGTAGTGTGGCTGGTCAACCAGATTCTGAAGATCCTGACGGAAACAAACAGGATCATCGCCAGGAATACGGCTGTAATAGAGAAGGTGGACATCAAGAGCGGGCAAGAATTGAAGCTAATGCGGGCGCTACATAACCGCTTACTGGAACGCCCGTGCCTTCTGGAAAAGAAAGAGGCGGTCTGATGTCTGTCTTTTGGCTTGAACCGCGTCACATGCTCTTGGGCTTGGTTGCCTTGGGGCTACTTGCGTTTCTTCGCCTATGGGTAAAAAAGCGTTCTGTCTGAATGGCGCGACACTGAAGGGGAAAAGATGACTGCTGACACAGCCCAAAACCTATTTGAAGTGAAATCAGAACGACTGGGGCAGCGCGTCCTTCCGGTGGAGTACCTGAAGGACATCTCAAGCAAGGAAGTGACTGTCACGACATCCACACAGACGCTGGAGGACCTTCTTGGCGAAGCGCTGCCAGCAACTGTCATGGCTGTGACGCTCAGCCCGGGGGTCAATTCGATCCGCTACAATCCGGTTGCTGCGGCAGACGCCACGCACGCTGTGCTGCCTGCGGTTTTCACCATCTACGGCCTAAAGGCTGTGCTGGACCTGGCGCAATTCTATGCCGCGTCAAGCCTGGACATGGGCGTCATCGTTCATGTGCCTGCAGACGAATAGCAAGGGCCCGAATGATTTGCGGTAAATGCCAGAGGAAGCATGAGAACGCGCGGTGTCCGTACTGCGGACATAAGGAAGGGCTGTTGATCCATTCCCGCAATGGGCAGATCTGCTACACTGGAGCGGAGATGAAGCGCCGGAGGCAACGGAAGTTCAATCTCGCGCTTGCTAATGCTGGAATTGCCGAGGCTGTAAGAAAGGTTCGCTGATGGCGACGAGAGTATGGGGTGCCGGAAGCGCAATGGATGGCCTGTTGTCTACAGCTACTTGCTGGACGGATGACACAAAACCGCAAGCCGGGGATGATATTGTCTTCAACGCTACCGATACGACCGATTGCCGGGTAGACGAAAACACAGCGGACCTCGGAAGCCTCACAGCGACTAGCGCGTTCACGGCCGCGCTCAACTTTCACACAGACGATACAGACCTCACGGTGGCTGGTGACGTAACGCTCGACAACTCCTCTGTTCAATGGGGTGACGGAGCGCATACTTTCGGCGGCAATGTGGATATTGAGCATGTGACATCATGGAACGCGGATACTGCCGTCTGGACTTTCACCGGCATCGGGAAGACCCTCACCACAACGTCTGGCAAACTCCTCTCCAGTATTGTCATAGACACTGGAGCCAGCATCACCATTGACGGCGACCTGAAAGATAGCAATGCAGGGAAAACGGATATTCTTGGTCAACTGACTTGCAACAGCGGGGAGATCGAGGTCAATAAGATTCTGTATCTGCGCGATGGCGGATCGCTGGTGGGGACTGGCGTTCTTATCATGGATAATGGCACGTCCATTGGCGAACTACACTCTGGCAGCACATTGGACATTGACACGTTCAGAACGCATGGGGACATGACTTTCATTGCAGGAAGCTATGGCTGTGCGCTGATCGAGGTGATTGACTACTACGGAACATCGACCATCCTGTTCGGGGCTGGGACCATCAACTTTTCCGGGAGCATTGACATTAATACGGCGGTTGCTGGTGGACTCATTATTGATGCAGCTACCAATGACCCCACAATAAATATAGCGGGGAGCTTTACGGCGGCTTCTGCTTCCGGTGATGTGACGGTAAATATGGGTGATGGCACCTGGACTGTCACTGGTGACTTTGACAATAAGGATGTGACGACCTTCAACCGGAATGCATCAACAGTTGTTTTGGATGGTGTTGGAACCACGCTGATCGGCGCATCGAGTAATAATTTCAATAACCTGACGATCAGCGGAAACACCACGCTGGATTCGGCCACAAGCACCAGAATTGATATTCGCGGGCTTCTGCTTGTCAGTGCAACCTTCACCCTTGAAGAAGATACCAGATCCACATCCGGTGCAAACTTGCAGGTGACTGGCGCTGGAATCATCACCGGTGTTGGTGAACTAGACGTGGGCAACGCCGCGCAAATATCCAGGCAGGATGGCACGATTGACTGTGCCATGATGACGTTTTCAGGGGGTCACGATGCCAATATAATTGCGGCCACATACGCCAGTGCCGCTGTCACTATTGAAAGCACAAGCGCGGATGCAATTACCTTCACCTTTGCATCTGGCACCTATAATTTCAGCGGCGATCTGACCGTTTCGAATTCTGGGGTCGGTGCATTTACCGTTGACGGTGCTGCCAATGATCCGACAGTGAACGTCAGCGGCGATCTGACAACAGTGAACAGCGGTGGCGGCACGCTGGCCTTCAACCTTGGCGGCGACACATGGACAGTCACAGGCAGCTTCACCCATGGCGCGGGGACGGTCAACACGAACGCAGGGACACTGGATGTGGGCGTCAATCTGACTATGGCGGCTGGCGCTGCCCTGGATCCAGCCACACTGCCTGGCAGCACAATCCTTGTGGGCGGCGATGCCATCTTGCGTGGGGATCTGACGGCAGCCAGCGCCTGGACATTCACCGTCGGTGGCGGCGCATCTGCATCCGGCGTCGATGTGTCGTGGTCAGACGCATCCGGTGGCAGCCAGGTACAAGCAATCGGCGAAACAGACAGCGGCAATAATGCCAATTGGCTATTCGACCCCGATGGCCCTGGCACAGTGGTGGGCGGAAGAGTACGCGGCCAGCGCCGTCTGGGCCTGCGAAGGGCGCATGTTCTTTCTTATCAGGGATAAACTATGAGTCTCAGAGAACTCCGCAAGCGGATGAGAAGAACCGGCGCGATCTACGGATAGGGTAACCATGAGATTTTCTGTCAGATTGGATATGGACGACGTTCTCTGCGGCATGTGCATCAAGTCGCTTCTTTGGGCAGCGAAGATCAAGAGGGAGGAGCAGCCGTCGTGCGATTCTCCATCCGACTGAACATGAAAACAAAAGAAGTTGACGGCTCGCGTCCTCTGCATCAGACAGAGGGAAAGAAGCCTTCACGATCTTGGAGCAAAAAAGAAATGGCTCCACCTGTGGAAATTGTCGCAAGCCCGGACCTCTCTCCCTCGGACGATAATGAGGATGTAGTTCTGAAGACCACGCAAGGAGCCGTTACCGTGAAGCTATGGGGCATCTCTGGTGGGCTACGAGCAGAGGACGCGCGGGAGATTGAGGACGCGGACGAATCACTTGGCGGGGTGATCGAGAAAGTAAAAGAGAATCCAAAAGAAAAAGCTCGGCTTAAAGCCGTGCTCGAAAGACGCCTTGCAGAACTGGGGGCTGACTAATGGCAAACATCACAGTAGGATATAATGCCGCCGGTAACGCCCTGGATTACACCACCATTGGTGGTGTTGGTGGTGCATATGCGGCGGCAAGTCACGAAGACAACCTG
>Ga0207997_1001485_pt1 | contig 12072 bp, 8 predicted proteins | sample AntAceMetag02UKN_FD_184777 | JGI IMG/M metagenome (GOLD analysis project Ga0207997, IMG submission 184777) | Saline lake microbial communities from Ace Lake, Antarctica - Antarctic Ace Lake Metagenome 02UKN (SPAdes) (version 2) | ecosystem: Environmental > Aquatic > Non-marine Saline and Alkaline...
TCCATTAATCTTTATAGCGATTGAACCATAAACTGTACCCGGAGTTGTTTGAGTTGCATCAATAGCGTTCTCAGAACCCTCAGTAGATTCAAAGTCCATAAAACACTCTGAAACATCATCTTGTTTCAATAGTAATACCGAACCTACTCCTCCAACATTCGTTTGTTCAAGTCTTGCCACTACGGCATCAGCATCTAAAACAGCGTTAGAAACAACTTCTAGTACAGCCTTATCAGCTGCTAGTGTTCCATTACTATTGAACAATATGGCACTATTAGTTGCAGAAGATGAATCAACATACATTGCTTGATTGTCATGTGCTACGTTTACCTCTATAGAAATATGTCCTGCGTTAGGAGTACCGCTATCTGATATTCTTAGTAGATTAGAACCAGAAGCACAAGCACCTGTATCATGTTCAATATTTAGTATAGCTTTATTATCCGCCAATACCGCCGAAGAAATAAGGTAGGCAACATGTGTCGTAGTAGGATCGGCATCGACATAAAATCCTGCCGTATCGACTCCACCTGCCTCTACTCTTAAGTCACACCCACTAACAATAACATTACCAGAACCATGAGGATCAAATGTTATATCTGCATTAGAAGCAGAAGTTGTGAAGCTTAAATCTGGGTCTGTTCCTGTAGCGGCTATAGCAGTTGCTCCATCACTAGAGACAGAGAAACTTACGTAGTTAGAACCATCATAGTTTACACTAAGTTGAGGGCCTGTTGTGTCTGTAATTGTTAGATCAGCATCAGAAGTTAACCCAGTTGATTCGAGAGTTATTGCAGCTCCAGAGTCCAAAGTAATTCCAGTAGCTTCAACTTCAAATGTATTACCAGAACCTCCACTTACAGAGATTGTAGTATTTCCTGTTGTATCTACGGTTGAGAAAACTGATTTAATTGAACCTGAACCGATTAATTCTAATTGACTACCGGCAGCTTGAGTTATCGCTATTTCAGCATCACAAGTCACACCTGTACTTTCAAGAGCTATTGCAGCACTTGAGTCAAGTGTTATACCAGCAGCGACTACCTCGTAAGTACTTCCAGAGCCACCAGAACAAGTCCTAGTAGTTGCCCCAGTTGTATCAGCCACACTATCAACACACTTAATTGACCCAGAAGCCACTAATTCTAATTGAGAACCAGCTGCTTGAGTTATAATTAATTCAGCATTACAACTTACTCCTGTACTTTCAAGAGCCAAAGCTCCAGCAGAATCAAGAGTAATAGCATCGGCAGCAACTTCAAAGACGTTTGTAGTACCACCCGAAACTGTCAATGTAGTATCAGCTGTTGTAGCTGCTACTGACATTACTGCTTGAAGGGCGGCGTTATTAATTAATGTTAGTTGACTTCCACCAGAAGCAGTAATTTCTACGGCTGCATTTGAAGTCACTCCTGTACTTTCTAAAGCGATACCAGCAGTAGCATCTAAGGTGATTGATCCTGTTGTTCCAGTAGCGATTTCAAAATCAGCATCTGTACCAACAGTTGTTAAAGTAGTTCCACCATCAGAAGCTACTTCTGTTTTAAAGTAATTTGAACCGTCATAGTTAGCAGAGAATAAAGAACCGCTTGTTTTGGTTACTGTAATTCCCGCATCGGAAGTTACACCTGTGCTTTCAAGAGCAATAGCAGCACCAGAATCTAATATGATGCCTGTTGCAACTATCTCATAAGTATTAGCAGTACCACCTGAAATTGTTCTTGTTGTTGCTCCTGTCGTATCTGTTACAGAATCAACACATTTAATCGAACCACTTGCAATCAACTCTAATTGAGAACCGGCTGCTTGTGTAATCTTAAGTTCTGCATCAGATGTTACGCCTGCACTTTCTAAAGCAATGGCAACACTAGAATCCAAAGTAATTCCAGCGGCAACAACTTCATAAGTACTTCCAGAACCTCCAGAACATGTCCTTGTAGTTGCTCCTGTTGTGTTTGCTACTGAATCTACGCATTTAATACTTCCAGCAGCAATAAGTTCTAGTTGAGAACCTGCAGCTACTGTTATATTCAAAGGTGAATCTGAATTTACATCACCACCACCTGCTTCTAAGATAATATCTCCTGTAGAATCTAATGTAATATCTCCAGCTGTTCCAGAAGCTATTTCAAAGTCAGCGTTTGTTCCTGTAGAAGTTAAAGTTGTAGAACCATCAGAATCAACATCAACTGTATAATAATTAGAACCGTCATAAGCAACTTTCCATTGATCGTTTCCTGTCCCTGTCAAAGCGATAGGTAACAAGAAATCAACTGTTCCACCTGCGGCGTTATTAATTACTAAAGCTTCTGTCAAAGTTCCTGCAATCATTGTATGCCATGAGATTTCAGCATCATCACTAGCAGCAGTAACATCTAATTGAGTTACAACTTGCTTTGCAATTAATGTTGAAGTTCCACCATCATCATCAGCATAATGGTCAACCTCATAAGCTATATCGTCATCGGCAGGACTAGCAGAGTTATGGTTTGTTTTCAAAACCACGCCTGTTGCTCCTGCTTCTGAGTTTTCAAGAGTTAAAATATCACCAGCTGCATCAGTAGTTACGGAAATTTCTCCACTACTCAAGTTTAAATCACCATCTGAAATAAGTATATCTCCAGTTGTAACTCCAACTGCTGTTGTTCCCTCAGCTGTTCCTTTAATAGAAAATGTTGAACCATCATCTCTAACAGCAAATATTTCTGTCGATCCATCTAATACTGAAATAGCAGCACCAGAAGCTTCCATTATTGCAGAATCCACAACAATTCTTAAAGCATCTCCCGTTGTTACTGTTTGAGCATTAATATCAAGAGCTTGTCCTGTAGTAGTATCAGCATCAACATAAAGAGCTTTTCCTGTAGTTGTCTTTGATTCTACTGTTACAGTTGTATCTCCGGCATCTTGCGTTGTATCGATTACAAATACATCAGCAGCATCTCCGTTTTCTCTAACTAAAAAAGCCTCAGCATTATCAACGTCAATTAAGACATAACCCTGAGAGGTAATTGTAGAAGCGTTTGTAATAGCACCAGTAACATCTAAAGTATTACTTAAAGTTGCCGCACCGGTTGAGGTTAATGTTCCGCCAGCCGTGACGTTTCCTGTGCCATCAACGTCAAAATTTGTAAAGTTAATTGTAGCAGTAGTACCTATTATGATATTACCACCTACGTTTATTGAATTTGTAATTCCTGAATCAGAAACATCTATTGCATCCGTTACTACAGCAGCACCAGTTGTTGAGAACAATAACATATCGTTTAAAGTTCCACTTGCTGATGTACTATCTAATTCCAAACAGTAGTCATTTGAAGCATCACTTAAATTTAATAAGAGATTAGCGTCATCGACTGCGATTGTTTGTCCTCCAGTATAAGCAGCTTCTAAGCTACCAGCGGCAGAACCGTCAGTAGTTGTCCAGCCTGAATCTTGGTAGATATAAGCTTTCTTGGTTGTAGTATTATAATACATATCACCAACAACAGGACTTGTAGGAGCTGCACTTAAACTAGGAAGTTGCAAAGTATCGTCGTTTGTTCCAGAATTTACAACATTTGAAAAATGTGTACTTGGCATAATTTTATTTTTTAATTTATCAAATCCTAAATCCCGTTATAGATAAGAGGGGAGTTTTTTAAGGAACTCCCAAAAACCTTTATCGTTAAGCTGTGTAATTACCTGTATCTGTTCCAAGAGAACCATAAAATCCTCTTCCTGAGACTGCACCAACCGTTGTTATGAAATTAGCTTCTGTATAAGCAACGCTTGTGTCATCTAACACGAAGGATTTAGTAGTTAATGGTTGATTATTCAAAACCATCAAAGACTCATGTTCCCTGGCAATCTGTTTATCCATAATAAACCACATGTCAGGATAATTAGTTGTGTCCATTAACCAGCTAGGAATATACTTAATTTCAGTATCTCCCAATGGCCCACCGTCTTTATAAACGTTCTTGTCATTATCAGCAGTACCAGCTCTTAAACTGCTTTCTAAGATCAGTTTAGCTGTTTTAAGTTTACTATATGGAACGTATAAACATTTTCCTTCCATTCCCATTTCCATTACTTCACCTTCCATATCTAATTGTTGCCCTTCTAAATTTTCTCTGGCAGCATCATAAGAATCTTCTGAAAAAGCGGCGTTAGTAGCAGAAACATTACTCCAAGTTGTAGAGTTGTCGGGGCTTACTGGATGAGCAGTTGAGAAAAATCTTTTGCCATCAGGTAATAATGAAGATACGGTTGTTTCCGTTAACTTAGTAAGATAGGCATTGGTATCTGCAAAAGCTCCATAAGTCAATAAAGACATAGGCATCTTTTGTACAATTCTATATGCTTTATTACCTAAATGCGTTGCAGCTTGTTCGTTTTTCTTAACGTCATTCATAACAAACCTTTCAAACAGTTTTCCAAACCCAAATTTATTGGAAAACCAATATTGAGTAAAATCTTGTTGATAACCTTCTTTAATACTTGATTCTCTTGATGTTTCTCCGTCATGTCTTATTCCGTAATCACCTTCTGTGTAGACTTCTCCCATTTCATCTCTCCACAAGTCTGTACTTCCGATTGTAAATAAACCTGTTCTAAAGTCAGGACCTTTCTCGAAATTCTTTCTAATTAAAGTTCTATAGCCTAGTCCTCTGGCTTTAAAACTGTTTGGTAATTGTGTTGGGCCTAAATTAGCCATAATAATATAATTTTAATTTTAATAACTACTTAAACAGCAGTTTGTCGATTAACGACTCTAACTCCAATTTCATCATCAGCTCCTAAACCATTAAGGTCGGAAGTTATGAATTGTTGACCTGTTTCTGTCTCTGCGATTGTTGATTCGTCTAATTTACCGGCATCAGAGGCTAATATTTTGTAATATTTACCCAATGCAGCAGTTGCAGATGTATCTTTGTCGGCATCCAATTTCATTAAAAGTTCTGTTCTTTCATTAATTGGAATAAATCTTACCTTTACTAAATCTACTGTTTCATTATCAGAAGCAGCAATGTATTGCTTTGTTGAGCTTGTCCAAGTTCCACTAAAATCACCTGTATCTACGATAGGACTAGCCAAGTTTGTTCCTTGTCCGTTAATAATCTCTGTTACTAAACCTTCAATGTCTTCTGTTGTTGCATCGATGTCAGCTACTCCGCCACCTTCGTAACGAATAAGATCACCTACTTGTATTGTTTCGGAATTAGCGATTACACATTCTTGTGCTTCAGGAGATGAACCTCCTGGAGTTTTTAATAATTTGTTCATATTAATTGATTTAATTTTTAAAATAAAAAAACGCCCTCAAACTGAGAACGTTCTATTAATCGTATTATATAAAGGTTTTAGCCTCTATTTTTTTCTGCCAATAAATCTTCTTCTGTTACACCTGGAAGATCTTTAAGTGTTGCCCTTTCATCGTCTGTCAGTCCATTTCCTTTGCCTACACCAGTATTACTACCAGATGAGCCACCGGTTGATGCAGCTCCATCAGAATAGGCGGTTGCCTTTCCTTCTAGAACACCATCATTCTTTATTTTCTCAATATACTTTTCCCTATTTTCAGGGAGCATATAGGTAACTTGTTTTACAGCATCATTAAAATTCATAGTTTGATTACCATTTGCATCAATAGATAATGCTTGTGCTTTTCTTACTGTTTCCATCCATTGCTTAGAAGCCTTTTCAACTTCTGCATATCCTTTGGTTTTTACAACCTCAGGGTCTTGGTCTGGAAATTCTTTAACATATTCTTTAAAAGCACCATCAACTTTCTGCCCCATAGTAATCTCGGTAACAATGTCTTGTCGAAGTTTATTTGGATCAATAGATTCTTGTTGAGTTGTCTGCCCGTTATCAGATTTCTTTTCTTCTTGTGAAGGTTCTTGAGAAGGTTGAATATTATAAGCAGTTTCATAGTCTCCTAAATCCTTACCACTCTTTTTCTTCCATGCTTTCCTAAAAGACTCATAGGCATCTTTATTATTTCTAAAGGTGTCTTCTATGTTCTTATAAGTATTAGCAGCAGGAGTCAAGTCGTCTACTTGCTTTTTATAATCATTTCTTTCCTTCTCCAACGCACTCATTTTGCCCTTTTCGGCTTCAATATTGCGTTGTGTGCTGTCGTTCCCTTCATTACTTACAGGAGCTGGGGAGGATGCAGTAACTTGTTGTTCAGCGTTCACGTTGTTACCAGTTTGTGAGGCTGTTTGAGATTGTTCAGTAGGCGTTCCTTCATTGGAGGCCGACTGTTTAGTTTTCTCTGGTTCCATAAATCTTATTTAATTAATTTTATAATAACACTTACTTAGTTTTATGCAAGTCTTTTGTTACATCTTTATTAACATCTTTATTTAAGTTTTCTTTAGCTAGTTTTATGTCTTCTTCTGTCGATTTGAAGAATTGCATAGTAGCCCATTTAAACTTAACCTCATTTACAAATACATCAGGATAAACAGCTTTTAAGGTTAGTCCATCTTCTATAATCATTTTATCTACAAACTTAATTAATTTATCGTTACACCTTTTAATAAGTTCATCTTTTCGTCTTTTTATTGCTTCGTTTAAATCTTGAGTTTTCATGTATGTTTAATTTTACTTTTTAATATTTCCTCTGCGACTTGAGGAATTATGATTAAATTACTTATAGCTTTCTCTCGACCTCTTAGTTCTGAAACTAATTTAGCAAGCTTTGTATCATCGTCTATTACTTGTTTTAAAATACGATCAGCAAACTTACCTTTCTGGTATTTATGGACATTGGCAAGAATCTCAAAGGCTTTAGAGCCTCTAAGATTAACCAACTCTTGAAGTTGATTCTCATTAAGTTTCTGATCCTTTATTGCATCTTTTATATCTCCGTTATATTTGATATTCCCGTTCATATTTTTTAAGTTAATTACATAATTGGTACATTGCCTTGTACTGGACCTACAGAAGCTTGCATTGCTTCAGGTGGCATTCCCGGGGGCATACCTTGTGGCATTCCGCCCATCATTTCAGGGGGCATCCCTTGGGGTGGCATTCCCGGAGGCATTGCTCCAAGAGCTTGCTCATTTACGTTCATTGGTGATTTTATTTCTTCCATATAAGAACTTTTTGATTTATTATCAGATGTCATGTGAGAACCCAGATAATCAATCTTCTCTCTTAGGTCAATTAGTTTCTTAGGTTCTTTTATTGGTTGAGGTATATTGAAAGGATCCATAGGAGGAACTTGTTGAGATAACTCTTTCTCAACGTTTTGTCTTTCCATATCCCAATTAAGGTACGTTGCTAAATGCTGTTGTTTATGTGAATCGCTTTCTCCATGAATACCAGCCAATTTTATACCCTGTTCCATTACCTCTTCTTGTTGCATAGCATCTTTAACTTCTTTTGCTGATGATTCGTCTTGTAAACCATCTAATAATTTCTTATCAAGTTGGTGAGTTTCTACAAAATCTCTGATTAACTGGCTAACACCGGGAGCCATCATCATTGCTGGATTAGTAAACAAAGGGATCAACTGTTCCATAGCTTGCTCTGATTTCTGCATTTTCAATCCTTGAGACATTGGCACTAACGTATCTATAGCTATATTTATACTAGGGTCTTTCTTTAAATCAAGATACTGCGGTTTTAATTTTAAATAACTGACTCCGGCTACTGTACTTTCTTTTATTCCGTTATTTTCCTTGATAAATTCCTTGCCTTCTATTCTTATAATCTTATCTTTAGTATACATCTGTTTCATTATTGCAATCATCTGTCTTACAGCATCTTTCTGACCTTCCGCCCAGTTCTTGAATCCTTGCTTCAATGACTTTAAAGTAGACTCCATTGCCATCATATTATTTCTTACTGGTTCATTTGGCTTCGCAATAGAATAAGCTAAAGGATTTACACCTGATACTTTAACAGCATCTTCCTGTATCGTATTTCTCATTGAATTAAATTCAACTACTGGAGAAGCAGGACCTTGTAACCATCTCAAATTATTATCACCAATCTCACCTGAAACAGAAACGATCTGTCCGGCTTGTGGGACTTCCATTGGTTCTTCTACGTCATTAAATATATTATTATTTACTATGAAAGCAGGATTACCACTTAAATAAACCAATTTAAGCATCATATTTCTTAAAGCTTCATCTTCTGATTGTAAAGACTCAAGAACTGTAGGCAAGCCAATTCCATAAAACTGATGCGGGAATTTCTTGAACTTATGTTGTACTACAGGAATTTCTTTATGATTATAAGGCAGTGGTCCTTTCCTAACTAGAACATCATTAGCAATTATTATATATTGATCTTTCTGTTTATTGAAATATCTTAATACTTCTACTTGATTATCGCTTGTACAATCTACTGGCATCTTAAAAAAACTGCTCTCATCCCCATAATCTCCGTATGCTCTTTTAGCCGATACTACTTTGTCAAAGTTCTTTCTTATCATATAAGGATCATGCGATTTTATATATTCAGCTTTAAACTGTTCTAAGCTCATTACATTTCTCCAAACTAAATCAGTGGCTTCGTGAGACTTGCCATGTAAACATCTAGCATCAGGGTCAGGATAAATCTCATAGATAGAAACTGGTATATAAGCAACATCATTGTACTCTGTTATTGTTTTTTTCTTTGTAAGAGGTTTCTTGTCTTTTAATATATCTTGAATCTCTTTCTTTCTTTTCTTGTTTGCCTTTTTTATCTCAGCCTCTATTTCTCTTGAGTTTATTATTATTTCTACATCTCGATCTTTAGCAACCCAACAAATAAAATCAAAAGAAGTTCCGGTTATTAAACACTCTTTTAAAGAAGCATACTTTTCTTTCCCAAAATCATTCTGGCTTTCTAAATGCTCTAAGGCTTGTTCTATTACTTTTACCTTTTCCTCATCTTCCTCTGTATAAGCTGTGAGAGTTACGCCTACTGTATTTTCCTTGAACTCACCCATAGCCGCTTCAACTGGAGCAAAAGAAACAGGAGACTTTAAGTTAGGAGTTACTTTATAAGATTTCCACATACTCCACGCTTTATAACATCTAACCCAATGATCTCTCCAATTTGTTTCTCCGTCTTGTCCTTCATCAACAGATGTTATCTCGCTTTCTCCATCACCGTCTCCATCGTTAGTTAAATCGTGCATTGATAGAGGACTAGCCCAATAACAACTGTTTTCTCTTGCAGTTTTCATAGTCTCATATCTATCTCTTATATCAGAAACAAACTCAAGCTCTTCTTTACTCTGCCATTTTTGTTTAGCAACAGAAGTTCTAAAATCTATTGTTGAAGTTTTATTTTTCATATAGAAAATTTATACTGCCCATCACAGTATCTTTAATGTTTATATAATCCTATATTATAATAACCTGCTTGATTATGCAAGTAACTTGATTTTTTGGCTTCTTTATGTTACCATATATTAACTATGAAACAACTAATTACAATTTTAACGGGTGTAATTACTATATTTACATTATTCTCATTAAGTAATCGCCCAACCGAACCAGACACCAGTTTAATCTCTGTTATGAATAATCTTGCTCAACAGAAAGTTAAAGACTTTGAACTCTCCGACAACTGGTCTCATTCTCTAAGTAACGGTTGTGATTTTAAATGTAGAACTAAGTTAGCTGGAGAAGAAAATATTAAAGGGAATGTTTGGCTAGGAGAAAATCTATATAAAGGAACTTGTGATCCACAGCTTGCTAATAAACTATTCCTCGAATCACCAACTCATAAAGCTAACCTATACCACGAAAATAGCACTACATTACAAGTCATTAAACCTATTAACGAAACTGATTGTTATATTATCTATATTTATGGAAAACTGAGCCAAGGATCAGATTCGAACTGATAACCGATAGTTTACAAAACTATTGCTCCACCATTGAGCTACCTCGGCTTAAAACCCAGCCAAAGGATTCATCGCTCTTCTTAATAATCTCTTATAGTCAACCGTACTAATCTTCTTTCCTTTATTCTTCTTCTTGATCTCGTCCCTTGTCCCCACTGCCATATATCTGAAAGCATCAGAACCATGACAATGCCAAGTCTTTGCTGGATTACTTGAATATTCCTTAGTCGCTTCATTCCATTTCTTCTGATAACCTTTCAACGCTTCAATCCCTCGATCACATTTTGTCTTATCAAACCAGCATCTCGGAAATATCTCTCTTGCCGCTTCAATTCCATCCTCTCTTCCCAACCTAGAAAGTATATTAAATTTAATTCCCAATCCCTTAGCAATTTGATAACGAGTCTTCTTTCCTGATGTCCATTCCCTAACCTTAATATCGTGCGGTGCATTATGACTTCGATATATATAGTCTTTCTCCTTAATCATCTTTATATAATGTGGTAATCCTTCCCCTGTCGCCTCATAATAATCTATCAGTCTAACCGAATTACCTACCGCCTGCGTAAACCAAATCGCTGTCGCATCCCCAATCCCAATATCCCACCATGTATCTACTCCAACCTTAGGCTCCCACCCAATATCTGTTATCCTCTTCTCACTCATCGCATCTTTAATCCATTTTCCATAATACGCACCCTGGACCGGTGAATCAAAACTACAATAATATTCTTGGTAAAATAAAGCATCATCTCCTGTCGCATCCAAATATTCCTGTCTTATTACCTTTAACTCCTCCTTGCCTAATGTCTTTGTATCATCAACACTCAATATCTGACTAAACCATTCCTTATCTTTCTCTGCATGTTTAAACGTATTATACGCATGATTCTTCCCCAATGGCGTAAAATTAAATATCGCAATACCATTATTCTGTCTCACAATCGGTTGCACTACAGCATGCCATACCATAGGATCGTGCATTGCCCATTCAGAAAATATATACATCGTTCCATTCCCACCTCTCAAACTATCCGGCTTGTCAGCTCCAGCTACTCGATAAATACTCCCATTGTTCAACTCAATACTCATCCTGCTCTCATTCGGCTCTTTCGCCCTGATCTCCGGCGGAATATGATCTATAAATTTAAAACCATCATTATCCCTCCCTTCCCATATTATCTCCCTCCCCTGTTTCAATGTCGGAAATACATGCAACGCCAATCCAACCCTCTGCAATAATATCTTAGGCACTATCGCAACACATGTCTTATCTTTTCCCGCTCTCCTATGCCACACTATTACAAATCTCTTCACTCCCTCATCTAACGCCGTTAAAAATGGCTTCTGGTATTCTCTAGGTTCAAAATTATACGGTATATCTATTGTCTTATTCTTTAAATCCATCCTTTTTTATTTATTTTTTTAAAATTTTTCCTTTTTATTCTCGAAGGAGCTAGACGTGGGTACGATCAAAACACACACACACATATACTATACCCCACCCCCCACCATCCCGTTTCCGCTTTTGGGTATATACCCGTTTCATCGTTATGATAGGCAAGTCCTCGCATCCTACACGCTCACCACGCTCACGCCGTCCTTGCCTCGTCCTCTTGATTAATAAATAGATTGATGATACTATCTCAACAACTTAGGTTCGTTCAAAGAGATATTGCCAAGGCTTCCGTCTCCACTTACCTTATATAGTTAGATACAACTAAACACTAGGCATATTGCATTTCTGTTTAAGTATCGAAGCAATCGAATAGATCAGTAATAAATTGAGTAAGCTCATATTTTTTCTCATTCAATAAATCTAACTGTTAGTTCTTACCTCGCACAATAGGTATTGTGCGAGGTAAACACCGCTAAGGCAATGCTAGTCCTTCTTCTCCCTAAATTCTGCTTCTCTTGTCTTGACTCTGTCTTTTCCTTTCTTACTATTAGAGTAATTTACTATCTTAATATTATATTGATTCCCCTGGTTAGCTCCCTGTCCATCAGCTTTATCAGCTTCTCTATATCCATGTAGTGCTTTTAGTAAAAATATATATCCTGCCGGGTTTCTTGCTCGCAACATGTCCGTTAAGAGCTTGTCACGCTGGGCTGTCTTTAACTTTTTTAACAACCTCTTCATCTCTCTTGATACCATCAAAGCATAAACATCGCTCTTAATAGTTAAGGGTTGTTTATTGTACTTATTAGCATCTATGTATTGATCTAAA
>Ga0207997_1001486_pt1 | contig 12072 bp, 17 predicted proteins | sample AntAceMetag02UKN_FD_184777 | JGI IMG/M metagenome (GOLD analysis project Ga0207997, IMG submission 184777) | Saline lake microbial communities from Ace Lake, Antarctica - Antarctic Ace Lake Metagenome 02UKN (SPAdes) (version 2) | ecosystem: Environmental > Aquatic > Non-marine Saline and...
CGTCCTGGGGTCCCGCTCCTCCCCGAGCCCCCAAAGGACCCGTTATCATTGGGCTTTTTAGCACGTCAATTGCCTCCCTCCCTCTGCCCTGCTCAAGCGCGCTCTGGCGCTGTGTCGTCCTGGACCCACGCAGCAGGGGGCCGCCATGAAGTAGCACCCCGCCCTCCTCCCGTCCGCCCCTCACGGCAGCGGAGCCGGCGCAGAGCTCGACGAAGAGGGGGGCGCGTGCACTCACCCCGCCCACCTCCCCACGAAGCTCAGGAACTCACCGAGCGACCGGCACACGCACCCACGCTCGCCCCAGCACACGAGCCACGCGGCCTGCTTGGGCGTGACCACCCCCGTCGCCGTCTTCAGCTCGCAGGCGATGACCACTCCTGGCCCTACACCTATGGTCAGGTCGGGGCGCCCGCCGCGCTCGCCTCTCCCTGGCGCACGGTCGGGACGGTGCTCCCAGTCGACGATCAGGCCGAAGGCCAGCAGCTTGCCCAGCTCACGCTCGCACGCCGCCTGGAGCCTCCTCTCCTGACCAGTGGCCTGGTGCAGCGGATCCACCGGCCTGCGCTTGCGAGACGACATGCGGGTCTGGCCGCCGTACTTGCTGCGGCTCACAGCCCGCCCCTCGACCTGGGGTCGGCCATCATGGGCTCGGGCTCCACCGGCACGGTCTCGCCGTCGAGCCACTGCACTGGGCCCCTGCACACGCACCGCTCGCCCACGTCCAGCGGGTTTCCGCAGCGCTCGCAGACGTCCTTGTCCGTGCCCTCCCAGAGGCGGGCGGGCATCACCAGCCGACTCAGCGTATCCACGGCGGCGGCGAGCTCGGATCGCAGGGTGGCGGCGGAGGCCAGGGCGGCGTCGCGCTCGGCCTTGATCTCGCACCGCCGTTCAAGCCCAATACTGTGCGCGGCCCGGCAGTGGGCCAGCTTGCGCTCCGTGCAAACCAGGGCATCCTCTGCCTTTGTGGCCACCACGAACAGACGTCCAGCCTCGCTCTTTGCCGTCGCCAGCTCCCCCCGCGCATCGTCGGCCGCGATCCTCGCTGCGTCCGCCTCGTCGACCACGCGGGCCGCCAGGTCGCCGAGCGTCTCGTCGTCGACATCCTCCAGCGACAGCTCGCAGATGATGACCTCCCGTGCAGCCTGCACATACGCCAGCAGTTCGTCTAGCTCCTGCTCTGCGAGGGTGGCCACGGTCGCTGGGAGCGGCTGGAGTATGGCCTCTGCTGTCTCCAGGCGTGCCTCCAGCTCCCTCAGCGTCGTGCCCTGGTAGCTCGCCTGCGACTCCAGGCGGCGCACTGCCGCGGCCAGGTCTTCGTGTCCCTTGCTCATCGTCCAGCCCTCCTCAGCTTCGTCATCGTTGTCCTCGGCGCCCACCCCACCCAGCAGCACTCGCGTACCACGGCGGGCCAGGGGCGCTTCTTCAGCCGCAGCACCCACTCCGGGGGGTGCGCATCCCACCACGCTGACCGGCTCACCCGAGCCACGTATTCCCACGGCCCGACCATCCAAACGTGGCCGTCGGCCGGGCGCCGCACCTTGAGCAGCGCGTCGGCAATCTCGAAGTACATCGAAAACGGCGGGTTACAGATCGCCAGGTCGAAGACCCTCCCGTCCCGCTGCGCCTGCTCGCACCACTCGACGACCCCGGCGCACTCCCGCTGCCAGTGCTCCGGGCAGCGCTCCAGGCGTCCAGGGTGCGCCTCCACCGCCGTGATCTGTGGGCGCCGCATCCTGGTCTCCCCTTCGTCCGCCGCGCCCTCCACCGCCAGCCGCTCCAGCTCCATCCCGATCAGGCCCATGCCCGCGCAGGCGTCGAGGATGCGGAGCGAGCTGCCCCGGTGGGGCACGGACACGCCCGGGGTCTGCAGGAGGTCTCGCACCACCCACGCCGGGGTGGGGACGTACTCGCCCACGGTCGGGTCTTCGAGGCCGCCGTTCAGGAGGTCGAGCTGCATCAGGCCTGACCGCCCGGCCGCCGCCGGTCGTCGCCGCGCTCCACCACCGCCCGGATCCGCTGCATGCGCGCAGCCTTCGCGGCGAGCCAGCGCGGGGCATCGGTCTCGTCTTCGGGCTTCGGGCCCGGAGGAGCGAGCCCGTAGATGCGCCCAAGCTCATCGGCCAGGGCGAGGGCTGCCATTTTCCACTCCATCACCACTCCTTGGTCGCATTTTGGAATCGGACGTGGGCCCCGTCGAAGTGCAGACGCACCACCCCGCACGGCCCGTTCTTCTGCTTTGCGACGATGATCTCGGCGCCGCCCGGGTTGTCCGCCGGGTCGTACCTCTCGGCCCGGTGCACGAAGACCACGGCGTCGGCGTCCTGCTCGATGCTCCCCGACTCGCGCAGGTCGGAGAGGCCCGGGCGCTTATCCGCCCGCCTCTCGCACTCGCGGTTGAGCTGGGCGAGAAGCATGACGTGGACACCCTCGACCTTGCTCAAGGCCTTGAGCGACCGGCTCATCTCGGCCACCTCCTGCTCCCGCCCGCGGTCCCGCCCCTTCCTGGCCGGCGTCCCGAGAAGCTGCAGGTAGTCCACGATGACCAGGCGGAGCTCGACGCCCTGCTTTGCGCAAATCCGCTTGTGGCGCCGCACATGAGCTCGGATCTCAGCGACCGTGATCCCGGGCTGGTCCTCGACATGGAGCGGGCACACCGACAGGTCGTCTGAGGCGCCGAAGAGGGCGGCGGAATCCTCTTCGGTGCAATGGCCCTCCATGATCCGCCAGAGCGGCACGTCGGCCATGCCCGACACGGCCCGGATCAACCAGTCCTCGACGGTGTCCTCGAGCGTGAAGACGACGACGCCGTGACCCTGGCGTGCCACATGGACCGCGATGTCTTTGGCGAGCGCTGACTTTCCCATGCTGGGCCGAGCACCCACCACAGTGAACTTCCCCCGCCTCATCCTCAGCTTGGCGTCCAGGTCAATCAGCCCCGTCTCGATGTATCTGCGTCCCTTCTCGGCCATGCGGTACTCGAGCGCGGTGAATGTAGCCGCCAGCGCCTCGCGCAGCGTGCCCCCTCCACCGTGCGCCAGCCGCGCCCGGATCGTCTCCGTGGCCGCGTCGAGGTCGTCCATTGTCCCGAGCAGCGTCTCCGGGTTGCCGTCCCGTAGCGTCTGCCCGGCGTCGTGCACGGAGCGGTACAGGCTCCTCAGTGCCCCCAGCTTAAGCAGGGCCTCGGCGTAGCGCTGGGCGTTGATCAGCGTCAGCGGCGAGTCGAGGGACTCGCAAATCTCCTCGACACACCCAGCGGTTGACGGGTCGCCCCTCAGCCGCTCGTGCACGAGTACCGGGTCCACCTTCCCTCCCTCGCCGTCGAGGGCCAAGATCGCCCCGTAGATCGCCCGGTGGCTGGCGCTGCGCAGGTCGGACACTTCAACCGTGCCCACCACGCCGTCTAACAGCGCCGGGTCCAGCATCAGCGAGCCGAGCAGGGCGCGCTCCAGCATGACTGCCTCGGTGGCGGCTCCGCTCACGCCTGGCTCCGATCGCACTCTGGCTTGCCCGCTTCCCGCAGGCGGCGTTGCAGTTCGGCGAAAAACGCGGCCTGCTTGGCCGCCTCCTCGTCGGTCAGCGGCGGCTTGGACGGCCCGAATGGGATGTAGCACTGGGGCATGGGCGGCTTGCGCGACTCACGCTCGACCAGCTCAACCCATCGAGGGAGCCCGGTCGCCGGGTCTGCGACGGACAGGAAATAGGAGGCGCCCTTGGGCCTGCGCTCGGCCTCTCCCTTGCGCCCGTTCCACCACTCGTCTTCCTTGAGGGCGCCCATGACCAGGCCGATGCCCTTGACGCCATACTTCTTCAAGAGCTTCGAGAGCTCGGGCTTGGAGGCGGGCGTGAGTGCTCCGGCTGGCCCGAGGCGCGTGTGCTCGGAGCTGGCGCGGGCTTCGTCCCAGGCGGGCACAAGCAGCGCATGGAAGGCCCACTCCAGGTATCCCCTGGGCAAGCGCTCGGCGCCGAGCGGGTCGAAGGCTTCGTGGGCGCTCTTGGCGGTGCGCTTCTTCGGGGCTGCGGGTGGCGGCTTGATGCCGCCTTTGGGCGGGATAGCTGCTACTGCGTCGTCGAGGCGTCGCGGAGGCGTGGCGTCCCCTGGGGGACTACAGGGGGTCACTCCCACTTCCACTCCCACTCCCACTCCCACTCCCACTCCCACTCCCACTTCCAGCCCGGTATCCGCCTGGATCGTGCCAGGCATTTGCCAGGCATCATCCGGCACGCAGCGCAAGTCCCCGGAATACGCCGGGAAGCGCTTGTACTTACGATCTGGCCTAGTGGTCTGGTGCCTCTCGAAGGTGGGCAGGTGGAGGTACAGCTCATCGTCTGTGGCGTAGGGCACCACGCGCCCAGCGCCGGCAAGTGCCGTGAGTATGCCTGGTATGTGCCAGGCATCATATGGGCATAGCTGGCCCTTGAGCAGTGGAGCGTTCCCGGGGCAGTTGCCGTGGTCGTCGCACTGCGTCCACAGCCCCACGTAGAAGAGGCGCTCCTCGGCGCTCAGCCGCCCGAGCTTTGGGTCGGTGAAGAACTCGGGTTTGATGCTGCGGATCCTGGACACGGAAGCACCTCCGCTAGTTCCTGGCGCCGTCGCCCCAGCCGAGGGACTCGAGCGCGGCCGCCGCGAGGTCTTTGTGCTCGACGCCAAGGAACTCGGCCAGGAAGCGCGCGTAGGCACCGCAACACTCACGCAGGGTGGCGAGCCTGCTCGCTGCAGTGCCGTCCACGTTGGCGCGGAATTCCAGGTAGGCCATGGGGTTGTGATCTTTCATGGCCTGAACACCTCCGGCCGCTGGAGCCACTGGCGGCCGTCCAGGAAGGGGGCCTCGACCAGCCCGTCTCCGTGGTCGCCGGGACCCTGCTTGTAAAAATATGCTGTGCCCGCCTCGACGCACTGGTTCCGCAGCGAGCGCGCCCAGTCGGGATCCATCGGGCGGCGGCCGGGTCCAGACTCGGCGCCGCAGATCACCCAGTCTATGCCCACGCAGCCTGGCGTGCTGCTTCCAGCGGTGGTCTGCCACTCTGCCTCTGAGCCGAGATGCCATCTCACGTCCATCGCCCCCAGCATCGGCTCCACGCTGATTCCATGGCACACCGCCGGGCACTGGAGCAGCGGGGGCAACCGCTCGTCGAAGCGCTGCTGGTCCTCGGTGGTGGCCATCAGGACCACATTGGGCAGGGGCCATGGGTGGTACGCAGGGACGTTGCTCTTGCGGCGGATGGTATCCCGTTCGTCATCCCGCCTGAGCGCCTGCCAGCAGCACTCGGTGACGGGGGCCGCGCAGTTCGACGAAGAGATCCACTTGAACCACTCCGCCATGCGCTCGGCCCTCTTCGTGAGCACGACGTGCGTGTGCCTGGGCGTGGCACCCATCACCCCGAAGCACGCGGCGATCTGCTCGAAGGTCACGCGCTCCTCGAATAGGTCGAACATGGACCCCCAGAACACCGTCCGGGGCTTGCGCCAGCGGAACACGGCGGCGAGGGCAGGCGGCCAGAATGTGGCCTCGGTGGTGCTCTGGTAGCCCGGCATGCCCATCCGCTTGAGCCGCCCAGCCATACGGCGGGCGTAGCAGTGGGCGCACCCGGGACTCGCCGGCGAGCAGAAGCCGCGCACCGGGTTGGTCGTCTCGCCGGGGGAGCCGTCTGGGTTCGCTGCCCAGTTGATCTTCGTCGACACGTCAGGCCTCCTCCTTCGTGGTTGTGCTGCGCCACGCCTTCCGGCGCCCAGTCCCCCGCCGCCGCAGGTCGCTCCACGCGGCCCGCACCTTGACGACGCGCGCCCACCCTGCCTCCGTGGATGCGGACCGCAGCGCCTTCCACGCCCTGGCGTTGGGCGCGTACATCCCGCGCCGCCACGCGTCGATCGTGGACACGCATACGCCAGCGTCGAGCAGGATGCACACTGCGGCGCGTGCTAGCCCGGCGTCTCTCAGTGCGTCGGTCGCGTCCCCGAAGGCATCGTCATCCACGGCCTGGCGGAGGGTGGCGCGGTGGATATGGTCGAGGGGGTAGGGGTTCATGGTCGCACCTCCGCCCAGTCAGCGAACGCCAGGTTCAGGCGCTGCGCCGGCCTCCCGCAGCTCCGCTGGACCGTCGACCGTATGAATTGGGCTGTAGAGCTTGCCACGCAGCAGCGACGCCCACACGGCGCCTTCGTCGAAGTGTCGTGCTGTCTCTGTCCCAGCCATCACACCTCCTCCTCGTGCGCCAGGTCCACCGGCGCATCACTCTGGCACCCGTCCGGCGGGACCTCCGGGTCTCCGCAGCCGTCCAGGGCGCACGACACAAGCCTCAGCGCCTCGGCGGCACACCTCTCGGTCCGTGCGTCCCCGTCCCTGTGGGCGTAGCGGCAGGCGTTGGCGAGGGCGTCACGGGCAGCGTGGAGCCAGGTGGCTACGGTGGGGGTCACTCTCCCTCCAGGAGCCAGCGCAGCGTGACGCCCAGGGCCCTCGCCACGGCCGGCGCCTCGGCGGCCCTCAGCTCGCGCTGGTTGCCCTCCAGCCGGCTCAGGGCAGTGGTCTGGATCTGCGTCTGCAGGGCCAGCTCCCACTGCGTCATGCCCGTACGCTCGCGGGCCAGCTTCATCCGATCTCCGATGGTCTGCATGCTCACCTCCAGCCCGCATCCTACATCCATCTTGCGCCGCACGCAAGCGATTCGCTCTTGTCACGGACGCCGATCGGTGCTACCGTGCGGGCTGGAGGTGAGCATGCGAGACATCCGATTGCTGAAGCTGACGCTGCGCAGTTTCAAGGGGCTCGGGGCAGACCCGAAAGACCCGACCATCCCAGCGCCGTTCGTCCTGGAGCCGCTGGGCCGGGACGTGACGGTGCGGGGCGACAACGCGACGGGCAAGACGACGCTGCTCGACGCGTACCTCTGGCTGCTGACGGGGAAGGACAGCGCCGGGCGGCAGGACTGTTCGGTCAAAACGCTCGGCGCCGAGTCCGCCGAGCACGCGGTCGAGGCCCTGCTGGACGTGGACGGGGTCGAGGCCACCCTCTCCCGCACCTACAAGGAGAAGTGGGTCCGCCGCCGGGGCGCGCCCTCGGCCGAGCTGCAGGGCCACGCCACGACCTACCAGGTGGACGGCGTGCCCATGAAACAGAAGGAGTGGGACGCCCGCCTGGCCGAGCTGCTGCCCGAGCAGACGTGGCTCCTGAGCGTGCCCGGCGCCTTCGCCGCGCTCCACTGGCAGGAGCGGCGCAACATCCTCCTGGGCCTGACGGGGGACCTGTCCACGGCGGACGTGATCGCCTCGACGCCCGACCTCGAGTACCTCGCCGAGGCGATCGGGAAGCGCACCCCCGACGAGCACCGGCGGGTCGCCGGGCGCAACCGGAAGGCAGCGAACCTGCTCCTGACACAGATCCCCGCCCGGGTGGACGAGATCACCCGCCAGCTCGCGCCACTAGCCGACCTGGACCGGGCAGGGCTCGAGTCCAGCCTGGCGGAGGTGGAGGCGGATCTGGCCGACGCACGGGCGGGCATCGACGAAGGCGGCGCCCGGAAGCGGGCGGCGCTGGAGACGCGGCGGCTCGACCTGGCCGACCGCATCATGTCGGAGCTGCGCGCTGCTGACCGGGCCAGGGGCGAGGCGATCCGGGTGGCGAAGGCGGACCTAGCCCGCGCCCAGATGGCCGAGCGCTCGTCGCTCAGCGCCGGCTCAGCGGACATGCGGCTCGCCAGCGTCTGCCTGGACCGCGCCGCCGCGCTGCGGGTAGAGTACTCGGCAGCAGCGGCCCCCGTCGACGACATCCCAGGCACATGCACGTGCGCGGCCTGCGGGGACGTGCACGCTGTGGCTCCAGATCGGCTGGAGGCAGCGCGTGCTGCGGCCAGCCTGGCGCGGGCCGAGCGCCTCAAGGAGATCCAGCGCCGCGGCAGGGCGGCCATGGACGAGGCGGGGGGGTTCCGGGACGCAGCCGACGCGGCCAAGGGAGACGCCCACCGCCACGCCGACAAATCCCTCGCAGCCGAGGAGCGCCTCAAGGCAGCCCTGGCCCCCACCCCCGAACACATCCCCCTCCACGACGAGATGGACCCCATCGCCGCGGAGATCGCCGCCCTCGACGCGGCCACCCCCGAGCCGCCGGACACCGCCGCAGTGGAGGCCAGGGGCGATGGCATCCGGGCAGACCTCGCCCGCCTGGACGGGGCGGCAGCGCTGCGCGTTCGCCTGGCCGAGCTGGCAGACGAGCGCAAGCGGGCGGGGGCCGCGCTGGAGCAGGCGGAGCACGAGCTGGACCTGCTCGACCGCTTCGCCTCGGCGCAGGCGGAGGTCACCGAGGCGCGGGTCAACGGGCTCTTCGGGTTGGTCAAGTTCAGGCTGTGGCGCCCGCAGATCAACGGCGGCGTGGACCAGTGCTGCGACATCCTCGTGGACGGGGTGCCGGCGGGGGCAGGACTCAACAACGGCGCCGAGATCAACGCAGGCCTGGACGTGATCCGTACGCTCGGGCAGCACTGGGGCGTGAAAGTGCCGGTGTTCGTTGACAATTCAGAGGGGGTGACGCGGCTGCCAGACATCGGATCGCAGATGATCCGCCTGGCCGTCGTCGAAGGCGTCGACCCGATGACCGTGAGCTACGGCGAGTAACGTGGAAGCACCTACCAGACGAAGGAGAGGCACGATGAGCAACGACAAGATGGCCGTACGCGGCGGCGAGATCGCCTTCGCCCCGGCGAGGGGCGGCCAGGCAATGGTCGAGGCTGCCCAGAGCAGGGCGGCGGCGGAAATCCAAAGCGCCATGGTGATCGCCAAGCGCTTCCCTCGGGATGAGGCGGCGGCGTGGGCCCGGATCCAGCAGGCGTGCAGGCGCCCGACGCTGGCAGAGAGGGCGATCTACTCCTACCCCCGCGGCGACGCACCCGTGAGCGGGCCGAGCATCCGCCTGGCGGAGGCCATCGCCCAGTGCTGGGGAAACCTCGATTACGGCATTGAGGAGGTGGAGCAGCGCCGGGGCTCCGACGGCACCGGCGAGTCGACCGTCCAGACGCGATGCTGGGATCTGGAAACCAACTCCCGCCAGACCCGCGTCTTCCAGGTTCGCCACTGGCGCGACACGAAGGCCGGCGGGCGGGCCCTCGAGAGCTCCAGGGACATCTACGAGATGATCGCAAACCAGGGGGCCCGCCGCCTCCGTGCGTGCATCCTCGGTGTGATCCCGGGAGACGTGGTCGAGGGCGCCGTGAGGGCATGCATGGAGACCATGCGCAGCGGCGGCACCGAGCCCATCGCCGACCGAGTCCGCAAGATGGCTGCGGCCTTCGTCGACCTCGGGATCACGATCGGAATGCTGGAGCAGAGGCTCCAGCACAAGCTGGACTCGACCAGCGCGCAGGAACTGGTGGACCTGCGGGGCGTCTACGGGGCCATCCGCGACGATGAGGTGGATCGAGCCGAGTTCTTCTCCCCGGAGACCGTCGACATGAAGCGCCCAGCGAGGGAGAAGCCCAAGCCCGCGGCCAAGCCCCCCACGCCGGCCCCGCGCACGGTCGACCCAGGCGCCCCGCCGTGGATAGAGCTGCTCCGCGAGAAACAGCAGGCGTACCTGGCGGCGCACGAGGGGCAGTGGCCAGCGGACCACCCCGAGGAGATCACGAGCGAGAAGGTCGCCAGCGAGTGGATCGCCTGGTTCGACTCCCAGGCCGCCACGCCCGCCTGTGACTTCTAGACAGGTCGACCTAGACGAGGCGATCGCGGCCTCGGCCGGGCTCGTGCTGGCGCCTGACTGGCTGCTCGCACGGGCCCGGCGTACCCGGGACGTGGAGCCGGTGGACGCCACACGCCTCGGGCTGAGCCTGCGACCTGGGCGGCACGAGTACGTCGCCGCGTCCATGGCCGAGCTGCGGCTGGCGGCTGGGGTGGCTCGGCGGTTTGCCCGGGCGCCCACGCCCGGAGAGGGTCCAGCCCATGCACACCCGGAGGACCCGCGATGCATTTGACCTGCCACGCGAGCTCGAGCCGGGGCAATCTCTACTCCGTAGAGTCCGGTCCCACCCGCCTGCTCCTCGAATGCGGGCTTCCGGTGCGCCAGATCCGGCGGTACGTCGGCAGCCTGGCGGGCGTGGACGGGATTCTGCTCACCCACGAGCACGGCGACCACGCCCGCTCCGCAGCCGAGTTGAGCAGGCGCGGCGTCCCGGTCTACTGCTCGGCTGGGACGGCGGAAGCCCTCGGCAGGTCTGTACTCCGGCCGCTGCGTGCCCGCGAGCAGGTCCAGATCGGGGGGATCTCCGTGCTCCCCCTCGAAGCCCAACACGACGCCGCGGAGCCCCTCGCCTTCGTGCTCGACGACGGCACGGACCGGCTCCTCTTCGCGACCGACACCGCCTATCCCGGGTGGCGTGTCGAGGGCCTGACGATGATCGCTGTCGAGGCGAACTACCACCCCGACCTGCTGCCCGCCGACATGCCCCCAGGCCAGCGCCAGCGCCTGGCGGAGTCGCACATGGGCCTGCCCGATACGCTGAAGATCCTGCGCACCACGGACCTGAGCCGGGTGCGGGAGATCCACCTCCTCCACCTCTCGGACGCGCACTCGGACGCGGAGCGGTTCAAGCGGGAGGTCCAGGCGGCGACGGGGGTCCCGACCTTCGTGGCGCCGAGGGGCTGAACCCCGCCCCCAGCCTAGCCCCCAGCCCACCCCGCATAAAGTCCCCCACCCCGCACAATAGACCTTGACCGAGTCGTTCGCCACGCTATACTTAATACAGATGGAGGGAACGAGATGGCGACGGCGACCCAGAAAGGCAGCAGGAAGGCAGCCTGGACGGGGATGAATTGGCTGCGCCAGGAGCGCCGCCTGGCCATCTACCTGCGTGACGGCCTGAGCTGCTGCTACTGCGGCGCCAGCGTCGAGCAGGGCGCTCAGCTCTCCCTGGATCACGTCCGCTGCGTGTCCCGGGGCGGGGGGAACGAATCAGGAAACCTCGTGACCTGCTGCAGCCGCTGCAACAGCGCCCGGGGCAACCGCAGCGTGGCCGCCTTCTCCGCTGGCGTGGCGAGGTACCTGGGCGTGGACGCCACCGAGATCGTCCGCCACGTCCGCAACGCACGCCGCCGGGTCTTGGACCTGGGCGCCGCCAAGAGCATGATCGCCCGCCGCGGAAGCGCCGCCCGGGTGCTGGCTGAGATGGCTGGCTGAACGAGACCGACACTCACACGCAAGGAGAACGACATGCAGATCACGCAACAGATCCTGGACGCCGCCGCCGCCGCCGCCGCCACCATGCACACGGAGACTGAGTGTATACATGTCTGCTCCGATGGCAGCGTCGCGGTGGGCACCGACGGGAAGAGCACGCAGCCCACGGCGTGGGGAGACGTGGTCGCTACGTACCACCCGGATCGGGCGGCCGATCCGTGGGACTGCTTCAAGGAGGCGGTCGGCGATGGCGAGGGCGACGACGAGGGCGAGGGCGACGAGGAGACCACCTCCTGCACCTGCGCCTCCGTCTGGGGAGGAGACGGAGGAGGCCCCTGCGACCACGACGCCGAAGGTTGCTGGGTCCGATACGTCCCCGAGTACCTCCGGGAGACCGCGCGCGCCGCCGGCACCCGCCGGGGGGTGTGGACCGGGGTGGAGGTCAGCGCCCACTGCTGGGGCGCGATCGCCGATGCCATCGCCGATGGCACCCTGGAAGACGAGTGGTACGAGGCGCTGGCGTAGACCCGGCACCCCCTCCCCGGGCGTAGCCTTTCGGCGGCCCGGGGAGCCACGGAGCCCGCACGGGTTCTGGCTGGCTGAACGAGACCGACACTCACACGCCCCACGGGGCACAGGAGACACTATGGACGCCACGACCAAGAACACGACCAAGGACAAGGACAAGGACAAGGACAAGGACAAGGCCACCAAGAGCCGTTGGTGGGGGAGCGAAGAGTTTCGGGCCAGGATCAGCGAAGAAGCTCGCCGGTCACTGCCCGGGTACGAGTAGCACCCCCTCCCCGGGCGTAGCCTTTCGGCGGCCCGGGGAGCCACGGAGCCCGCACGGGTTCTGGCTGGCTGAACGAGACCGACACTCACACGCCCCACGGGGCACAGGAGACACTATGGACGCCAC
>Ga0207997_1001487_pt1 | contig 12071 bp, 12 predicted proteins | sample AntAceMetag02UKN_FD_184777 | JGI IMG/M metagenome (GOLD analysis project Ga0207997, IMG submission 184777) | Saline lake microbial communities from Ace Lake, Antarctica - Antarctic Ace Lake Metagenome 02UKN (SPAdes) (version 2) | ecosystem: Environmental > Aquatic > Non-marine Saline and...
TTGAGTGAAGCTAATTTGAGGAAAGCTAATTTGAGGAAAGCTGATTTGAGGAAAGCTGATTTGAATGCAATATTCTTCAAAACTAAAATAACAAAAACGCAAAGAAAATACATAACAGAAGAAACAGACTTGTTTGACGTGGAGGAAGAATAATCGGGAAATGTCAGCAACTAAATTTACTTTAGAATTAGAAAAGGAATTGAAAAAAGTAAACTCTATAATTGAGAAAGCAGGGTGATGAGTGAAATGAACAAAAAAGCTATTCATATTGAAATAGAAAAATCATGGAAAAAAGATTGCTGGAACATTCGCACAGGAGACATAACAGGTTCAACAGAATGCTTAAACATAAACAAAAAAGAACTAATCCAAGAAATCAAAGACCAAATAAACCAAAAACAAAAGGAGGAAGAATAATGCGTAAACCACTTTTCAAAGAAAAAGGAGTAATTCCATTTCCTAAACATTTTGAGAATAAGTTTAATGGTTATCTTGGAGAAAAGGATGAAGGAATTTTCATTTCATATATTCAATCAAAAGAAAAAGGTAAGGGAAACTTCTCTAAGCTTTTGAGATATTTGAAAGGAAAATATAAGTGGATTAGGATTCCTACTCCAAGTAACACAATGAGATTAATTGCTTTGAATAAAGGATTCAAAGAAAAAAAAGAGTTTTTTCCTGAACCTTTTAATGAAATGGGGGAAGTTTTATTATGGGAAAAAGTGCAGGAGAGGATAAGATGACTTGGTCGGATGAAATGCTTGAAAAGAAAAAATTAGAATTGCTTGATGAATTTGCTAAAGAGCAGTTTACTTTAGAAAAATGGTTAGATACAAAAGCTTGGGTTTTGAAAAATTCTGATTTAACTTCTAATGCAGATGAAACATATCTTAAATTACTAGAAAATCTTTCCGAAAAAGCAGTGCAAAAAATTGAGTTAGCAAGAAAAGAAGGACAAAAGAACGTTGAAAGAGATAAAGAGGATTGGGCGAAAGCAGTTCTTAACAAAGACAAAGAAATAAATAAAATAGATTTAACTAAGAACTGGGAAAAGGTACAGGCTCGTGCTTGGAGAGAGCAAGTCAAAACAGCAAAAAAGGTGATTGAATGAAAGCAAAAAAATTAAGGCAATGTGAAAGATGTAAAACGGTAACATTTAGCGAATTTTGTTACCAATGCTCAGATTATCCAAGTGACATAGTAAAAACAGATGAGGTCGATTGAATGAACGCAAATACTGAAAATGAGATTGGATTTTGGTTACCTTACGGAGTATTTATATTTGGAGTAGTAATGATGTTTACAGGAATTCAACCAGATGGTTACATTGTTTTTTTCTTCTCGACAGGTTGGTTATTTGGAAGAACACAAATAAAGGAGTTACAAGAATGAACTGGAATAAATTAAAAACAATCGAAAAAACTTTATTTATGTTATTTCTTGTCTTCATGCTTTTACTAGGACAGTTTGTCATATTGTTATCAATACCAAAAATTTCATTTCCATGTACTTTTGATAATAAAATAATATTAACTAAAGATGCTCAAGCTTGTGAGAGCTTGTGCATTGCAACAAATAGAGATTTTTATGTTGGCGGAGAATTTTCTTTAGGTCATGGTGGTTGTTATGAATAGATGTGGTATTTGTAATAGAAAAATTAATCCTAATGAAAGTTGGATTGAAACAGATTGTGTTATTTGTGAAGTGTGTAGCAAAGCAAGTGAGGTGATTGAATGAAAGCAGATAAGAATTATTTTATTAAAGAGTTTTTAAAAATTCAATATGGTCTCGAAGAAAGTGCTAAAATTTTAGATAAAAGAAAGAAACACATTTTTCCATACTGTGAAGAAGATTGGAATAATAAATTTAAGTCTTTAGAAAAGCAAGCTAAAGTTTCTCTCAAGGCACTTGAAATGGCAAGAGAAGAAGCATTAAAAGAAGGAGAATCTAAAGGATTTTTCAAAGGCATGGCAAATACAATGGCTGTTGGGTTTGTTACTAAAGGTATAAATGAAATGGATAAATTAACTCAAAAAAAACTTAGAAAAATTGAAACAATTGAAGAAGCAGAGGCTCCTGTTGGTTTGGAAACTATAAATAAAGTAAAATTTAAAGTTGAGGAAGCTAGTTTATTTTTATTTGCTGAATGGCATTATTCAATAAATAATGCAGATAACAAAACTGAAAGATTAAAATACTTAGAAAATGTAAGAAAAGAATTCAAAGAGCGTTTCTTGTCCAAGCCTACAGGGAAAATTCAACAAAAACAATCATTTAGAAAGAAGCCAATCCCGAAAGACAAGGAGGCGATAATAAGATTATGCTGAATTAATCTACAACGTCGTTAAAAAGTAAAACCTTTTAAGCATTAACTTCACAATAGTTCTTTAATACCAATGTTTTCAAGAAACCTTTCTTTAGCTTTAATTCTAATACTTTTCTGTAGCATGGCGAGTGCTTTCTGGCCATTTACTACTCAGAAAATATTCATAATGAATAACGATGGAAACAGGTATTACATTAATACTGATAGTAATGTTTCAAGAGTAATTGCTGGAACCGGAATAGATGTTAATTCTGAAGTTGGTGATGTTAATGTTTCTCTTGATTTAAGCTTTACTGATGCGCGTTATGCAACGAACTCTGATTTGAATCAAAACTTTGTTCCTTATGTTGGCGCAGATTCTAATGTTGATTTAGGCGATTATACAATAGAAGCAAACTGGAGCAGCAAAATTGGAGGAGTAGCACAATACTTTGAGGTAATTCCATTTGATGCAGGGGTCCTTGGAGTATACCCTATGATTAGAATGATTAGTGATGGTTTGTTAGGGAACCTTGGTGCGATACAAGATGCTTTAATAATAGCTGGGGTTAATGGAGACCCATCCCTAGTTTTTTCTAATTCAACAGGATTTGTAAATGATAGTATAACTTATCATACTGCGACAGGTGTGTTTGAGTTTAGTGACGACGTGGACTTAGGTTCAAATGACCTACTAACCACAGGAGATCTTGACGATGGTTCTGTTACTATTAGTGTTGCTGAAGCAGAAGATGCTTACGGTAAAAGAGTTGACACTTGGACTTCTCCTCTTCAGTTCAATGCTAATGTTGCAAGCATAGACGTAAACGCAATGAAAGCCGATCTAAACTTGGGTGACTATGCTACAAATTATTTTTTAGCTGATGGAACAAGAGCCATGACAGGAGATTTGAATGGTAATGGAAATAATATAATAGACTTTAATTCTATTACTGCTGACTATTTTTCTGGAGATTTTTGTATTGATGGAAATTGTATTACTGATTGGCAAGATTTAAACGAGTCAAGTGACTTAAACAGTTATGTTCCTTATTCAGGAGCAACAAACAACGTAGATTTAGGTGACAAGAATTTCACTACAACAGATGAAATAAGTGCAGACCATTATGATATTAGTGGTTCGGATGGTTTGGTTTTCCAGAGCCTTGGGGATAAATGGCTAGCTAGTTTTGCAGCTGGTTTGGGGGCAGATAATACTGGTTTGTTTTTCAATTCAGTAAGCAGTTTGGTTGAGTGGAAGTATGTTGGTTTTACTCCTTGGGCAATGGATGTTGCAACTGGAAGCATTGCTCATGGTATTGCACGCGATGTTGCAATGACTTATGCTCCTCGGGGAACTAATACTGGTGCTTGGAGTTGGATGGAGGACGAGAACTATTTCAAATTCTACAATGATGTTTGGGTTTCCAAAGGTTCTTCAGGAGCAACTGCGAACGCGAATGCAAGTGCTTTTGTGATTGAGGACAATGCCACGAATGGTTTGACAATCCTCACACCAAATACTGTTGCGGGTAGAATTTATTTTGGAGACTCTGAAGAGGATAATGCAGGAAGGATAATTTATGACCACTCATCAGCTAATCCAGAAATGAGGTTTATTACTGAAGGCGTTGAAAAATTAACTATGCATGGTGCTGCTACTGTTTTTAATGAAAACGGAGGTGACATTAGGTTTAGGGTTGAAAGTGCTGCTGGTCCAACTTCTATGGATATGGATGGAGGAACAGGTAATGTTGGTTTGGGAGCTACTGCTAGTACTGCTTATCATTTTAGTGTTATTGATACGACAGTTGATACCGCTGAGGTTTATGGTGGAATGGATAGTAACTGGACTAAAACCGCGGGAGCTACGGATTATGCTGACTCAATGTATGGAATTAGAAATAATACTACATTAAATCAAAGTGGTGGAGTTGTTGGTAATTGGTTCGGAAATTATAATGTAATGTCACTTAATGATGGTGAGATTGGGGCTATTGGAAATACAAGAGACCTGTATGGGAATTATAATTTAATTGATATTAATGACGGTAATGTTACTGATGATGTTTTTGGGTTTTTTGTTAATATGGATCAAGAAGCTGCTAACACAATTACTGGAGATGCTTATGCAGCATATTTAAAAGCAGATTTTGATGGAACTGTAACAGGAACTTCTCATTTGCTTTATCTTGATGGAACAGGAACTGGAATTGATTATGGTATTTATCAAGCAGGAACATCTACAAATGAACTTAGCGGTATTACAAAGTTTGGTGATAAGACCACAAATTATGCGCAATTTGCTACTGATGGAAAATTAACTTTATTTGGAACGGCAATGGTTAAGAAATTAATTACTTTAACCGCTCAGGATTGGCACGCTTCAAGTTTAAGCCATAACTTGGTGGGTACCGTGAATACTTATGCTTTTATTTCTGGGGCTGATAAAGAACTTTATTATAATCTCTGTTGTCCGGACGACATGAAAGCAGGTGAAGACATGACTTTGACTGTTGACTGGGTTTACACAGGTGCACAAGACAACGGAACTGTAAGCTGGAATTTAGAGTATATTAACTTGGCTACTGGGGAAACAGTTGCAGGTTCAACAGCAACTATCACGGAAACGACAGCAGGAACTCATCCTACTGGAAAGCTTATTAAGACAACATTTACCTCTAAACTAGAATACGCTGTTGCAAGAGATATTATTGGTTTAAGGCTTTATAGGGATGTGAGTGAAGATACTTTAGGTGTTGATGCTGAAATGGTTGCAACTCATTTTGAGTATACTGCTAACAAGTTAGGAAAGGCGACTTAATGGTTAAAAATTCTATGTTATTGCAAAATATTCTTGATAGGTTAGGGGCTTTATCAACAAAAATAGTTGTTGAAGAAAGAAGAATTTGTAGTAGTATGGGGTTAGATTATAATAAAGAAACGCACACTTGCTATGATTTAGGAGAAGCAACATAACTAAAGTGATTTAAATTAGTTAGGGTATTAAGGTAATGTATATGGCAACACAATTTGAAACAGCAATTGCCCAAGGCGCAATTGATATTACTAATAAATGGGATAGGTATGGCGCTCCTAAAGGATTTCGTGTTATTGTAATGCCTAGACCTAGAGGTTTTGCCCCGACTCAAACCGAGATTGATAAGGCTATGAGGCATGGACATTTTCCTTTTTCTCAATTCATTGGAACTTTTATGGTGAGTAACATAGGTGCTTTTAATGAAGAGAAGTCTAAGAGTAAGGTTCTTGCTGCTCAGAAACTTGCTCCTGCAACAATAACTGCTTTGCGTAAACAAGGAATCATATCTAGGCCTGGAACAAGAGCAGGGTTGCCAGAGAAATCAGCCCCTATAAGTGCTGAACAAAAGTCTCTTGAAAAACAACAAAAAACGGACTTGGCTCATTCTCTTGTAAGAGTTTTTAACATTCCATCAAAACAAGCAATTGGGATAATTCAAAAAAAAGGTTTTGAAGGAACTGTCAATTATTTGAATACACAAATTGCTGTTAATTTAAAGAAACAGCAAGAAGAAGCTGAGAAAAAAGCTTTAAGTGATTTAAGTAAAACTGGCGCTATTCCTATTTCGAAAGATACTTCTAAACAATTCTTAACAGACTTTAACAAGGCTCTTGTTGCTGCTCAAGCTCCAAAAATAACTGCTGAAGTTAAACAAAACTTGAGTGACTACTCTAGACAAACAGGAGCAAGTCAAGTTAACGCAGCTTTTCTTAGAGGACAAATTAATCGTAATCAATTCATTTCTCTTATTAACAATGCTCAACAGAGAGCAAACTTTCTTAGACAAGAACAAGCCAAAGCTAATGCCGCTAGAGTAACTCAAACTAAAGCAAAGCTTTTTGATTTAGATTTACAACAAAAAACCAAGGCTTTGCTTAATTCAGTTAAGAGTGTTCCTGTTACTCCTAAGGTTAGTCTTGTTGTTAAGCAGTCAATGGAACTTGATGCTCAAGCTAAAGCTATTGAGAATGCTAATAAGAAACTTGAAGTTCAAGCTAAAGAATTAGATAGAAGAATCAAAGTTGGTGTTGCTACTAATGCTGAGATTGTTTCTTTTAATGCGGCTGCTAAACAATTGAATTCTAAAGCTGATTCGTTTAATGATAAGGTAACTTCTTTTGAAAAGAAAACTGCGCCTAGTGTTGTTGCTAACATGGGGGAGTTAACTGTAAAAGATTTCTTTGGATCAAGAGCTACTGCTGAGTTAAAGGAAGTTCAGCGTGGTACTGCTCAGTTTTTTCAGGATGTTTTTAAAACCAAGGGTTTTTCGAATAGGAAAGTTGAGTCTCAGAAGAATGCGGTTCTTCGTGAACTTGGTTCAGGTGTTGGTACTGCTCTTCAGGGTTTGAACATTTTTCAGAAGTACTTGGTGTTTGGTGGTCAGGAAACAAGTAAGTTAATGGGGTTTAGAAAAGCAGAGATTATTTTGAGTAAAGATCTTGCTGACTTTGTGAAATATTTGCGTAGTGTTGATGTTCCTATTATTACTAACCCTCTTAAGTTTGTTGAGGTTAGCGGTAACAAGTTTGTGGTTAGGCCAAGGGCTATTGGTGAAGCGGGTGGCTTAGTTGGGGATATTGCAATGTTGTTGTTGCCTGGTGGCAAAGTTAATTTGGTTAAGCTTAATAAGGCAGGTAAGGTTTCTAAAATAGTTGGAACTGTTTCAAAAACAAGCGGAAAACCAACTCTTAGTTTTTTTAATAACACTAAACTTGATGACTTTGCTAAAATTATTAATAAGAAACCTCTTGTTGTTCGTAAGCTTGAGAAGATTCCTGAAATAAAAGCTTTGATTCAAAGAGTAGGTTTTGAAGCAAAAGAATTAAAGAAATTTAAAAAAGGAGTAGTAACTGATTTAACTAAAACTCAGAAAGCGATTGTTAAAAGAGTTAATGATAAAATTGCTATTAAAATGAAACCAGTTAATACTATTATCCAGAAACAAAAAGTTGGTTTAAAAATTAAAGCTATTGAAGTTGAACGATCACTTGAGCCTTTTATAATTTATAAAATTGAATTAACTAATCTTGCTAAAAAAACAATTGATGAAAAAACATCTGCTTTTGTTAATAGTGAATTAAAGTCAGTTAAAACTTTTTTAGATAATGCCAAACCTTCTTTGATTAAGAAAGGTGATTTTAATCAGTTTGCTAGATTAAAAGAAGCTCAAAGAAAAATGAGTAATGGTTTAGAAAGATTAACTACCATGGCTAAGGTTAGTGGTAGAAAGATTTCAACTAAGGTTGATGTTACTACTTCTAAGTTTAATCGAAGAGTATCTAACTTTCAAAAAAAAGCAGATAGGTTATTTGCTACTCCTATTAGAGGAAAAGTTAGAAGTCTTAAAACTGATTATGATTCTCTTTTAAGGAATATTAATTCAGAAATTTTTCGTGCTAAAACTAAAGTAATGAAAGGAAAGTTAGGTGAACTTAGAAAGCAAGTTGTTAGTAAAAGGAATATAATTGATAATTATTTTAAAGTTAAAAAAGAGTTATCAAAGATTGATGCTTTTGAAGTTTATAAAAATCCAAGAAAGACTTGGATTAAAAAAGATGTTGCTAATCTTGAAACTCAGATTTTTGGAACTACTGCTGAATTAAAAATTGCTAAAAGTAAGTTAAAGAAACTTGTTAAAGAAAAAGCTACAAGATTAAAAGAAAAAGTTAGTTTGAGGCCATCTAGTGTTAAAGCTCGTAGAGTTGTTTCTCGTTTTAATAATATTGCTAATAAAGGTTTGAAAGATATTTCTATTTTGATTAATAGTGTTCCTCTTAGGTTAAGGGCTAAGTTGAAGAGAGTTTCTTCTCCAATTAAAAATGATATTACTAAGTTTAGAAATGCTTTGGTTAAAAAAATTAAAGGTGAGAAATTATCTCGTCTTGAAAAGATTAAATCAAGAGGTATGAAAGATTTAAGTATTAAAGAACAAGCCACTAGATTTGAGAATTCGGTTAAAAAAGGATTGCGTAAAATTGAAGATGAGAAAGATGAGTTGCTTGAAGCAGTAAAAGAAGTAGAAAAGTTAACTGCTAAAAGAGTAGCTAAGAAATCTAAGTTAATCCAAATAAAAAAAAGGTTAGCTGGATCTAGAGGACTATCTTATTCGGGTTTACAAAGAAGTATTAATTCTGGTAAACAGACTCCAAAGAAACTTGATTTATTAATTAGAGATGCTAGAAAAATGAGGCGCATTACTAAAACACAAGCTAATGAACTTTATAAACTTACTTTGGAAAAATCAATTTTAAAAGCTAAAAGAATTGGGGATGCTGCAAGCATAACTGTTAAGAGAGCTGCTTTGACTGCTAAGGAAACTAAGGCGTATAGGTTGTTAAGAAAACTTGCTGAGAAAAATGCAAGAGTTGTTAGGTTAACTAAAAAAGAAATCCAAGTTGCTTCTAAACAAGCAGATGAAGTTTCTAAGTTAATTGGTAAAAATAATTTGAATAAGTTTGTTAAAGAAAATCGTTTATTAAGAAAGTTTGGTAAGATTGAAAGAAGAGAAATGGGTATTAAAAAGTTTGCTAGTAGAAGAGCAAAAGCTCGTGTTAAAAGGAGAGTAGATATTAAAGCTAAAAAAATGGATATTAAAACTAAAAAAATGGCTGCTAGAGAAAAAGCTTCTATTAAAATGGAGAATAAAGCTATGAAGAAGTTTGTTAAAGATGAAGGTCGTAAACAGCGTAAGTTTATGTCTCAGAAGAATTGGGAGAAAAGCCAGAACTTGAATAAGGTTTACACTAAAGCTCAGCGTGAAGCTATTGCTACTAAGAAAGAGTGGGATGCTTTGAGGTTACAAAGAAAAATAAGTAGGTTTGAAAGAAAGAAAGTTGGTAAAGTTGATCCTTGGTTTGCTGCTAAAAAGAAAGCTAAGAATAGGCAGAAAGTTTTTGAGAAAGAAATGCGTATGCTTGATGAGAAGAAGATTGATTTAGAAAGGGATGCTGAAAGGATTGTTATACAGCAAGATTTGCTTAGGGGTAGAAAGCCTACTAAAGTTGTTATTAGAAAAATGGAAGTTAATAATATTACTCTTGGTCGCATTGGTAAAAAGTATCGTAAGGTTTTGAGTAGACAAAAAGGTATTCTTAAAGAATATGGTAAAGTTAGGGTTAAGCCTATGGGGGTAAAAACTTTTAAGGTTAAAAAAGTTAAACCTAGGGTTAAAGGTAAACCTGTTGAAGTTGGTAAAGGAGGAACTGTTCAATTTGGAGGAACTGTTCAAATTCAAAGAACTAAAACTAAGCCTGTAACTGTTCAAATTCAAAGAACTAAAACTAAGCCTGTTGTTAAAGCAAGACTTAAGGTTAAAACTAAATCTAAGGTTAAACTTAAAGTTTTTAAAAGAAGAAAAGTTTCTCCTTTTTTTAAACTTAGGGCACCTAGAAGTAAATTTAGGTTAGTTCCTGATGATGAAATTGTTTATTTGAGAGGAAGGCCTCCTATTCATACGCCTAGAGTTTCTCAAGTTCTTTTGAATAAAATTAAGATTCCAGCTTATATTGCAGCTAAGGCCGTTGCTTTAGCTTTCCATAAACAACTTCAAAAAGTTGACTTAAAGATTGTTGGTCTTAATTATTTACGTATGTTTGATATTCCTAAATTGAAATATAAGGTTCTTTTTAAGCATAGGTCGGTTTTTATTTATGCTGAAGCAATGAAAACTAGGTTAAGGTTTTCAGAAGCTGAAGCAATGAAAACTAGGTTAAGGTTTTCAGAAGCTGAGAAATTAAAGTTTAAAGAAAAGGAAAGAATGAAGTTTGCTGAAAAGGTAAAGATAGTAACTAAACCTAAAATTAGTTTAAAACCTAGAATTACTACTAAACTTAAAATAAAAACTAGACCAAGGATTACTACTAAACTTAAAATAACAACCAAGCCACCTATAAAAATTAAAAGACCGCCTAAGGTTCCTTTAATTCCTAAGTTAAAAATTAAAGTTGATACTGTGAGTGAGAGGTTTTTGCGTTCTAAAATTTCTGTTAAAGCAGTTATTAGGGTTAGGGGTAAAGATGTGATTGTTAACCAGAAGCCTTTGAGGCCTAGTGCGGCTCTTGCTCTTGCTCATCGTTTTATTGAGAATCATCCGGCTAGGAGTTTTAGGCTTGTTAGGGCTAGGGGTAAACCTGTTAAAATTAGTTTGAAGTCTTTGCCTAGAAAACAGTATAGGCAACCGAAAGGTAAAACTAAGTTGGCTAGGTCTTCTCTTGTTGAGAAATCAAAGTATGCTATTAACACTCGTGGTGAGAAGAAAGGAATAACTCTTAAAGGGATAGGTTCTAGGATTAGAAATAAGAAAGTTAGGCGTGTGCTTAATCCTGTTTTGTTTAAGAAAAAGAAATCAAAGAAGTTAAAGAGGACCCAGAAAGGATCCTCGAGAACCAAGAAGGTGAAAGCTCGTTTGGGACTCCGAAAGAAAATTAAAAGCGAAAGGAATAAAAGGGTAGTGGTTAAACGTGGTGTGCAAAAGAAAAGTAAAAAGAAAGTTAAAAAGAAAGTTAAAAAAAAAAGTAAAAAAATAAAAAGAAAAGATAGGAGGTGAAAAAGATTATGCCAGAAAAAGAAAAACTAAAGGAAAAACTAAAGTTTTATGATGTGAAAGCAAGAAAAAGTTTCACAACAACAAGCTATAAAATAAAAATGACTAAAAATAATAGAAGAATGGCTGTTGCAAAAGCACCAAGTGGAGTGAAAGCAACTAGATTTTTGCCAAATAAATAAAACACAAACAAATATATATTCTTTCAAGAGGTAATAATAACATGGGGTTAACAGAAGCTGCGGAAGATGGAATCATAGGAGTTATCTTAGCACTCATATTAGGTCAAATAATTACAGTGATTTATCCATCATTGAGTACCACGTTTTCGAATAGTGACGTATTCGGAACAACTGGTCCAGTTACTTTAGGGTTAATTGGTTTTTTGGGTTTGATCTTTGTGATTGTCATAATCATAAGAATGATTAGAAGTGCTAAGAAAAATGACGATGGTTTTAGTCAAACAGGATTTGGGCAATAACTTGGGAGGCAATTCTTTTGAATAAGAAATTTCCTTTCAAGTTACTGACACTATTTCTAGTAATGCTTAGCGTAAGCTTTGCTTTAGCTGACGTAACTCCTCCTGTTACTACGAGTGATATTAATGCTTTTTGGCAAAACACTGATGCGAATGTTGTCTTAACTTGTACCGACGACAATAATGGAAATTTAACTTACATTGATACTGATGACCAAGGGGATAGTGCCCGTAGTGTGTGGGGGGATGGAAACTTTGTCTATTTAGCTAATGGGGCAGGAGGGTTATTGTCTTATTCTGTTGATGATTCAGGTAATTTAACTCATCTTGATACAAACAACCAAGGAACTTATGCTACTGGTGTGTGGGGAGATGGAAAATTTATTTATGTAACCGCAGATGATAGAACGTTAGAAAGTTATTCTGTTGATGACAGTGGTAATTTGTCTTACATTGATGCTGAGGCATTAAGGCCGTTTGGTAAAAGTGTCTGGGGGGATGGAAAATTTATTTATGTAGCTTCTGGTGGGACAGGGTTAGTGTCTTATTCTGTTGATGGTTCAGGTAATTTAACTTGGCTTGATCAAGATGTCCAAGCGAATCATGCTACTGGTGTGTGGGGGGATGGAAAATTTATTTATGTAACTAATGGGACAGGAGGGTTATGGTCTTATTCTGTTGATGATTCAGGTAATTTAACTCATCT
>Ga0207997_1001488_pt1 | contig 12065 bp, 10 predicted proteins | sample AntAceMetag02UKN_FD_184777 | JGI IMG/M metagenome (GOLD analysis project Ga0207997, IMG submission 184777) | Saline lake microbial communities from Ace Lake, Antarctica - Antarctic Ace Lake Metagenome 02UKN (SPAdes) (version 2) | ecosystem: Environmental > Aquatic > Non-marine Saline and...
AAAGACAGACCAAAAAATACGAAAAAAAAAAAATTAAATAGATAAAGGAAACTCTTGGTCCTCGGTTTTGTGAGGGATAAAATTCAAATACGCTATGAACCAAGTTGTCAATTATATATTTTAAGCAAAATCAAACAATATTCAATGAGTTGTTCAGATGTACCTCTATTGCTTTTTCTTGAATTGTCTCCAAAGTTCATAGGTCTTAAATTTTGAAGTGACCAACAAGCTTTAAACTCTGGACTATAAGGCATTTCATATTCAAACCAAGTGGTTGGGATTGAATGGTCAACTGCCCATTTCTCTGATTTTTTGCCATAGTTATCCCAGTTCATCCATGGTTCAAAATGAAATTCTAGATGTTTTATTAAGTCTTCTAAAGAATATCCAACTAAGGTTTGCCATTTTTTTCTATTTTTATTTCCTTTTAGTGCTGTCGAGATAGCACTTGCTATATTATAATCAAGTTTGAATTTTGGATTGTTGTTTCTTCTTTCGTTTTGGTAGATGTTAATTCTTTCTTTGTTTTTTTCTCTCCATTTTTTTCTTAGTGCTCTATATTTTTGAGGATTTTTCAAATAATATTTTTTTCTTTGTTTTTTTAATTGCTTTAATATCCTTAATCTTTTGCAATCTTCTGAGCAACATTTATGTCCTCCATGGTCTGGAGTAAAAGCTTTTCCACAATATTCACATGTTTTAACTTTTTTTTGATTTTGATAGCACCTTTTTCTTTGTTCACTTTTGTATTTTTTGACTTCAGGTTTTTGAAGATATTCTTTTTGTCGTTTCAGGATTTTTTCTTTATTTTTTTTATAGAATAATCTTGACCATCTTCTATTTTGCTCTTCTCGAATTTTTTTTTGACATATTAGGCAACGTTTTTGAGCACCATGAATTGCAATGAATTCTTGATTACAATTTTGGCATTTTTTAGCTAATTTTCCATCTTTTCTGTAACCTCTTTTTGGTAGATGTAATTCTTTGTTTCGTTTTAGAATTTTTTCTCTATTTTTCCAATGGTATTTTCTTCCCCTTTCTCTATTTTTTGCTTTTTTACATTCTAAAGAAAGACAATAGGCTTGTTTTTGTCTTGCTAAAAATTCTTTTCCACAATATTCGCATTTCTTGGATATCAAGGGATGCAATTTTCTATATTTTTTATTGTATTCTTTTTTATGTTTTTGATAATATTTTTTATTGTATTTTGGATATTTTTCCTTGAATTCTTTTCCACTTAAAAGAGAACATCTTTTACATCGACTTGAATATCCAGGCATTCTTGTTTTATCTATATAAAATTCAGAAATTGGTTTCTCTATTTTACACATTGAACAAATTTTTGTTTTCATGTCAAAGCCCCTGCTAGGTTGTCCACCACGCAGGGGCATGAATTAGGATGGACAACCTTATTTTTTAATTATAGCAGGTTTGTATATAAAAGTCAAGAAAATTTTTTTAAAAAATTTCTGAAAAACGCCATATAATATAAAACCGCCACCCCTTGACACAACCTGTCAATGTAATATAATTAAAGTGTCTTGCAGACGATCGTTTAAAAAATTAGGTTGATGAAATGAACCCAGGTTCATAACACTTGACCTTATTTTCCAATAATGATATATTCCAATAAATAGCCCATATCATCTTCTATGGTATGGTAATAATAAAGTAAAAAAGGGAATTTGTCCCAAAAGAGCTGAGTGACAACAAGTCACACACACGTCTAATAGAGAAAATAAAGTTGGCTTAGCCACTCAGCTCTCTATTAATAATATGTTATCAAGTTTTAAAATATATAGAAATAATATCGATGGAAATGTAACGGATAGTAGTTTAGCTATATTCGGATATATGGGAACTGTCTAATATAGATTGGTTCCTTTTTGTTTTGGTAATCCATAGACATCTCAGTTCTTTTAAATTAGCACAAATACTAATCACAACCCTCGGTTGGTAGTACACCCGTTGGTTGCAAGACGTATGGAAAAAAATAAAGTAATGGCAATGATGAATTGCCCAGTAGATGACAATTTTAATTTGTCGAACGAGTGGGAGGGAGGAAATGGTAATAATCCAGTTATTACCGGAACTTCAGATGCTGTCAATCTAGTCGATAGTAATGGAGGATATACCTTTAATGGAACAGATCTTAGCTGTTGGGGATATTATCAAGATTATTATTATCCAACAGTAATTAGAGAAAGTTATCCTGTATATTTGCAGGAACGAGCTAAAGATAAAGGCAAACAAGCTTTTGAGATCATTAAGATCTTGAAAGATAAGAAATTAGTTCAATTGAAAACAGTCGGAAATTTTATTGACTTGATGGATGAATTAATTAAAGTATTATAAAAAAAATTTTGTGCTAATCATTGACTAGATGTCTATGAATTAAAAATTAGTTTTAAGCAGGGATATAATATGACGAAGATTCACCTATTTAGCGTAGTGTTTCATCACTAGCTCAAAGCAGAGACTGAATCAGAATATATTATATTCACAGTCTACTCTGTGTGTTTATGCTCGTAAAGCTGAACATATAATGTCTCTGCTTAAGACCAATTTATCGTTTTGGTTTTAACGTTGAACCTGGGTACATTTTAAAAATTGTGCCATTTTTTAGTTTTTTAAAAAAATCAAAAAAAGAAGAGAAAAAAGAACCAGTTGAAAAGGAAGAGAAAAAGCCTTTCAATGTTTCTCAGTTTACCAAAGAGTTTGGAATTGGTAGAGATGGAGTTATTGGATCGTATGAAGTAGAAGAGAACCCAGATGACTTAAAACCAGAGGACTATATTGAGATGCAAAGAAATGATGGTGAAGTTCAGGCCATAGTGAGGCTTCTTACGTTACCGATAGTTTCAACTCCATTATATGTAGAACCAGCAGAAGGTGATAATGGAGAAAGAGATTTTATTGAAAATATATTTTTTTCTACTCCAAATTCTGGCGGTATGACTACACCGCTTCCTTTTATTATTGCCGACATGACTAGAGGTATTTTTGAAGGATTTAGACTTTATGAAAAAGTTGCTCGTATTATTGAAGAGGGCGAATATAAAGGAAAGATTGGTTGGAGAAAGTTAGCTCCCAGAGATGCTCAAACCGTTGGATTAAGAACTGACGAACATGGTGGGTTTAATGGAGCATACCAAAATGCAACCTTAGGAGAAAAGACAGTAGATGTAAAAATTCCTACAGAAAAATGTATGTTGTTTACATTTCAAAAGGAAAAGAATTGGCTTTATGGAGAATCTATCCTAAAGACTGCTTATTATCATTATGATAAAAAACATAAATTATATTATATTTCCCATAAGAAAGCTGAGATAGATGCTACTGGATTAAAAATTTTAAAGATTAATCAAACAACTTCTGAAGCAGAAAGAGAAGCTGCCGAAGAGGTAATAGATACTATAGGTGTTAATACTAGAGTGACATTACCACCTGGAATTGAATTAGAGATTCAAAGAGGTGGAGAAAGTGGCTTTGATTTAATGCCACTTATAAATCATCATAATAATGAAATGTCAAAGTCTGCCCTGGTTCAAGTTTTGGATCAAGTTAAATATGCTTATCCATATGGAAAAGGAACTCCTGCTTCTCAATATGTAGATTTAGCGATTACTTCTATAATGAAGCAAATGGAGTTGACCATTAATTCGTATGCTGTAAATCCACTCATAGATTGGAATTTTGGCACTAGAGCTTATCCAAAAATAAGATTTGAAAAATTAGCAGATGCATCAACTGCATTCTTGAGAGATGTCTTCGGTCAGATAATGAAAGGTGGACATGATCTTCCAGATGGATTTATTAATGAGGTTGTCGCAGAGACTGCAAAGACATTAAAATTGAAATGGGTATCAGATGGAAACAATGGTTCAAAAAAAGATGGTTTGGATAATGATGAATCAAAGGAAGACGATGAAGGCAAAAAAGCATACCTTGCCTTTGAACAAGGGAAAAAATCAAAAGCCGATAAATTGGAGATTGATGCTCCTAGAACTCCTAAAAAATTAAAGGAGAAATTATTAAAGTTAAAAATTGAATCTGATTCAGAGTATAAGTGCTTTAAATTAGGTGAAAAGTTTACTAATGCCATCTACAGAAGAGAACAAAAGGACGTGTCCTAAGTGTGGAACAAAGAATAAGGCAGAAAACACTCATTGTAAAAAATGTAGTTGGCCATTAGATGCTAAGACAAAAAAGGATGATTAAAAAAATAGAAAAAATGGTAGTTCCCTCAGATATTCCTGAGCTTTTAAAGCCAGGAAAGAGGATTTTCTTACCTGGAAAAATACTTTTAAAGCCATATGGAACTATGGTCTGGAAAAAAGAGAAAAGGGCTATAGTAACTACTGAAAAATTTGCGAAGTATGTTGATATTCCTATATATCTAATTGAAGATGATGTTGCTTTAGCTATTATTAGAATAAAACCAGCGAAAGAAATTGACGAGAAAGGTTTTAAAAAGTTAAGTAAATTTCATATGATATCGGAAAAAGAGCGTAAGCTATGGTGGCCATATGAAAAAAGTTTCTATTATTATTCTATTGAGATAATTTCCAAGTTCGATCCTCCTAAAAAGATTATTAAGCCAGATGGTTCTTATTCTTGGCTAGATAGTGTTGTTTTTAAGGGAGTAGATATTGGAGATCCGTCAGAATTTAAAAATGCTGATTTGATGAGAGGACATGATTTGATTCATGGATTTTGGAATAGTTTGAATGCTCCATCTGATGAGTGTATTAAATATCATATTCTATTTAGAAGAGAAATACTGAAAAGAAAATTAAGTCATAAGGTTTTAGATAGTTTGGATCATAGAGCTAAAGAGATTGAAGAAAAATTAGCTAAAGCTGGTTACGAAATTTCTTTTGATAGAGAAAAGAGTATGACAAAAATTGAAAAATCTGACGAGATATCAAAACCTTATCCGTCTGCTCATTCTTGTAGGCTTAATAGTCCTAGCAAATATAAGAAATATGCTAGAAAAAATTGTGCAGCTAAGGTTGATGGAAAATGTGTAGATTTTATTTTTGGTATTAATGATGGAAAATCTGAATTACAGTCAATGAGATATAAGAAAAGTATCTGGGAGCTATCTTCGGCAAAAAATCATTGTAAATCTAAAAGTGGAATGTTTGAGGCAGCATCAGAAAAACCTAAAAAATTAGCAGAAGAAATAATTCCATATTCTTTCAATGTTGATTCTTCTGAAATAGACAAAGATAATAAAAAGGAATTGTCTCTTAGGTGGAATTTATCTTTATCTGAATATTTTGACATAGAGGCAGTTGAAAGTGTAGCAGCTAATTTTGAGTTCGATATGGCTAGTAAGTTTTTATCTTGTGATGTAAAAGGAATTTATCAAAATAATTATTTAATTCCATCTCCAATGACAGGAACTTATTTGTCTGGATTTAAGAAAATTTTATCAGAGTTCGAGTTCTGTGATTGTAGAAATTTCTCTTATAATGGAAGAGAGATACCACCAATGTATGAAACTATTGAGCTTAATTCTGAAAAGTCAGATGATTTCTTAATTGATGGAACAAGTTTTTATAGGGTTGATGGGAAAAATAAGTTTATAATAAAATTTCAACCATTAATGTATGGTATAGAAGTTCAATTGTTTAGTACAAACGATGACAAGGCATGGAATAAAGATTTACTTAAAAGAGTTCATTCGTGGTCAGAAGAAAATAATTTTTTAAAGGGTGAAATATTTGAATTAAATGGAGGATTTCTCAAAAAAACAACTGATACTTATGAGGATTTGATTTTAGATGGAGAAATATTAAATTGTGTGAAGAAAGCTGTTAATCAATTAAATGACAAAAAGGAGAATGCCTTGAGTAGAGGTTTAATGTTTGTTGGAAAACCAGGAACTGGAAAAACAAAAACAGGGAAAGTATTAATGAATACATTAAAAGATACTACATTTATATGGATTTCCAGTAGAGACTTTCACAAAGTTGGATCTAATACTGCATTAAGACTTGGATTTGATTTAGCGAGAAAGTTATCTCCTTCGTTATTATTTATGGAGGATATAGATACGTGGTTAAAGGGTGGTTCCATAGATTTGTTAAAAACTGAAATGGATGGGTTGAAAGAGAATAAAGGAATGATAACTATTTTAACTTCCAATACTCCAAAAGAATTTCCAGATGCATTGTTAGATAGACCAGGAAGATTTCATGATGTTTTAGAATTTTCCTTACCAAGTAAGGATATCAGAAAAAAAATGATTGAAAAATGGGTTAAAGAAGAAATAGAAAAAGATTTAATGGAATCTATATTAAAAGAAACTGAAGGATATTCTGGTGCTCATATAAAGGAATTAGTTGATTTTGCAAAAATGATTAAGAGTGACGATGGATTAGATACTGGAGATTCTTTATTAAAAAGCTTAGAAAAATTAAAAAGACAAAAAGATTTAATAAGTAGGATCAAGGATAGCGACAGTGAAAAGATAGATGATTTGAAAGAAAAGAAATAAACACTTGACCTTTTGGAGCATTTATTGTAAATTGAAATAAAATGAAAGATTGTAATAAAATAGAATTTGAATTTCCTCTTAATTTAACAGAGAAGAAAGAAGAAAAAGGAAAGTTTATTTTTGAAGGAATTGCTTCTGCAAATGATTTTGATTTGCAAAATGATATAATTTCAGATGAAGCATTAAGGAAGTCCATAGATGACTTTAAGAAAAATGGTAAATTTTGTATAAATCATACAGAAGAAGAGATTGGTAAATTGATTGATTGCCATTTTAAGAAAGGTAAGATATGGGTAAAAACAGAAGTAACAAAAAAATCGATAGTAGAAAAAGTCAAGTCCGGAGAATTAAATTGCTTGTCAATAAAAGGACGAGTAATGAAATCGGAAAGGGTCGAATTACTTCCTGACTTGAGGTTATTATTAATAAAGGAAATGCACCTTATCGAGGTATCTTTGGTACCACAAGGTGCTAATCCAGAGGCTAAGGCTATTCGATGGTATGTGACAAAAGCCATCAAAATGGCTGAAGCCAGTAAAGCTATGAAAAAAGATATAGATTTAAAAGAAGAAACAGAAGATTTTGAGGCTGTAACTGCAGGCGAAGATGAAGAAACTTTAGATACTGGTGAAGAAACTCCAGAAACTGAAGAAGAAAAGAAAGAAGAGGAAACTCCAGAAGAGACTAAAGTGGAGGAAACCGAAGAAAAAGAAGAAGAAAAGAAAGAATTAGCCGAAGAAAAAATTGTTTACAGTGTCATGAATTCTGGTAAAATTGAATTATCAGAAAAAAAAGATCTTTCTGAATTTAGTAAGGAATTATTAAGGGTTGGAAAGTGGCAACATGGTGCAAGTAGCACAGGTGTATTGGATGTAACAAAGGAAATGTTAAAAACTATTATTAAGAATTTTAAAGATAAGGTTCTCGATAATGTTTTTGTTCCGCTTGGACATCCTACAACTGACGATCCTTCTAAAAATGTTGGAGAAGTAGCTGATTTGGAATTGTCTAAGAGTGGTAACGAATTGATAGCAAAAATTGATGTTAAAGATGAAACTGTCGCCGAAAAGGTTAAGAAAGGACTTATCAAAGGAATTTCTGCTAGTTTTGCAGAAAATTACACCAAAAAAGACACAGGAGAACAGGTAGGACCTACTCTATTTCACGCAGCTATGGTTAACGAACCATACATTAAAGGAATGGAAAGTTTTGTTCCTCTTTCAGATGACCTCAAAGACAGCAAGATAATTCATATCACAAACTTAGAAATGATGGCAGAAAAAATACAGAAGTTAGAAGAAAAAATAGATTTATATGAGAATGAGAATAAAGATACTTCAGAAGAAACTTCAGAAGAAGTAACCCCAGAAGAAGCTCCAAAGGAGGAAACTCCTAAGGAAGAAGCTCCTGAGGCAAAACCTTCAGAGGAAGAGACTTCAAAAGAAGATGATTCAAAGAAACCTGAGTCTCCAGAAGTTGGCAAAGAAGCCAAGGATGAAGAGGAAGAAGAAATTGAAGAATCTCCAGTTGAAGAAACTGAGTCTAAGGAAACTGACGCTGTTGAGGAAGTTGAAGATGCTGAAGCTGATGAAGGAGTTGAGTTAGCAGAGGCTGAAGGAATGTTTAAAGAACTTTTAAGGCAAGGTAAAGTTACTCCTGCTGAAAAGGATCTTTTACTTCCACTTTTAGCTTCGAATACCCCAGTAGAATTAGCAGACGGAAAGAAAGTCGATCTCCGTAAAGCTATGAAGGGGTTTTTGAAATCTAGAAGTCCTATTTTCTCTTTAGAGGAATTTGGAGCCATAGGTGGAGATAAAAAGTCTGAGGAAGAAATTCCAGACGACGTGAACGATGAGATGGATAAGATGGGTCTTAGTGATGATAAGGACGTCAGACAAGAAGCCTATGCTGAATTCAAGAAAAATAAAGAGAAGGGTGGAAAAATGGAAGAAACGGAATCAACTCCGTTCTAACGAATTTAACAAATTCTTTAACAATTAAATAAATGACTGCACTTAGTGCTGATTATGAAGATAATCGACAAGATGGGCATATAATTCATTTTTTGACTTACGCTGCAGAGAACATCTATAAAGGTGCTCTTACTGTTGTACAGTCTCCAGGTGATGGATATTTGAGAGCTGGAACAGATTCCACTTTGCGTATTTTCGCAGGTGTCGCTGTCGAGCAATCATTAGCCGTTGCTGCGGAGTCTAGTGGTACTAGAGGCTTAAGAGTCTTTAGAACTGGCGTATTTCAAATTCCTTGTTCAGGTGCTACCCAAGGTTGGGTAGGCAGACAAATGTTTCTATCTGATGACAATACTGTCGCACTTCGTCAAAGCGTAACTAACGGCGTTGTCGTTGGTGTATGTGTTGGCTATGTTAGTGCCACAAAAGTCAAGGTTGACATTTGTTGTGCAGCAATGAGTGGATGGACTGAAGAGTCATGGAGTTCTTCTTCTTCTAGTAGCTCGAGCTCGGATAATAACTTATGATAGTCACTGCTTAGACAATGAACACGCGAACGTTGTTGAACGAGCTCGAGTTTCTCGAGTTCAAGCTCTAGTACCTCTACTTAATAGATATATATTATGATAGTAAAATCAGACATACCTAATCTATTACTTGCGGGGATAAAGAAGGAGTTCATGAAGGAATTGAAAATGTACGAAGCAGAATGGAAGAAAGTTGCCACGCTTATTAAATCAGGTAAATCCGAAGAGACATATTCATGGCTCGGCGGAGTACCTAATCTAAGAGAGTGGAAAGATGAAAGAATCACAGAAGCATTACTCGAACACGACTTTTCTATCAAGAACCTCGATTGGGAGAGTACCATTGCGGTAAGTCGCAATGCACTCGATGATGAACAATACGGTCAAATTGGTATCAGAGTAAGAGATTTAGCTGATAAAGCAAGAAGGTTTTGGGGACAAATGATCTTTACCCTTTTGGGTCAAGGCAATGCGTCAACTGGAACTGGATTGTTTGCAGGTAAAACTATAAACTGTTACGATGGTAATCCTTTTTTCTCCGCACTGCACTCCTCAGGTAGTTCAGGAATTCAATCCAACATTGCAACTGGAACAGCTTTTAGCGAAGCAAGTTTGCGAACCGCTATGACAGCAATGATGCAATTTGTAGACGACAAGGGAAGCTTAATGGATATCCGACCAAACATGTTAGTTGTTCACCCAACTAATCAATTTTTGGCCAAGGAGATCCTAAATAGTACATATTTCCCAACTCAGATTACAAATGCTCAAAAGCTTTCTAGTAATGTAATGCAAGGAGCACTTGATTTATATGTTACTCCTCATGTACCAACTAATTTTTGGTCCATTATGGATACATCTGGCATAGTAAAGCCACTTATTCTGCAGCTCAGGAAGAAAATTACTTTCTCAAGTCTTCAAGGGAATACCCAAGAAGATTTCATGAGAAAGAAATTATTCTTTGGAGTTGACTGGCGTGGAAACGCTGGGTTCGGAATGTGGCAATACGCTTATGCTGGTAGTTCCGACTACTAATCGAAATATCTTCTAGGCAATAGATTATTAAGAATCCTTAAGTCTTCCATTGGTGGAGAAACCTTCTTGTGGGTTTTAATGAAACCAATGGAATGGAAAGGCCATAAGGGTATAAAGGGTTGGAGGATAAAGCCTTTCCCAAATCCCCCAACCTAAAAGAGAATCCCATGAACAAAAAAAATACTTTTCAGTATGACAAAAAGTACTGGAATTTAATGAAAAAACTAAATATAAGGACAGGAAAAATTATTAATGAAGTAAGGTGGAGTTTTGTTAAACAAATTAATCCAAAGATTGTTTTGGACTATGGTGCTGGTGTTAATTTGTTAAAAAAATACGCTCCAGAAGATGTAATAGTTGATACTTTTGATATTGGTAATTTTCCAATTGAATATACTGGGATCAGGCATAATAAGTATGACCTGGTTTTTTTATGTGATGTTTTAGAACATATTCCAGATTTTCGTATATTAGATGGTATTTTTAAGAAAACAGAACATGTTTTTGTTTCTGTTCCGATGCTACCTCCAACTCAAGAGTTAGAAGGGTGGAGACATTTCAAGTATGATACTGGCGAGCATCTTCATTACTTTACAAAAGGAAGCCTTGATTTATTTTTTGCCGCAAGAGGATTTGAATTATTAAAGTCAGGTTCTCCTGAAGTTGATTGTGAAGTAAGAGAAGATATTTATAGTGCTCTTTATAAGAAAAATAAATAGTATTATGTCTAATAGAAAAATAGTATTTACCAATGGAGTTTTTGATCTAATTCATGTTGGTCATATATATTTATTTGAAGAGGCAAAAAAGCTTGGGTACAAATTAGTGGTTGGATTAAATTCTGATAAGTCTGCTACTAAAATAAAAAGAAAACCAGTTAATAATCAAAAAGAAAGAAAAAGAGTTCTCAAGGCTATAAAATATATTGATGAAGTTAGGATTTTTTCAGAAGTTAATCCATTATCTTTGATAAGGAAAGTAAGACCAGATATTTTGATTAAGGGTGGAGATTATATCCGGAGTACTGTGATAGGGCATGAATTTGTGGAAAGTTATGGCGGTAAAGTTGTTGTTATTCCAACATTAAAGGGAAATTCTACAACCAAAACAATTAAAAAGATAAAGAGTCGTTCATTTAAAAAAGGTTTACCTAAAAATAAAGGAGGTTATTTATCATGAAACAGGCAAAAATAGCAATCGTAGGCGATAGTTTTTTGGACAAATATTGCATTGGAAATGTTAACAGAATTTCTCCAGAAGCACCAGTGCCAATTTTAGACGTTACAAAGACTGAGGTTAGACCTGGTGGTGCATTAAATGTAGCAAAGAATTTACATGGACTGGGAATCGAACCAGTAGTTTTTACTATTATTGATGAAGATTACGCAAAAGAATTTCCATTTCTTGTTAAATCTCCAAAGGATTGTTTATCGTTGGTCAAAACTAGGTTTAATTCAAGTGGACAACAGTTACTTAGAGTTGATGAACCATTGGCTTATAGACAAGAAGATTTGGATCGCATTGAACATCCGTCATTTTCTGAGTTTGATATTATTGCCTTTGCTGACTATGACAAAGGAACAATTACCGGTGGAAAAGCTACTATCGTAGATACCAAGAAGAAAGATTTATCTGTCTTCAGTGGTACCAATATTCTTAAAATCAACAAGAAGGAATATGACGAAGCTTCAAATGTTATTTTTCCTCAAGCGTTTATTACCCAAAGTGAAAATGGTATAAATTATTACAAGGATGGTGTCTTTAAAAACAATACTCCAGCGAAAGCAAGGGAGGTCATTGATGTGTCAGGTGCTGGCGATACGGTAATGGCAGTTCTAATTTATTGTTTGTCGATTGGATTAACCAATCCACAAAAAATGATGGAACTTGCAAACAAAGCTGCAGGTATTGTTATCTCTCGTTTTGGAACATCAACTATTACCTTGGAGGAATTGAACCATGCATAAATATAATCCTAGGAATTCATATAAATGAATTCCTAGGATAGTTTTACAATAAATTAGT
>Ga0207997_1001489_pt1 | contig 12063 bp, 13 predicted proteins | sample AntAceMetag02UKN_FD_184777 | JGI IMG/M metagenome (GOLD analysis project Ga0207997, IMG submission 184777) | Saline lake microbial communities from Ace Lake, Antarctica - Antarctic Ace Lake Metagenome 02UKN (SPAdes) (version 2) | ecosystem: Environmental > Aquatic > Non-marine Saline and...
CCACCCTATAACTATTCTTTTTTTTTAACTATAATATAGTTATGATATAGTTATGATATAGTTATGGTATAGATCATATGGTATAGCTCATATGGTATAGCTCATAGGAGCTCTGGGGAACTTTGATATAGTTCTGGGGGTATACAAAACAGCCCTATATATCCAGGACTACGAGATTACCATAAACACTGGTGTATGGCCCTTATACTATATTAGTCAGTGTTTATCAGTATTTATTACATGTCGGACAATACATATTGTGCGACATACAATATAGTCGTGGAAAAAGGGAATCAACAAAGATGAAGAATAAGATGAATACACCTCATATAGTTTTTTTGTAAAACTCAATATCACCAAGGCTCATATAGTTTTAATGAATAATAACCATTTATTATCATAAAACATATCCCAGTATTAACTGTTATTGTGTATAACCTGTGTATAAGTATTGTAGTGGTATATACAGTTTTGCATGCTATTGACTTTTTTTAAAAAAAGATATATAATATAGTCAAATAAAGATTTTTCATTTTTATTTTTCATATTTGCTCGGAACCTTTGGGTTCTGAGTAAAGGGTAGCAGATGCATAACTACTCTTTACTGAGAATCCAATTCTCTTAAAAAATATAATTAATTAATCCTTTGTTGTAATAGGGTCAAAGTAAAAAACTCCTATTCCAGTTAACCTTATGATTATATCAGGTACTAATGCGAAAGAGTGGAAAAACAGTTGACGACTCTGTCCGCTCCTTGTCGTTAGTATCGGATACAATAAAATCTAATTAATTATCATCATTTAATATTTACTATCATTGTACAAGATAATAAATCTTATCTAACTGAAACATATTCTTTTGCCTATACGATAGGGTAAAAGTCGTTCTATAAACTTATTATTTTACTTCTATTCTTTATAGTCGCCAACTCTGTAAAGAGTAATAAAGAGTAGAATTAAGATAATAAGTATTGTTAAAAAAATTTGATTTTGAATATAGGGCAGTAAATGCATAACTGCTCTATACTGAGAATCCAAATTCTTTATTAAAAAAGTGTTGTAGTTTTTTTTAATGGTTTTAAGAATTTATATGAAATACGAAAAACCTTGATTCTATATAGGATGAAAGCATAAAAACAAATACGTTGGTATTAGGTTCAAAGACCCAGTTAAGTTATATACTGGTGCTTGGAAAATAAAGCCTTTCTATATAAAGAAGTTATTGCGCGTTTATGATGGGGTAACCTGTGTAAAAGAGTTGGATAAGATTGAATCAGAATTATTTAAGAATAAAGTTAATCGTAACAAGGTTAGACATAGTGCTAGATTACTACAAGAGTATTTCAAAAGGCACTACGCCGAAGTCTGTGGTAAGGAATTAAATATATATACTATAGAGAGGTTAATTATGTATTACGATAAATGGAAAGCATGGAAGTTCTTTGGAAGGCCTATGGTATCTGCAGATGACTTTATAGCAGATAGGTATTTTGAAGAGTATAAAGAAGCATTTAACAACCATAACAAAAATAAGTTTATTATATGATAAACTTTAAAAAGGATAAATATGAGTTTTTACGACGAAGAGAAATCAAGATTATTAGTTGAATTATCAGCACGCAGACAAAGGCGTAGCGATATTTTAGAAAAAATAGCTAGTATTCAAGATACTAAATTAACAAGAGACCAGATAGCTAGACTTAAGCTTTACCTAGATACTACCTTAAATGATGAACAGATTATAGCTAATAGACTGTGAGGTAAACCAGTTGATAGAATACAAGAAATAGAAAGGTGCTTGATAGTAGAAAAATAATATACTTTAAAAAATCGTTATGAATGATGGGGAACAAGAAAAAATAAACTTCTCAGAACTAGCTAACTTTTCTCCAAAACAAAAAGAAGCTGAACAAGCACTTAGGAACTATAAGTATGTATTATATGGAGGTGCGTTAGGAGGAGGCAAAAGTTACTGAATTAGATGAATCTTATTGAAACTATTGTTACTATATTATATGCAGACTAAACAAAAAGGTATTACAGTAGGTTTATTTTGTGAGGACTATCCAGCATTATATGATAGACAACTATCTAAAATTAATTTTGAATTCCCAGAATGATTAGGAAAGTATTCATCAATGACACACTCTTATACATTGAAATCAGAATACGGTAGTGGTTCAATAGTTTTTAGAAACTTAGATGATGTTAGTAAATACAAGTCGGCTGAGTTTGCGGCAATAGCTGTAGATGAGCTGACACAGAATCACGAAGACATGTTTGTTTTCTTAAGAACTCGTTTAAGATGAAAAGGAATTAAGAACACTAAGTTTATAGCTGCTACAAATCCAGATGGAATAGGGTACTTATGAGTAAAGACTAAATGAATTGATAAGGTTTTTCCAGAAGAAGAAAGCGAAAAGGAATTATTCACTTTTGTAAAAGCCTTGCCAACAGATAATCCATATCTAGATGAAAGTTATATCAAATCATTATCATCATTGCCAGAGAAAAAAAGAAATGCTTTATTATATGGGGATTGAGATTCTATGGAAGGTCAGTTTTTTGAAGAGTGAACTACAAGAAAGCATGTTGTGTTTCCATTTGAGATTCCTAACAGCTGAAGGAAGTTTCGTTCTATTGATGTTTCGGGGAAGAATGGTTGAACAGCTTGTGGATGATATGCTCTAGATTACGATGGTAACATTTGAAAATACAGAGAATACTATGCTACCAACTTAGAGTCAGACATACATGCACAAAATATAGCAGAACTAACTGGAAACGAGAAAATACATTATACAGTTATAGATAATTCTGCTTTTTCTAGAATAGGACTACCAGAAACTATAGCAGAGATATATATAAAGAACGGAATACAGAATTTAGTTCCTTCAAGTAAGAATAGAATAGCTGGCTGAGATTTTGTTCATCAATATTTGAGATGAAATGAAAAGGATGGACCAAGATTGAAAGTGTTTAGCAGTTGTAAGAATACTATTAGAACAATTCCAGCTTGTATATATGATAAAAACAATAGTGGAGATTTGGATACAGATTGTGAGGACCACATTGCAGATGAAATGAGATACTTTATTCAAACAATTAGAGATGGTAAATCACAAAGACCAATAACTGCTGCTTATAAAAGATTAAAAGAATTGTATAATAATTAAATATGTTTAAAAAGACAAAAAAATTAAAACAAGAAGATAATAGCAATGTTTATAATCCTGTAGATAGAGAAAAGGAGATTCTTGAATTTGTTGATAATAGAGTTCATAGTATGCAAGAACACAGAAAGAATATACTTGGCAAAAACATTGATGAAGGTTGAAAACAAGCAGATAATGAATATCTGCCAGAAGCTTCTGATACATCTGGAACAGTTCTAGGAGGTAGAGCTCTTGTTTCTGATGATGAAACTGGGTTAAGAAGCAGATTAGTTTCTTTAGCTAGTTTAAAAGATGATTGAAAAGCAAATGTTAAAACTCCAACCTTGTTTGTTAAGATACAAACGGCATTATCTATCATTATAGATAAATCTCCAGAAGCTTTTTTCAAACCAATAAGTAAAAGATACGAAGCGGCAACAAAGATTGCTTATGCTTGTTGAAAATCAAGCTGAGAAACAGACACATCAACACAACAAGTTAAGTTATTTGCTTTTAATCTTATGAAGTATGGTTGAGCTATAGGAAGAACCTATCCTAAGATATTAAAAAGAAAGAAAGATGTTTTAATATCATATGATACAGAAAATCCAGAAAAGAACGAATATGAATCAAAAGAAATAACAGATTTCAATGGTATTCATAGAGAGAACCTAGACCCATATAGAACTTGAATTGATGAAATGACAACTCCTTATGATGCTAACTCAACGAATGATTGATATTTTGAAAAAGATTATGATTACGACACTGCTGCATTAGAATTTGGTAGATATCCAAATTGAAAGTATGTAAAACATACAAGTACTGTAAGTTCTGATAATGAAGTGACTACTGGAAAAGATGAAAGAGGAAATATAATTACTGTTGGTTTTTACGAGAACAAAAACAAAGATTTATCTGGAATTAAGATTCCTAATCAGAAAATATTACTTCACGCATGTCCTTTACCAAATGATGATGGCAAATTGTCTTGTTGACAGACATTATGATACTTAAGAGACTCAAGAACTCCTTATGGACTTAGTTTATGAGAAGTTATCAAAGGAAACAAGCAATTATTTGACAAAATGAACAATATGACAATGGACCAACTTGTTTTATCCATTTATAAGATGTTTTTCTTCACTGGAACGAATTCTTTAACTGGTGATGAGAAAATAGAGATAGAACCAGGCAAAGGGGTACAAAATCTTGGTGGAACTGTTGATTGAATGACTGTTCCAGGTCCAGGTAAAGAAGCTTGAGATGGTTTAAAGTATTTAAGCAGTACTATTGATGATATTACTGGAATTACACCATCATTACAAGGAGAAGTTACTGGTCAAACCTTAGGAGAGATATTACATGCCAGAGAATCAGCTTTGAAGAGAATGAATGTTCCTATTGATAATATAGCTTGAGCTTTGTCTCAGGAAGCATATATTTCATTGTCTTGGATTAAACAAATATATAGTGTTCCAGAAGTAAAAGAATTTGCAACAGAACAACAACTATTTGCTTATGAAAAAGAATCTGGTTTAGAATCAGAACAAATAAATCAATCTGAAGATGGCTCTGTAACTGCTTCATTCTATAAAGAGTTGCCTTTGAAGCTTGAAAAGAACAATGATAGACTTATTGAAACAAAAGAGAACCAATTCTTCCAAATTGGAAAAGATATAAAATATTCTGAACTTAGATGAGAAGGTATTATCAATGTTATCCCATCTTCTATTTTGTCAGTATCTAACGAACTAGAGAAACAAAGAAAACTTGAGGTATTTAACTTAATTGTTCCTTTATTGGGGCAACCACCTGATATATACTCTAAGGCAGTAAAACAAATACTTAATGCTAATGATGAACAAGCAGAAGATTGATTACCAGCAAATTGAGTTGAGTTCTTAATAAATGGTCCAAAACCACCTTCTATATTTGTAGACCAACAACAACAAGGTGGAACAACAAAACCAGGACAAACAGATAACTCTAATAGAGATTCAGCGCAAACAATGCAAGAATCACAGAAACTTACAATGCCAGAAATGAATACAATAGTTCCACAAGGTCAAATCAATTCTACATCTACACAAGAAATAGCTGGAGGAATGCAATAAAAATATTAAAAAATCGTTATGAAAATAAACAAATCAAGGATACGAGCAATGCTAGAGGATAGTAAATGAGATGATGTTGAGGCAGTTGCAAATGAATTAATTGATAAGGTAAAAGCAGAATCGCCAAAAGATGATACAGAATTTAAAACTATATGAAAGGTTGCTTATAAGGAAGGCTTTGTCGCAGGCATTCAAACTTTAATATCTAAACTTAATCAATATGCTCAAAAATCATAATGTAGCTAAATTAAGAAATTTAGCAGGTAAAAACAAAATAAAGGTTGAAATCAACTTTGATAAAGACCATCCAGAGCATGTTAAGATACTTATGAGAAATGAATTTGCTATAGTTGATAGAAAAGAGTTATTTGGAGTTGCTATGCTTTTAGCTAACGAAGAAGACTTGGATAAGATAATAGACACAGGACAACATAAAACAACTGATACAGTACAACATATTAGAGCAATAACTGTCAAGGCACAGAAAGATATAAAGAAAGATGAAGAGGTCGTGTTCAATATACAATATGAAGTTCCCAAGAGGATAGTTGAATATCTTGGGGGAGTAAAAGAAGTAGTAGAATAGTAGGTCGGCTAAAATAATCATCATATCTACAATGATGTAAAATTAAAAAAAGTAGTAAAAAAATTATTATGCCAAACAAAATTAAAAAACCAGCAAAGAAAATTGAGCTTAAAGTTGAGCCAATAGAAGAAAAGACAGAATATGCTACAAAGTCACAATTTGATGACTTATCAAACCTTATAAAAGGATTGATAATAAAAGTTGAAGAAACAACAACAAAAGAACAACCTATAATAAATATTAATCAAGATTCTATTATTAACAAAGATAAATTATCTTTTGATGCTAGAAAGCTTATTGATGCATATTTAGGTGAAGACTTTGGTTTTGAAGTGTCTTATCCATATTTTAGATTGTTTGTTCCATTGGAAAAATCTAATGGGGTCAAATCATACCTTTCTTTCTATAAAAGAGATGTAAGAACGGTGGTATTGAAAGACGGTCAAGGAATAGATGGTATTAAAGCATTTATTTTTAGAGTTAGAAAAAATTTAAAAATTAAATAATTATTATGAAAATTAAATTTAACATTTCACAACGTTTATTATCTATTGGTATTTTAAATCAATTCAAAGGTGATTTAAACAAATTAGCAGAAGTATTGTTTGATTTGAAAGTATTGAACTTAAAACCAGAAGAAATAAAAGACTATGGTATTAAAAATGATGGGAAATCAATTACTTGAGACCCAAAGAAAGATTTAGAAAAAGAATTTGAATTATCAGATACATCAGTAAAAGGAATTAAAGATTTTATCAAAGAGAAAAATGATAAAGGAGAATTCACTGTTGCAGATGCTTCTGTTATAGAACTTAATAAAAAGTTAGCTTAGAACATTAAAATTTAAAATAAAAAATCGTCAAACCTTAAAGGTCGTTACTGGCCAATATAGTTTTCTGACGATTTCTATCTTGGTCATTAACGGCTCTTAAGGGAGTCGTTTTTAAATAATCTTTTTCCTGCTTCTTCAGCAGGTAAAATAAATGAAGTAAAATGGATGATTATACAGAAAGTCAAAAATTGGAAGTAAATATTCCCGATTCTAAACCTTTTAAAGAAGAGGAAGAAATTGAGGAAGACGAGAAGGAAACTCCGCCTGAACCTTCCACAGACGAAAAACCTGACGAAACTACTGAACAAGAAACAGAAGAGCCTGAGGCAGAATCTGACGATGAGCCTAAGGAAGAAGAAATTGTTCCAGAAAAAGACGTTGAAGTTGATAGTGAACCAAAAAAGAAAACTCCAAAGCCAGTTGAGGGGGAAACTCCAAAAGAATTTGCTTTGAGAAAAGAACTTGAAAGAGAAAGAAAAAAAGTTAGAAATTTAATGTCTAAACAATTAAATGTTAAGAAACAAGATAGTGATATCTTTGTTGATGATAAAGATTCTCTTAAAGACTATGACCCAGATGAAATTACTAGATTAGATAAAATCTTACAATCTCGTGGGTATGTTAGGAAAGATGAATTACAGAAACAAACATTTAAAGACCAAACAGACCATGAATTAAACGTTTTTCTTAAAGAACACAAAGAGTATTTGCCAGAGAATGACAAAGAAAATGTGTTGTGAAATCAATTCAAGGAAGAGTTTAGCATTCTAAGAAAGCCAGCCAATGTAGACCAATACAAGGACTTTCTAGAAAGAACTCATAAATCTATTTTTGGTAACAAAACTATTAACAAAAACACTGCTGCTGCAGCCAAGGAGAAACTACAAGTCGCTTCGCATGGCTCAACAACAGTGAACAAACCAAAAGTTCATTCTAAATCTTCTAGTATTACACCTGAAATGAAATCTCATTTAAAGGGTTTTACAGATGAAGAAATAGAAGACATGTTTGGTTCTTAATAGTATTAAAAACAAGATATGGCAGGATTCAGTATAGTTACTTCTCCAAATCCAGTGGTTTTTGAAAAAAAGACACATAATGGTAGAGTATTTGCAATCGGTGATATTGTCGTTTTAGAACGAACATCAGATGCATACGAAGTTACAACTTGAGCATTATCCAATGCTACAACCGTAAATTTGTGTGGAATTGCTATGGAAGCAACAACTTCCTCAAGTACAAAAGTTTTAGTAGCTTTGATTGACAACCAACAACAATGAAAGTGTGAATCAACTTCTACAGCAGATACAGATGACAATTCATTAAGACATGAAATGACAGATGGTAATACAGTGGCTAATACAAGCTCTGATATTACAACAACAGCAGGTATTTTTGAACAAACAGGTATTGCAGCAACAAAGGTCGTTGTAGGTAAATTCATAAAAATTGGTCAAGCAGCTGCTTAACTTTTAATAAATAATTAAACTCGTAATATGTCTAGCGCTCCTTTAAATATTGCACAAGCAGCCGACTTAGTTGACAAATCAATTCAAAATATTTGATTGAAATCAGCAGGTAAGCCAAATGAGCAATATAAAAAATATTTTAATTTCAGAACATCTACAGACTTATATGAAAAAGATAGTGGTTTATCAGGGTTAGGTGAAGCTAATTTTGTTGAGGAAAATGCAGTAATAACTTCAGATGTTCCAGTTCAAACTTATGGCAAATCTTATGAACAAGAAATGGTTGCTACAATTATTTCTTTTACATATAAAATGTGAAAGTTTGGAATCAAAAAAAGAGACTTAACCAACGTTGTCAGTGATTTAAGAAATGCTGACCTTCGTGTTAGAGAAAGATTGTGTGCAGAAAGATTAGATAATGGTTTTGAAACAATATCTTATACTCATCAAAATGCTAATGGTACTTCAAGAGTTATCAGTATAGCAGGTGGTGATGGGTTAGGTGCTTTTGATGATGACCATACACGTGAAGATGGTGGAACAAACATGAACAACATTGTTTATGATGGAACAACTTATAACCTTGCATTTGATTATGCAGGTGTTAAAGCAGCTCTTAGAACTGCATCCTTATTTGTTGACCCACGTGGAAATCCATATATCGCTAAATTAGATACACTTGTTGTTAAAACAGGTTCTAATAATTATTTCAAGGCTATGGAAATTTTAGGTGCTATCAAAAAAGGAACAATTCCAGAATCTACAGATAATGATGGCGCAGGTGTTCCAGCATTTAAAATTATCCAATTAGATTATTTAGATAATGCTGCATACTGATATATGTTTGATTCATCTAGAATGTCAGATAGACAAGGCTTCCAATTCGTAGAATCAGAAGCTCCTATTGTTGACCCAGTCAACATTGTTTATAGCACAAAAGAAATTCAAACATCCGCACATTCATTATTTGACTTAGGTCATAATGATGTTGCTCGTATGTGAGTAGGTTCTTTGGGTGATAAATCAAATCCAACATCCTAGTAAGTTAAAAAGTTTGGTGGTATCTTTTCAAAAACCACCAACTTAATTGTTTATCTAGAAGTGAGTGAGTAGTTTGTCGCTACAATATTCTATACACTAGATTAAATTTATAATATGACTATTAACGGACAACCTTATAGCCAACCAAGAAACGTTAACTTAAAAAACGGTATCTTGATGTTTGGCGATACTAATACTACTTCTCCTTTAGGAACTACCTATAATGGTTTATACGTAAATGATTCTAACGAATTGATTTATGTTCACCAAGGTACTTCAGTAACTATTGGAACAGGTGGTGGTGGTTCTACTCCAACATGAGATGATTTATATGATGCTGATAAAACAATGCAAATTGACAGCACTACATGAACTCTCGCTGGTGTACATGCCACAAACGATGTATTAACAGTTACCAATTCTGGTACTGGTGCTGCACTACAGATTACTTCAAGTGGCACAGGAAAAGATATTAACGGTACTTCTGATACATGACATATTTCCAAAGCTGGTTTAGCTACATTCGTAAGCATTGTTCCAGGTGGAGATATTACTTCAACTGCAATCGCTATTGACTGAGATTTAATAGATGATAATGCTTCAGCTTTATCTTTTGACGCAGCTGGTAAAACAGGTCTTATTGCTATTGTTACAACTAATGCAGGAGAAGGAGTTACAATGTCTGCAACTTTAACAGTCGCAGGTGCTTTTGCTTGTGGTGTTGGTTCTAATACCGTATCAGGTATTGTTGTTACAGATAATACTGTTACAACCTTTGGAGCTAATGCTGACAGTGCTGGTGTTGCTGTCCTTCGCTCAACATCTTTAACTACTGGTTCTTTGTTACAACTTCAGTTAACTGAAGGAACATTGAGTGGTGGTTTTTATTTAACTTGTCGTTCAGTCGGAGTAGCTAATGTTTTAACTATTGGTGAAAATGGTAGAATTACTATCGTTGGAGCTGGTGGGTCAAACATGTTGGCTATTACAGCTGGTGATGCAGTTTTATCAGATGGTTCATTAACTATGACAGACGCTGATAACGCAGCTTCATTAAGTATTACCAATAACACAGCTACAACTGCTTCGGTATTTGTATTTGCTGGTTCTGGTGTATTTACAGGTTCAACAACAACTTCTTTTGTAACAATCACTCCAAGTGGTTTAACAACTGGAACTGCTGTTTATTTGCCTGTTGCCGGTTTAACAACTGGTAAGGCAATACATGTTGTTGCTAACGCTTTAACTACTGGTAATTTATTATCAATAACTTCAAGTGCTACAGCAATCGCAACTACTGGTAGATTATTAAGTGTAGTTCACTCTGGTGCTACTGGCACAAGTGCTGTTCTATCTGAATTCTCTTCAGCAGCTACAGACGAAACAACTATTCTTAAAGTCACAGCCTCAGCTGTATTAGCTGCTGGTAAAGCTTTTCATGTTAGTTGTGCTGCTATGACAACTGGAACTGGTATATATATTAATGCTACAGAAGCAACTATAACAACAGGAAAATACTTAGAGTGTTATGATGGTACTGCTAATGATTTTAGCATTGCTAAATACGGTGCTACTATTATAGCTGGTACAGCTCAAGGAACTGTTGCTTTAACAGTAACCAAAGGTGACTTTTCAGTTACTGATGGTAATGCTACCTTAGGTGGTAAATTTATACTTTCTGGTACAGAAACTATTGCTGGCGGTGGTACTTCAACTGCATTGGCTCTTACAGAGACTATGCACTATGTTGATGCAGACGCTGGTGGAGATATATTTACTTTAGCAAATGGTGTAGAAGGTCAACTTATGTTTATCGTCTGTGCTTCTGCTACTGGTATTTGTACAGTCACACCTGCTACTATGAAAGGTGGTACAAGCGTTACAATGAACGCAGCTGGTGATACTGTTCTTTTAGCTTATATTGGAACAGGATGGTCAGTATTAGGTGGAAACGGACATACTATTATAGGGTAATCCTCATATTTTTTGCTGGTTTTTTAGAAAATCAGCAACCTTATGGGGATTACCCCAGTTAATAAAAACTTAAAAAAATAAAATGCTTAATGAATTACAACATACAGCTATTATAAATACAAGTACTTCTGGTGCAAATACATTAATTACTGCTCCAACAACAACAGAAGGAAAAGGTGCATATATTGCTATAGACCATATCAATGTATTACCAACAACAGCGGTTACAATGACTTTTAAATCTGGAACAGATGCTATCACTGGACCTTATCCATTAGATGGAAAACAAACTATTTCATTAGATAATGCAACTAAAGCACAAAATGGTGTTATGACTTGCGCTTCTAATGAAGACTTTGTTATGCACTTAGGTGGTGCAGTTCAAGTAGGTGGATTTGTAAATTACAGAATTTGTAATTTTTAATAAAAATAAATTATAATTTATGTCTTATATATGTCCTGCTCCTGATAAGAACGATAAAGACGAATCTGATTTTTTAACCGATTTTAATGATTTGGGTAATAGTTCTGATAAAGAAGTTTTAAAAAAAATATCTGGAGATGTTATAAATTATGAATTGATAGATATAGATGGAACATTATCTGCTGATTCTGACTTAGTTTGTGCTTCACAAAAAGCAATTAAAGCTTATGTTGATGCTTTACCTAAACCCTTAACATTTAAAGGAGTTATAGATATACCAGGCGATTTTCCAACATCAGCCGAAGTAACAGAAGGTTGGTTTTATCAGATAGGAACTGATGTAACAGATGACGATGGGTCTAAAACTAACACGGGATTATCTTTTACAGCAGGAGACGAAATAGCTTGAAATGGAACTACTTGAGTAGAAATGGGTTCAGTAGATTTATGGAGTAGAGATATAGCA
>Ga0207997_1001493_pt1 | contig 12046 bp, 13 predicted proteins | sample AntAceMetag02UKN_FD_184777 | JGI IMG/M metagenome (GOLD analysis project Ga0207997, IMG submission 184777) | Saline lake microbial communities from Ace Lake, Antarctica - Antarctic Ace Lake Metagenome 02UKN (SPAdes) (version 2) | ecosystem: Environmental > Aquatic > Non-marine Saline and...
GGTTCAATGACAATTATCCACCTAAAGAAAAAGCAGTTGGATATATTGGTAGGATAGTCCCATGGAAACACTTGAAAGAGATTTGTGAAGTGTCAAGCAAGCTAAAATATAAAGTGGTTGGTTGTGGATATATTGATAAGCCAGATTATTGGGCTACTATTCCAAAGGATAATCTTGAATATCATGGGGGTATGGGTAGAAACAATCAAAATCCGGAGAACTTTGTTGCCGGAATGTATAATAAGATGACAGTTTTCGTAATGTATTCTACAAGCGAAAGAGAGAGTGGAACATTACCATTATTAGAAGCTATGGCAAAAGGCGTTCCAGTAATGGCTACATCTCAAGGTATGGCTAGGGATTTGATTGAAGATGGTAAGAATGGAATTATATTTACTGAAGATAATTTTGAAGAAAAGCTGAAGATGTTAATGGAAGATAAGAAGCTAAGAGAAACATTAAGGCAAAACGCTTGGAATACCATTAAGGCTTATTCAGAACAAAGAATGGCTAGAGAGTTTGCAAGGGTATATTACAAAACATTATTTAAGGATAAGCCAGTTGTTAGTGTAATTATTCCTACCTTCAATAATGCAAAGAATTTAATAGATATTGTAATCTCGATTGATTCGCAGGATTATGACGCAAAAGAGATCATAATAGTAGATGATGGTTCAACAGATAACACCAAAGAAGCTTGTGAGGAGCTGAGAAGGCAAATTACAACGCCAATACTCTACTTAGATACAAAAGACACAAACCACTATGGACTAGCAAAGGCGAGGAACATGGGAGCAACTGAAGCACTTGGTAGCGTACTCTTGTTCCTAGATGATAGATTAAAGTTAGATAAGGGTGTTTTGGAGGAAGTTAGCAAGGCAAAATCAGGGACATGGTATTTTGGTTCTAAGTCAGTTAAAGGAAAGGTGTCGGATAAATCTTCATTTGTTGAAAACTTTAGTTGGATTCAGAAGAAAGACTTTGTAATGGGTGGAATGTTCTGCGAGAGAATGGTTCATTACGGAGGATTATCTCAAATTACTAGAGAGCAATATAATCACAAAGTTAAATTCGTTCATCAGCCAAAAGCGATGGCTTCACAAATAAAGAAATCAAGTGGAAGGTATAGGAAGAAAGATATTTGGAAAGCTAAAGAGATAATAAGCAAATTATATGAATAGAAGAATAAAAATTAAAGATTACAACAATATTTATTTGGATTTGGGGTGTGGGAATAAAGATCATAATAGACCGGAGAAAGAAAAGAATAATATTGGCATGGATGTAATTGATTATGGACAAGAAATAGTTTGGAACGCTACTGAGGGAATACCATTACCAGATAATAGTGTTGAGCATATAACCACTAGCCACTTTATTGAGCATTTTAGGGAAGAAGATGTGGTTAAAATAATGAACGAGTGCTGGAGAGTATTAAAGAAAGATAAAGAGTTATATGTTATTTGTCCTAGTTTTTATAGAGATAAAAGCTGGTTACCTGTTCATCTTTGGCACCCAACAGAAGTATCGTTTAGATTTTTTGAGTGGGATAAGATATCAAGAGAGAATAGGGTGAAGTCTTGGAAAATAAATGAGTTTATTCTTAATGACAAAAAAGATATACATTGTAAAATGAAACCAAATAAATGAAAAAGAAATATAAAGTATTTACAACGAATTGGCATGTAATGCACTTTTACGACCTTTTTAATGCCTTAGAAAAGGATTGTGAGTTTTATGTTTGCCATAATACCAATAAACAGTGGTATCATAACTCAAGACCACTACCAAAGAACGCTCACCCTGTTTCCTATTTTGAGAAGGATAAATATGATTTTGCAATATTAGATGTTGACCAACAATTGATAAACCCAGACTTAGGAAAAACAAAAGTGTTTGTTGACTTCAATAAAACTGTTCAAGGATTACCAAAGGTTATAATTAATCATGGTTCTCCAGTTTATCCAGAGTTTTTTAAGAAAGATAATAACCAAATGCCAAATGATGAAGCTCAAAGGCAAACAATAGAGATGATGAAGGAACTTGTTGGTGATACTCCAATGGTTCTAAACTCCTTCGAGGGTTCAACAGAAAGAGAGTGGGGTTGGGGTACTCCAATCTGGCATGGTATGAATCCAAATGATTGGCTTGACCTACCGAAAGAGCCAAGAATATTTACTGCTTTATCTCCAGGGGGTTGCGATACTTATTACAACAGGGAGATGATGAATCAAGTTAGCTATATCCTAGAGGATAGATATAGCCATAAATTATGGTGGGCTAAGGTTAATACCGACACAGGACACAGTTTTGATGAGTATAGAAAGTTCTTAGGTAGTAGTTTAATATATCTTGACACTTCATTCAGAACTCCAATGAACAGGGCTAGAACAGAGGCGATGTTGTCTGGCTCTTGCATAGTTCAAGTAGAAGGTGCTCATGATTTAGAAAGATTTGCAAAGCCCGGGGATAATATGATTTTAGTTCCAAATGACGCAGAACAAATTGCGAGCATACTCGTTGACTTAATAGAAAACCAATATGAAGATTGCATAGCAATTGGCAAGAGGGGTAAGGAAACTGCTAAAGAAATATTCAACTATAAGCGTTATCGCGACGATTGGCTTAACTTCATTCACTCTGTTCTAAAAATATGAAAAAAGAAATTAAAGGTGCTATACTTCCATTTCAAAAATATCATGGAAGACCAAAAGGGACTATTGGGTCATCTGTTCTTAGGAGTGATTGGTTAATTGATAAGTGGGAAGAAGTCGAAGAATTTCAAGAAGGTAAACGCTACTCATTTATTATTTTCCAAAAAGTTTATTGGTTAAAATACTTAGAAGATTATGATGGTGTTAAAATCCTAGATATTGCGGATCCAGATTGGTTAACAGGAGAGTTAAACATAAAACAATTAGAGACACATGTTGACGCTTTCACTTGTTCTTCAAAAGGGATAGCAGATTTCTTAAAAGGCATTGTTAAAAAACCTGTTTATCATGTGCCAGATAGAATTAATTTAGATATAATAGATAGGCAAAAGAAACATAATAGTATTGCAAAAAGAGTTGGCTGGTTTGGATATTATCACAATGCTAAAATTGTTCTTCCTACTGTATTACCTTCTCTGGCAAAACTAGGGCTTGACCTTGTGGTTATATCCAATAATGACTTCAAGCCTTCTGCTACTTATGGGGTTAAAATAGAGAACAGGGTATTTGATTGGGAGGTCTTTAAAGACGACCTTCTGACTTGTGATATTGTGCTTAATCCAGTACCATTGACGATTGGCAAGTTTAAGTATAAGTCAGACAACAAGAGTGCAATATCGTGGGCTTGTGGAGTCCCTATTGCCAATACAAAATCTGATTTAGAAAGACTTATGTCGGCAAGCGAAAGAGAGAAAGAAGCAAAAGAAAAATACGAATTAATTAAAAAGGAGTATGATATTGAGATATCTATAAAAGACTTTGAAAGTATAATAAAGAAAATATGCAAGACGAAAACTCCCCAGTAGTAACAATAAAAGCAACCTTAACAGAATATACCTTCATTCAGTTTTGTAGGAAGATGGGTTTTGGCACATTAAAACTAGAGATTATGAATGGTCAACCGAAAAAAGTCACTCAACCATTAAAGGCATTTAGATTTGATTTAACACCAGATGGAAATCCAATTGCAAGACTAAGTGTTTCATCTATTGATAAAATGGTTGAAGAAATTAATGAAATGGAATTAGAACTTGACAATGATGAAGAATAAGAATAAAATTAAGTTAATAAAATATAACTCAACTACTAAACGAGTGAGCATCAATGCTAGATTCACTCGTTTCTTTATTTATTATGAATAAATTTCAAACACTCGTTCAAAAGTTCATCGGGATTAAAAAAGAATCCCCACAAGTAGCTAAGAATGTTGCTTGGACACCTAGAGCTTCTTTTGGTATGTCAGAGCCAGCTTCTTTAGACAAACAGGCTCAATTACAGGCGTTCTCTTATTCTTGGGTATATTTTTCCATAACAAAGATTGCGATGAATGTCGCAAACATTAGATTGAAGCTACTCAAACAAACAGGGGATAAGATAGAGAGAGTACAAAAGCATGAAGTGTTGGATCTTCTAGATAAAGTAAATAATGTAATGACTTTCTATGATTTGATGGAGCTTTATTCTGTTTTTAAAGAATCAACAGGAGAAGCGTTCTGGTGGTTAGTAAGGGGAGATAATGGAAAGATTGTTGAGATTTATCCTTGGTTAAGACCAGATTTGATGGAAGTAGTGCCAGACCCAGTTACTTTTGTCAAAGGATATATATATAATGTTCCTGGAACTGGGACAAAAGTACCATTTAGCACAGAGGAGATAATTCATTTTAAAAGCATAGATCCCCTTAATCCATATAGAGGATTATCCCCATTGAAAGCGTCAGAGATTGCTATTGCAACAGATAGAGAAGCTTCTACTTGGAATTGGAGGTTTTTCAAGAACTCTGCACGGCCAGATGTTGCTATTGAAGTGCCAGGAACTTTAACCAAAGACCAATATGATAGAGTTATGAGTCAATGGGACGAAGCACATAAAGGAACAAGTAATGCTCATAAGTTTACAATTATTGAAGGTGGTGCAAAAGTAGTAGCACCATTAGGAGCTAACCAAAGGGATATGGACTTCTTAAATCAAAGGAAATATGGCAGAGATGAGATATTAACAGTATTTGGAGTTCCAATTTCCTTAGTAATTCCAGAAAGTTCCAATAGATCATTAGCAGAAACTGCAAAGGCAGTATTCATAGAAGAAACAATAGAGCCAAAGATGAAGAAGTTTGTTTCAACTCTCAATGAATTCTTGCTTCCATTTTTTGATGATACAGGAGAATTGTTCTTTGATTATGAAGATCCAACGATTGGAAATATGGAACAAACATTGAAATTATACGAGAGTGGAATTAAAAATGGTTGGTTATCAATAAATGAAGTTAGATTAGCAGAAGGGAAAGAAGCTGTTGATGGTGCTGATAGCTTATATCTTCCTCTTAATATTCAACCAATAGGAACAGTTAAACAGAAAAAGTCTGTTGGTAAAATAAATATTGCTAGACACAAAAGAACGAAAGGAGAGAAACTAGAAGCTATCATTAAAGAAGAATTGACGATTGAAAGATTAACCCAATTGTCTAAACAGAAAGAAGTTAAACCTAAAAACAAAAAGTCTAAAAAGAATGTTAAATTTGCTTTTTCAGAAAAACAAAAAGACATTTACTGGAAAGAGTATGTTAGTAAAACAGAAGTAGATGAGAAGTTGATGGTTATTGAGCTAAGAAAATTATTCAAAGCACAGGCAGAAAAAGTTTTGCCAACAATAAAAAACATCAAGACAGGTTTCAGCTTTAATGTAACTTCTGAAACGAAAGTATTCACCAAAGCCTTTCGCCCATTACTTAAAATATTAATTGCTAAGTATGGGAATGAAGTTTATGACTTATTGGGATTCTCTGGCTTTATCGTAGGCAATGATAGGATTGAAAACTTTATAAAAACTGATGGATTAAAATTCTGCAAGCAAGTCAATGAAACAACAAAAACAAAAATTAAAAAGACGATTGCAGAGGGTACAACAAATGGAGAGGGCATAAGATTAATTAAGAATAGAGTTAAAGATGTATTTGATGAAGCGACTGATGTAAGAGCAGGTGCAATAGCAAGGACAGAAGTTTCAAGAGCCTCAAACTTCGCAACAGTTGAAGGATATAAACAATCTGGCGTAGTGGAAAAAAAAGAATGGGTTACTGGATTAGATGAAAGAGTTTGTCCTATTTGTGGACCATTACATGGAAAGAGAGTTGACTTAAATAAGGACTTTGGCGTAGGCGATGCTCCTCCTGCTCATGTGAATTGTAGGTGTGTCGTGATTCCTGTTTTGAAAAGCACTTGACAAAAATCAAATATGGAATAAAATTGTAGAAAGAACTAAAAACTTAATATTCACTTGACTACTAAACGAGCAAGTTGTGTCTGAAAACACTTGCTCGTTATTTGTTTATAATTACTATGAAGAAAAAATTTGCGAAAGCGTATGTAAAAGAAGTTAAAGAAGATGGGCGTATAATTACTGGTGCAATTGCATCAACAAATTCTCCCGATAGAGATGGAGAAATTCTTTCTGCTAAGGGTTGGAATGTTAAATCTTTTAAGAAAAATCCTGTTTTACTTTGGGGACATAGTCATTTTGACCTACCTATTGGTAAGATTACCAGTATCAAAAGTACAGAAGAAGGACTTATCTTTGACGCAGAGTTCGCTGTAAATGAAAATCCCTTTGCTGAAAAGGTATCTAGGCTTATGAACAAGGGTTTCTTGAATACTTTTTCAGTGGGCTTTTTGCCACAAGAAAGAGATGGAGATACATTTGTTAAGCAAGAACTCTTAGAAATATCAGTAGTTAATGTTCCTGCAAATCCAGAAGCTGTTGTTTCTCGAGAACTAAAGAGCCTTTGGAAAGAAGTCAAAGATGTTGGCGAAAAAAAGGTAGAGAAAAAGATTATCAAAAAGGTTAAGAAGAAAGTTGAGGAAAAAGAACCAGAGAAGAAAGTCGTTAAGAAAGTTATCCCATTAAAGGAAAAGGATATAGAGAAAACGATAGAATTGAAGGAGCAAGACAGAATTCTCCTTAGAAATGTTCTTTCTTCGATAAAAGAGTTAGATGTTATTAAAAATAATACCTCAGAGGCATTGATCAAGAAAACTGAATTGCCTAAGGGTAAAAAAAAGGTCGAGAAAGTTTTAAATGCTGATAAGGATAAAATCCATAAGGCATTAAAGCTTATATTGAGAAGCGTTGAATACGCTATAATTGTTACAAAGAACAAAAAATGAAAAAATACATTTTAGTTAATGGCAAAAAACATTATATTAAAACAGAGAAATCTGAAAAAGATGTTGTTGCCAAAAAAAAGGTCGAAAAGAAAGACGAAGTTTCAGAGGTGGCTAAAAACATCGCTGAAAAGCTAGCTGAACTCCAAAAGGTTAGCAAAGTAGATGAAGTCAAGAAAGCGAAAATTGCATCTATTGAGAACATCAAATTGGTGGATAGAAAGGTTAAAATGTTCACTACTTCAAAGGGTAATGATATTTCCTTGAAACAAAGCCAAGTTGATGGGTTAAGTGGTTGGTTTAAAGCATTTATTGCACAAGATAAAGCTGGTGTGATGAATTATTTCCAGAAATGGGAGCCACTAAATGAAACTACCGCAGCAGAGGGTGGAAATTTAGTCCCAACACTACTTTACAATGTCATTGTTGATTTCAAAGAAGATGAAGCAATCATAATGCCAAGAGCAAATGTGATTGATATGACAGGAATGAAAACCAATGAATTGGATATTAGTGGTATCGCCACAAAGCCAAGAGTCCAGTGGGTTGCTGAACAAGGTGTGAAATCCACAAGTTCAATGACCTTTAGTCAGCAAAGTCTAACTCCTTATACGGTTGCAGCTATTATTCCTTTGACAAATCAATTGGTACAAGACAGTCCGTTCAACATTGTATCATTGGTCTCTAAGGCACTAGCTGACGCTGTCACTAAGGAAGAAGATAGAGTGTTCGTAGTTGGTACAGGTACTGCCCAACCAACAGGAATTGATGCATATACATTTAGCTCAACAGCTTGTGGAGGTGCAGTGAGTCTAGACCATATTCAAGACGCTTACTTTGGCTTGCCACAAGCTTACCGAAGCAAAGCTGTTTGGATTATGAATGGTAGAACAATTGCTGATTTGGCTAAGTTAAAGGATAGCAACAATAGACCACTTCTACTCGAAGAAGGCATTGTGACTGATCCTGGGTTCCCTGCGTTGAAACGAAGACCAGTTCTCGAACAGAACGATATGTCTTCAGACAAGATATTCTTCGGTGACTTAAACTATTATTGGATTGGAAAGAAACAACCAATGAATATTAGTATCGCCAAAGAAGCGACTGTTGCTGGTTATAATCTCTGGGAGAGAAATATGACTGCAATTCGTGTCGAGGAAAGAATTGATGGTGAAGTCGTAAACACCAAAGCATTCTACGAATTGACAGGCACAGGCGTATCGTAATCGTTGATGTTTTTACAGATTGCCTTCTATAATGGAGGGCAATCAATAAAGACATTAATTGTGTAGAAAAAATATGGTTAAAGTAAAATTAATAACTTCGTACTTAGATAACCCTGCTGGATCTATCTTTGAAACAGACAAAGAGAAAGCAGACCAATTAATTAGTCTTGGTAGAGCAGAACTGATTAAAAGGATCTATAAGACAAAAGTTGTAAAACCAAGTAGAACAAGCAAGAGATATATAACAAAATAATGAAACTTTCAGTAATTATTCCTTCATATAAAGATCCATATTTGCACAAGACAATTGATTCTATACTCAAAAATTCTGTATTAGGAGATGAGTTGGAGATTGTTGCTGTTTTAGATGGATATTGGTCAAAAATCCCCATAAAAGATGATCCAAGGATAAGAATAGTTCATCTGGGAGCAAATCGTGGCATGAGGGGAGCAATTAACGCAGGTGTATGGGTGGCAAGTGGTGAGTATTTAATGAGAGCAGATGAACATTGTATGTTTGCAAAGGGATTTGACAAAGAAATTATTGATAATATGGAGGATAATTGGATTGTAGTTCCTAAGAGGTTCTTCTTAGATCCAATTAAATGGGAGGTAATGGATATGCCTCCGGTAGAATATGAGAAATTAGTTATTCAAGGTGGTAAAAAGTTCGCTGGACAGAGATGGGCTAGTAGAAGCAAAGGGCGAGAAGATATAATGATTGACGAAACAATGGCGATGCAGGGTAGTTGTTGGTTTATGAAAAGAAGTTGGTGGGAAAAAGTTATCGTAGAGCTAGATACAAAAAATTACGGTCCACTTATACAAGATAGTCACGAGATGGTATTCAAAACTTGGCAAGCAGGAGGGAAAATGATGATAAATAAGAATACATTTTTTGCCCATAAACATAGAAGTTTTCCGAGAACACATAACAACGGCACTAAAGAGAATCCAGCTAATTGTGAAAAAGGTTATAAATACGCTCTTGATAAATGGGGTGATTATTATGAGAAAGAAATCAAACCAAAATGGAAGATTTGACAATAATCTATTATTCTGCTAATGCTGAAAAGCCAGAATTTGAACAAAAGATCATTAAAAATTTAAAAGAAAGTGCTAATGGTATTCCAATTGTAAGTATAACTCACAAGGCAATTGACTTAGGAATTAATGTGCAGGTAGGAGAACAACCAATGTGCTATTCTAACCTGTGGAAACAGCAGTTAGCAGGGCTAAAATTGGCTAAAACACGATTCTGTGTAACAGCGGAAGCAGATTGTCTTTATCCTCCAGATTATTTCAAGTTTATTCCTTTAAGAGAAGATTTGGTTTATAGATATAACAATGTTTGGTGCTACTGGAAAAGGAAGCCAGCATTTTATAAAAAGCCAAGTTGCGAAGGTGCTCAAATGTGTGGAAGAAAGTATTGGATAGAAAGATTAGAACAAATGCTTGATGGACATAAGGGGTGGAAGCCAATGGAAACACTAGCGTCAACATTGGTAACTAAGATTTTCCCAGACGAAGATAAGGTTTCTTGGGGAGGCGACCCTGTAATAACATTTAAGACAGGAGATAGCATTGGTGGAAAGACAAGTTTAGTTAAGGGCAGTAAGGTACAATCATTACAATATTGGGGAACAAAAGAATTAATCTATAACAAAATGTTCACATGAGTAAATTGACAGAAATCAAAGCACATACACACATTGGAGGAGGTTCACATCTACCTCTATTAATAAAACTCTTAGAAATAACAGAAGGTCCAGTATTAGAGTTAGGCATGGGATTGTTCTCAACACCTTTCTTGCACTGGGCTTGTTTTGATAAAAAGAGGAGATTGCTTTCCTGTGAAACTAAATCACGCTTTAATACTTTCTGGATATTTGATGATAAGAGAGAAAAAGTAAACGATTATTCTTATCATAGATTTCAGTTTATAGAAGATTGGGACGATTTAGATTTATCAGAACATTGGAGCGTAGTTTTAGTAGATCATGCTCCTGGACCAAGAAGAAAAGAGGAGATTAGAAGGTTGGCTAATAATGCAGATTACATTGTAGTCCATGATACCAATGGAAGAAATGATTGGCATTATAAATATACAGAAGTATATCCACTATTCAAATATAGATATGATTCTAAGTTTTATCCACAAACAACAATATTAAGTAACTTCAAAGATCCAAACGAAATATGGACATAAAGGAAGGCATCAAACAAAAAGGAAGTCCTTATGAAATTCCTGATGTTGGCAGAGATGACTTGCCAAAGTTTTTTGTTGATATGGGATATAAAGTTGGAGCAGAGATTGGTGTTTATAAAGGAGAATATTCAGAAAAATTATGTGAGGTAGGGTTAAAAGTTATTGGAGTTGACCCATATATAGTCTATAAGAATTACAGAAAGCACACTCAAGAAATGGATTATGAGGTGATGTATGAAATGTCTAAGAAAATATTAGATTCTTACGGAGGTAAATTAATTAAGAAAACTTCTATGGATGCATTAGAAGACTTCCCAGATGAAAGTTTAGACTTCGTATATATCGACGCAAATCATTCAATTTCTTACATAATAGCAGATATATTTGAGTGGAATAAAAAAGTTAGAAAGGGTGGATGTATATCAGGACATGATTATCAATTACTCGGAAGCAACCCTTATGGGTTAAGGTCGTGCCATGTAAGACTTGCAGTTGACCTTATGGCGAGGATTTTAAATGTTAAAAATCATTTTGTATTAGGAGGAAAGTTTAATCAGAGAAAAGATAAATGGAGATCATGGCTATGGATAAAAGAATAAATATATGGAAAGTGGAATTTATTTAATCAAAAATTTAGTAAATAATAAGACTTATATTGGGTCTTCTGTTAATGTAGAAAAAAGATTATATGAACATAAATGGAAACTAAACAAAAATTGCCATGATAATATTTACTTACAGAGGTCTTGGAATAAATATAAAGGAAAAAGTTTCTGTTTTGATAAATATCTTGATTGCAATAAACAAGATTTGATATTTTACGAACAGCTTGTTATAGACGCTTTTATTGTTCGTTACGGAAAAGAGAATATTTATAATATATGTTTAGTTGCTTACTCTACTTTGGGAAGGAAACACTCTGATGAGACAAAAAAGAAAATTGGACTAAAAAGTAAAGGAAGATGGACAGGAAAAAAGCACACCGAAGAAACTAAGAAGAAAATAAGATTAAATAATATTGGAAAGAATAAAGGTAAAAAACCATCACTAGAAACGCGTTTAAAAATGTCAAAGAATCGTAAAGGAAAGAAATTTTCAGAAGAACATAAAAAACATTTATCAAAATCTATAAAAAAATATTGGGATAATAAAAAAAGACATGAATAAAACTATTAGTGGAATTTATTATTCAGATAATCGTTTGAATAAAAGAATTTTAAATGCCTGTCAAGAACAATTAAGAAAAGTTTTTGATGAAGATAAAATAGTCTCTGTTACGCTTAAGCCAATGGATTTTGGTAAAAATATTGTCTTAGAGAATAGAGAAAGAAGTTATCCAACGATGGCGTTACAAATACTTATGGCACTTGAGGCTAGTATATCTGATTATGTTTACTTTCTGGAGCATGACGTTCTATATCATAAGTCGCATTTTGACTTTACACCTCCAAGAGATGATATATATTATTACAACATAAATAATTGGAGGTGGTGGTTTGGACACGATACAGCGATTACTTATGATGGATTGACTTCATTGTCAGGATTATGTTGTAATAGAGAACTGGCGATTAAGCATTATAAGTATAGACTAAAGCTGATAGAAGAGCAGGGATTAGACAAGATTAGGAGTCGCGAGCCGAGATGGGCCAGAAAATTTGGATATGAGCCAGCTACCAAAAAAAGAAGACGAGGCGGGATAACCAACGAAGACCACATTAAAAGAAAATCAGAGTT
>Ga0207997_1001498_pt1 | contig 12035 bp, 19 predicted proteins | sample AntAceMetag02UKN_FD_184777 | JGI IMG/M metagenome (GOLD analysis project Ga0207997, IMG submission 184777) | Saline lake microbial communities from Ace Lake, Antarctica - Antarctic Ace Lake Metagenome 02UKN (SPAdes) (version 2) | ecosystem: Environmental > Aquatic > Non-marine Saline and...
TCGGTGGATTATTTGGGAACTCTTCAACACCTTCAGAGGAAGTATTAAAAGCCCCTTTCGTTTTGAATTTCAACAAAGAAACATTCTGCGAAATCAAAATTGAAACTCTCTACAAGAAAATATTGCATAGATGCTATGCTAGAAGTGCAGGCGCTAAGGATGATAAGAAAATCGCCTCTCTATTCGATTCAAAAGAAAAATCAGGCTCTCCAAGTGGTTTAATCACCCTGCTTGCGCAATCAATGGCTAAAAAACAGGAAGTAGGAATCGTTTATGATTCTGGCGTTGTTAGGTTAGCGACATTCACCGAAAAGCAAAAGATCAAGAAAGATTATATTTCAGGGGCGCAAAGTGCCGATGGTGTGCTTGTAGATTTTACTAAGTATTGTTTGACGGATCTTGTCAGCGGTTACATGGGAATGATTTATGACATTCTTGATTCAATGAATGTTCAAGTCGGACTTGCAAAAGCTTTACAAATTAAAGTTTCTAATCTTCGGGGTACAGTTTCTTCAGTAGGGCAAGACGAGCCAGTCGCACAGGCAAAGGCAATCAACGAATCATTAAAGGGCGGAAATTCAGTTTTGCTTGATAAGAATGACGAAGTTGATTTATTAACCCTTAATTCTTCAGCGGTTGCGGAAGCGATCTCTTTGGTAAATTCACAGCTTGCAACTGATATTGGAATGTCGCTTTCTTTCGTTAATGGTGAATTAACAAGCGGCATGAGTGCCACAGGTGAAGCAGACAGCAACCAAGACGAAGAAGGGGTCAAAGACTTCTTTAATTCAATATTTAAAGCAACAACAGATCGACTTTATGACTGGAAATTGCGCTTTGTAAGTGATGATTGGCGCTATTTTTCCGCAATGATTGATAGCTTGATTGTCGTTGAAAATTCAGGCTTACTTTCCGATGACCAAAAGAAAGCGTTTGCAGATAGATTAATGCCAATAAATGCCAAGTAGTAATTTATGACAACCTTTTATCCGGATAAATTCATCAAAAAAGTTATCCCAAAAGGCTTTTTTAAAGAAAATCTCTTGACAGGAAAAGACTTTTCATTGAAAAAAAAGGCCATGCAAGGGCTTATCCTAGCAAATGTTGTTGATAAAAAGGAAATCACAAAGACCGTGCTAAATGTCGCCAAGGTTTACAAACACAAGGTTGACACGCTAGAAGATGGGGGCTTTCCAAAAGTCAAGGCCAATGTCTTAGCCAGGGGAAGCGAAAAATTGTTGAAACAAAGGATTGAAAGTCTTATTGTTTATTCAGAGGTTTTAAAATTAAAGGCAGATAATAAAGGATCTTATTATAAATGGTTGCCTTCGGGTGCGGATGAACCAAGCCCAGAGCACCAATTATTGTATGGGAAAACTTTCCTGGTAGGGGAAGGAGACGAGGACGGAAACATGCCTGGTGAGCGTTACGGCTGCCAATGTGGCATGGAAATTTTAAACGGCAAAGAAACGACTTGACAAACATTTTGTTTTAAGTTTTAAGTTATTAACTAAAATACATTTAAAAATGGCATTTACAGAAGAACAAGAGCAGGCAATTTTAGCATTTGTGACCGCAGGCAATAAAGCAGCGGCAACACCACCAGCTACACCAGCTACACCAGCACCAGGCACACCAGCAGAACCAGCACAAGAAGCACAAGAAGCAAAAACAATCGCACAAGAAGCAAAAGACAAGATTGATGCAGACAAAGCAGCAGCCGGAGCATTGACACAAATTCAATCTTCAGTTAGTTTCAATCATGGGATCAATGATTTTGTTGAAAAAAACAAAGCATTACTTCCAGACGAAGCAGCAACAATTTTAACCACCGCAGCAACAAAAACCTTTAAAGACGAAAACGAAAAGGCAAATGTTGTAAGAAAAGGCTTGCTTGATTCTTTCCTTTCACAGCAAGAAAATTTAGACTCTTTGACTGGATCACTTAAAGACCGTGCAACTAAATATAGCGCATTAGCTGAAAGCGAGAAAGAGAAGAGATCTTCGGAATTTTGGGATTTGGCAGAAATAGGAATCGCATTAAAAGCGGGATCTAGGAAAGCCGATGCCCTTAATAAAATCAATGGTGTTACTGCCGGAGATGCAACGGGGTCAATCCTTGAGCAAAAAATCTTGGCAGCAGCCAATAATAAATTTAATAATAATAAAAAATAATAAAAATTATGTCAAAATTACTAGGTACAGCTTACGAGGTCGGAAAATCTGACGTTGTTATTTCAAGAAAGCCAACAGCAGCAACAGCCCTTGAAGAAGGTTTATTTGTGAAGCAAGGCGTTGAAGGTTTTGTTTCTTTGGCAAGCTTAACAGCTCCGGCCGCCGCTTTTGGTGTTATGGGCGCACAAGAAGCCGTTGCATGTTCAGTTGCTATTTCAGGAATGAAAGTTGCAGTTCAATTAAATGATGCAATTACTCCGACAGTTGGCCAAACTGTTTATTGTGATGACACAACAAACAAAGCAACAAACATTCTTGACACTGATAATTTCGCAACTGCCGCGACATTTACCGGCGTTATCGGAACAGACGGAAGATCAGACAACACAGCAACCAAGAAAACAACTGTTCGTTGGGCTGAAATCAACATGCCAAACGGCTTATAATCATGGGTAAAAAGAACAAAGGAAATTCTCAAGCTCAAGATCTAATTCCTAATGAAAAGCCTCTTGATTCTGAAAAGGATCTTGAAGTTTCTAGTGAAGAGTTAGAAAAGGAAAGTGAAGCTGAAGAAGGAACGAAAGAACCGGAAGCACCAACACCGACCCCACCAGCTCCGAAAGAGAAAACACAAGATGGGCTGAACGGCTCACCTCGTTTTAATAAAATTAATAACTTAAATAAATAAATATTATGCCTTCAGATATCAGAACAGGTTTAAAAACCAAAGAGGAATACATGGAATCATCTAGTATTAGCTACATTCCTTCTATTCTTGCATTGCCAAAACTTGAAAAAAGAGACTTATCACTTGATAAAGTAATTTTCAAAGAGTTAAGCGTTGAAAATGACAGTGTTGTCCCTTCTTTCCTTACTTCGGAAATGACAGAAATTAACGCTGCCAAAGTTTCTTCAAAATCTCATGTTTTTAATACTTACGGAAAAGGATTAAAATTCAGAAAAGATTTAAGAAAAAATGGCGCTGCTAATGTTCAAACTTTTCATAATCAAATCCTAAGACAATTCAACATTCAATTTGATAGATTGGCTTATGCTGGCGAAGGTGGAAATAATGGCCTAGTTGTTTCTAGTGATGCAAATTTTGTGACTAAATCAAGCGTTGAAATCCCTGCGGTTTCTGGTGATGGTTTTAACCAAATCCAAGCAGCAAAAGCACTTGCAGTTGCTCTTAATTTAGCCGTTAATGACTACACAGCTTCAGACAGCTTGACAGTTTATTTTTATGGTTCTGCTCTTCTTTCTTTCCTAGGTACTATCACAGCCGGACAAGAAAACGATGCGCTTTATCATATCAAGCAAGCTTTTGTTGATAAGAATGTTAATTTCGTTCAAATTTCTGAATTAGCTTTACCAGCTTCTTTAGGTTTAGGAAATGGAATCATTGTTGCTTCAAACGATTTGACCACAGTTGAACATTGCGGATTGCCTGCAATTGAAAATGATGGTGCTAATACTGAAGATAACTATTACTTTGCTAATTATATTGTTGGTTCTGTTCAAGTAAGACCAGATGTATTAGGCGCAGTTATCAAACAAGTTATTACATTCGCATAATGACAGATAACACGCTCCAAGCCAACCGCATTTTAGTATTTATCGAACAGCCAACGCTAACCGATGAAGAAGAAGCTGTCTTGACCACCGAAGACGGCTTGGAGCTTGTTTTAAAGTCACTGTCTACAATTCTTGATGCAAGAGAGGACAGCGCAGGGGCAATGCGAAAGTTAAATGCTTACGCTTTGACAAAAGGAATTGCCCTTACTGCCACCAAGACTTTTAAATCAAATGTCTTTATAGGTGCGCCATTATGAAAATAACCTCCAAAAATATCGCAAAGAAAATGTCAAAGGATCTTGGCATTTACAAATTTGAAGTAGGGATCTTAAAAGATGAGCCAAAGAAGCTCGCCAATCATAAAGCTAGTGCAAACTATGCCGGAATGAAAGTCTCCGGCTGGAAGGGAAGGTCAAGCAAGCTTTCAGTTGCAGAAGTTGCTAAATATACAGATAACCGCTTCAAGTGGCTTAAAAAGCCATTTACGGAAAAAGGAAATAAAGAAGTGATAGAAGTTGTGAAGGAATTGTCAAAACAAGCTTTCGGCAAAGGATCAAAAGATAAGAAGAGACTTGAAAATGCGGTTCAAGCAGTAATTCGCAACCCTATATTAAGGGGCGATTATGGACAAAATAAGACTTCCACTGCTAAGGCAAAAGGATTTAATAAACTTGGAATTGAAACAGCGCAAATGTTCAAATCCATTAAAGCAAAAATTGTGTAATGTTTAGAGAATTTCTGCAAAAAGATTTACTAGGAATTTTTGAGAAACAGCGAGTTGATTTTTCAAGTTCGCTTGCAAATTTAGGTTCTGAATTAGGAACACTTTTTGTGGTAATTGACCAGGACGGCATTAAAAATTCTTTCCGGGAAGGTGAGAATTATTTTTCAGTTGTTGGAACTATTGAATTTTTGGAAGATAAAACGCAAACTTCATTTGGCTTTTTTAGTCAAAGAATGGCGTTAAGTAAATACGAAGCGAAGGGAAAGTTTGTTTTATTGGGTCGTGAATCTAATGAGGCGGTTAATTCTGAAGCAGGAAGGACTCTAATAAATAAGAGCCAAAAATTTTCTTATAGGATAGCGATTCCTTACAATAAGCCATTAGGCGAAATTGAGAGTTTAACGCTAGAATTGGAAACTAATTAATAACCTTAAAAATATAAAATTATGTCAGGAAGAGATTTATTACTTGAATATGCGTTTCCAATCGAAGCCATCACACCACTTGCAGCACCAAGCGCAGCTTATTTGAAGCATGTTTGTTTAGTTGCCAAGCCAGCCACCGGACAAGAAGGAAATGTCGGAACTATATATGAATGCACAACAATGCTTCAAGTTGCTGCCAGGACTGATAATTTAGACGCTAAACAGCTTTTAGATGCTGGAATGACTAAAGTTTATATTCTTTTAGCTGATAATTTAAACATGGTCACACCTCTTGCGACTGTTTCAACATTCTTCACATTGCTTGTTTCTGGTGATTTCGGAGATGATGACATCTTGAAAAAGGCCACTGTTACAATAGCAGAAATGACCTTTACAGCATATCTTGAAGGATTTGACGGCAATGACATATCAATTGAATTAGTAGCAGGTGGCACGGCTGGATCGGAAGTTGTGACCGTAACAACTGATTTAATCAGCGTTTCAATGGATGACGGAGTTTCAACAGCCGATCAAATAAAGGCGGCTCTTGATTTAAATGCGACCTCTTCCGCAATGATTACAACAACAATTGCAGCCGGTGAAGGATCAACAGCGCAAGACGCAGTTGCCGAAACTGATTTAGTAGGTGGTGCGGTTGTTATGGTTGGAACTTGGGCGGGTGTCGTTGGTGTTTCAAGTGCCAATGTGACTTTCTTGACAGCTCAAGCATTATTGACAAACAGGACTGCATTTTTTGGCAGCGTTACCAATAAAGCAAAAAATATGTGCTTTGCATTTGGTAAATTGCTTTCTGGTCGTGATTGGGAAAATCAACAATATATCGAAATGCCGGTCAATGATGGTATTGACGATTTAACTGAAGCAGAACAACTTTTTGAAGCGAAAGTTTCTTTTGTGCTTAATTCAAATGAATATGCCAACAGATTAGCTCTATTCACCAATAACAGAAAGGCAATTGTTGCCCCTTATATCTTTGAATGGTTTCAATTATCAATGCAGGGCTGGGGCGTTCAATATATCGCTTTAAACATGCCAAAATATACATTGCGCGAAGCCTCTTTATTGCAAGACTTTTTAGAAGAAAAATCCGAAGAAAGATTTGTTGCTTCTGAAATTGTTGAAAGCGTAACGGTTGATATTTCACTTGTGGAAGATAACTTTGTTGCAAATGGCGATCTAGTAATTGCAGAACCAAAAGCACTTTGGAGAGTGAACGGAAAATTGCAACAAGGCTTAATCTAATTTAATTAACATTTAATAAAAAATATCATGGCAAAATTATTTCAAATTTCAGAAGGTGACGCAGGCTTCAGCTACAACGGCGCAAATTATACTTTTAGCGATGTGGACACGCTAGAATATATCTACAATAAAAAAAACCGCCTTACGCGCGGCGCAAGTGGTCAAAATAAAGTAGGTATCACTTACAAAGAGGGATTAAAAACCCCAGACACTCTTGAAATCAGAGTTGTTGATTGTTCGGTCGCTATCTACAAATTATTACTAACAATCTTCAATAAAGGCGGGCGCATAAGTGCTTGGTTTATTGATAGATCAACAGGTGAAGGCATGACATTTAAAGCCGCTGCAATTCGTGATAAACCGCGTCAAACTTCAATCGGTGAAGGGGAAGACACAATCGGATTTACTCTTGGAGTTGAATCTTTTGATGTAACTGAAAAAATGAACGATGAGTAAATATAAGATTGACACAGAATTCAGGGGCATTACAGGAGCTAAGGCATATCATGCGGCCTTGACTTTTGTGCGATCCCTTTATTATATGCCTATGATATGTCTAGAGCGCGATTATTTTAAAGCCGTTGAATGGTTTGAAACTCTTGATGAAGATCAAAGGCGCAAAGTGCTTAAGGTTGCGATTGATGATGGCGCAATGCTAGAAGATGATGAGATCCACGCCCTTTTATTCTTCGCTAGAGATCAAAACGATGTCCCTTTGGGTAAAGAATCAATTAATGGACTTGAAGCCTTTGAAATTTCAGAGGTTATTTTGGATGTTTGTTGTGAGATATTTAAGAAAAAGGTTTTTTTTTGTCAAATGAGCAAATAGATTTGATGGGGAAATTCTCGGTTAATTTGTACGATTCCGCAGCGACATTGTTAGGGCAGCGCGGAGATTTTACCCTTGAAGAGTTGTTAAATTTTTCATTTTCACAAACCTACAGAAACCAACAAAACCCCCTAAATGGCTGATAAATACATTATCCAAATTGACCCCCAAATAAACAAATCTGATGCCAATAAAATGGATAAGGATCTAAATCGTAGATTTTCAAGAATATCTAAGAAATTCGGTAAAAATCTTGGTAATTCAATGAAAAAGGGGATAAAAGTTGGCGCGAAGGCTTTAAAAGGTGGCTTGATTGGAGCGGCTGGGGCAATTCTGGCAGCCATCTTTACAAATCCTTTCCAGAAAATTAGCGATGATCTAAACGCAACCCTAGAAAAATTTGACAATACAGCTACAAGAGCAGCACAATTTGGCGTTAGTTCTGGAAAATTCTTTGAAGCAGAACAGATTTTAGCAAGCGCGGGAGTCAAAAATTTTGATGCGGTGATGGCTAGATTTTCAACAACATTAGAGAAAGCCAGACCAAGAGATGACGGCACAACCGAAGATCCTTATTTAAGGGAATTTCTAGGCGGAAAGGATGATCTTGACGCTTTTTATGGATTTGCCAAGAGGTTAAGCCAATTAAACCCAATTGAAAGAAACAACGCAGCAGAGACAGTCTTCGGAGAAAAGATAGGATTGAAAATTGCGGAGGTTTTCCAAACCGATCTTTCAAAACGCAGATCAGAAATATTTGGTAATTCTAACGAAAATGATTTAACGAAAACGATAGATAAATTGGGAGCCATTGAAGGCGAATTGGCGATCACTAGAGCCAAACTTGCGGCTACAGAGTTACAAGAGAAAGGAAAAGTTATATCAAGCGAATCTGTTAAAGATTTGGCAGTTGTTGAAAAAGTCAGATTGGAAAAACAAGTTTTACAATTGTCTCAATTTGACGTTTTTGCTAAGCTGGCAAACAGTCAAGAGAATGTCGGAAAGAGTTTGGAAGGGCTAAGATCAGATATTACCGGTATCGTTGCGCCGGCAATAGAAGCGGGCACATTTTACGGAAAAAAAATGTTTGAATGGTTCTCTAATAATAAAACCATAAAAAGCGCAACACAAAAAGCAGGGGAAATTTTTAGATAATGGCATTAGGAGGATTAGCACCAGTTTTAGTTTTTACTTTTTTTAACGAAGTACCGACCCCCAATTTTTTAAAGGGCTTTATTGATAGCGCGAAAATTCCGCTTGTCCCTATTCCTATTTATTTGGATGAAAAATTGACCGGCATTCAACTTGACGACTACAACCGCACAATTTCAGTTGAAATAATGCGTGAGGGTGTTACGAGCTTTGAAAGAGTATCTGGCGATGTTGTGCAGCTTAGTTTTAGGGCAAAGAAAGATAATATTGCAATGACAGTGATTTCAGCGCTTTTTGATCGTGTGATTAAGGCAGTTGAAAAGAAAACCTATTCAATAACAATATTTTATGACAATATCTTCGTTTTAGATGCTTCATTAGAACAGTTTCAAACTTCTTTGGTGGATGGGACAGATTTGCGCGAAATATCAGTCCAGCTTGCTAGCAGACCACCAGCGGCCGAGGCTGCACCAGCGGCCGAGGATGCAAAAAAACGCACTCTTGGCAGGGCTGGAACTTCTTTAGGATTATAATTAAAAGGAATAAATTATGGCTTGGACTTGGTTTCCGATTAAAACAGTTGCAGACACTATGAAAAACGGCGTGCCGGATGAAGTAGTCGCATTAAATCTTGACGGCATAGGCGATGAGACAGTCCGCTTTATTCAGGGCGTAACAGTTGGATTAATCTTTCGTGGTTTTTTATTGTTTCCTAATATGAATGATCGCAACCCCTTTACAAAAAATAATGAAGTTGGCGCGATGATTTACGAGGATCAATATTGGATCGGAATAAATGATGACGCATAATGAGAATAATTTGTCGCAAAGGATATTATAAATTTTACCCACAAGAGATCGGAGAGGTGCGGAGGTTTGAGACTAAGTATGGTCTTGACCTCGTGGAATGTGAAGATTATTTCACCTTTCCAGTGCTGGCAGAGCTTCCGAATTATAGCTTTGTTGGTCATTCTTACAGCGGATTATTTCTTGGACTGGTTAATTATGCCGGAGTTAGGGAAGATGTTTTGGCGGCGAATGGTTACACATTTTATCAACCTACTAAAAGTTTGGTTTTAAAGGGATCGTTTTTGCAAAAAATGGATTATGATTTTTCAAACTTCTTATTCATGACCACACTGCCACAAGCCTATTGTTATGATTCAAATGGTGTAATAAGTGGATTTAATGGATTTGTCGATGTAGAATTTATGAGGTTTAAAATAGAAAGGTTTTTTTATGAAAGTATTTGATGCAACTTGCACCGCTGGCGTTGTAACTGCCGATGGATTGGTTGTCACCGATTGCCCTATTTTGGGGGAGGGTGGCAGCTCTTCAGGGTATTTGGTAATATCTGGCACGGACTTGGTTTATTTACCAAAAACAACTCCGGACGTAAAAGCGTTGCTTGTGCTGCTTGAAACACTTTGCGACACAATAGCCGCTTTGACTGTTACTTCTTCAGCGCCAGGATCACCAAGCGGAACGCCGATAAATGCCTCGGATTTCGTGGCAGTTAAGGCAGATTTAACAACCTTAAAAGACGCGCTAAAATGAATGATTTATATTTCAAAGATGATGTTTTAAGAGTGGTGGACACGCTAATTTATAAGGCGCGCAACATCCTTTCAACAGAGGCCGGATATTTAGCCTATGCGCCAGATTTTGGCATTGACTACAATTTATTTTTTGGGGATGATTACAAAATACAAACCGAAACTTTTAAATCGTACGCGGTGCAAAAGTTGGGTGAAAATGGGATCAATCCTTTAGAGGTTTTGACGCAAGAACAAACACTTGACACAATTTTAAATATTCAATTAGAAAATTAAATGAGTTTTGATTTAACAAATGGCTATCAGCCAAGAACATTTGACGAGATTTTGGAAGCTTTCGTTTTAGAAGTGAACGAACAATTCAGTACAACTTATGATGCAACAACCATTGTCGGAACTGAATATTATAGATTTTTCTATGCTGGCGCTCAATTGGTTATGCAATCCGAATCTTACACGGCCGAGATCACCACAAAGATGACTGATTACATAAGAACAGCCAATGAAGCAATAAACCTTCCTAAGTCCACAATTGACGGCTTTATCACAGGAATAAAAACAGATCTTGACCTTGATGCAACAATCAAAGATATAGTCCTTGAGGCAGAAGCTGGCTACATGTTTTTAATAGTTGATGTTGATGAAACTGACCCGGATTACGCAACCACAAAGCAAGCAATCATTGATCGCATGCACGACTGGCTAACTGCGGCGCTATATTATAACGGAACTGAAACAGGATCAAAAGTTGCTTTAAATGGTCAAACTTTCAATTACAAATTCGGACTTCCGGTTGATGTTGATATTCTTGTGCGTGTTACTGTCACCGCCTCCGCCAACTCAACAAGCCCGGTATTAAATGAAAACCAAATAAGGGACATATTTAATGCTAATTTATTGGCTCTTTATCGTTTAGGACTTGATTTTGAACCAGAAAAATATTTAGAGATTTCACGCGACTTGCCCTTCTCTTCCAATATTCTTTTGGAATATTCAGAAGATGCCGGGACAACTTGGCTTGCAGTGCCGCGATCAATGGCTTACAATGAGAAGATTAATTTAACAGCTCCGGCGACAATTTCAGTAGTATAATATGGCACAGAAATTTTCAAAGAATGATGCAGACGAAAACAAATTCTTCGCAGTTTGGGAAGCTATGATTGCGCAGACTTTCACAGATTTAAACGCTTATTTTGCCGATGTGGAAAAATCGCCAGCTCTAGGCAATGCCCTTTGGGAAGCGAATGCGGTTGATGTTTGGGGAATTATTGAAAGAACTTTCTTTGTCAAAATATTTGATCAACTAATTTCCGCCGGATATACTGCAGGGGCAATAGATACTTATTGCCGAATCCTTTATGCTCTTTTTGGTGATGAAACGGTAATTGATATTGTTATTGAAAACCCGATGGATATTACATTAAATGTTGATGTTGAATATAACAATTTTTCAAACTGGATCACAAAGGCCGGCGATACGATGCTAACAAGAGACAGCGATAATATTGTTTTTAGAACTCTTCTTGTGGACATTCCGCAGTCACAAATGCTAAAATTGATTAATTCAATTAAAAATGCAGGAACAAAACTTAATTTTAATTTTAATATAGTATAGAAATGGATAAAATAATTTCGGATTTAGAATCAGTCGTCACAACAACCGGGGACATGCTCTTGCCGGTCGAAAATGGCGCAGGAACTTTTTCGGCTTCAATTGATGATGTCAAAAATTATGTGCTTTCAAATGGCGCAACTATCGCGACAAAGGGCGCTTCAATCCTACATAAACAAGTTACTTGTTCAAACGGAACGGACACTGACCACGATATGACCTCGACATCTGGCAATTTCCAATTTGACGACGGAACTGGTCAAGCAATTCTTGGCGCATTAACAAAGAAAATAGACGCTACTTGGGTAGGAGGTGATAATCAAGGTGGAATGGAGGAAACTTTGACTTTAACTGGCACTTATACAAGTAGCGGAGTAACCGTAACTGGTACAAGCTCTGTTTTTACTAGTGAATTTACAGTGGGTGATGTTATTTATAGCACTCAAGAAGGTATAGGTAGAAGGATTACGGTTATTACAAGCGATACGACTCTTACTGTTTCAAGTGCTTGGGGGTCTAACATTACAGGGGAAGCAGTAAAAAGAAATGGACTAGCACCAGATACAACCTATCATTATTTTCAAACACATAATCCAACAACTGATATTAGCGATTTCTTATTCTCAACCTCTGTTGCAAGCCCTACTTTTCCTAGTGGGTACACTAAAAAGAAAAAGTTAGTTAGTGTTTTAACTGATGGTTCTGCTAATATAAGGAACGGACA
>Ga0207997_1001500_pt1 | contig 12026 bp, 17 predicted proteins | sample AntAceMetag02UKN_FD_184777 | JGI IMG/M metagenome (GOLD analysis project Ga0207997, IMG submission 184777) | Saline lake microbial communities from Ace Lake, Antarctica - Antarctic Ace Lake Metagenome 02UKN (SPAdes) (version 2) | ecosystem: Environmental > Aquatic > Non-marine Saline and...
CTGAATTATCGGGCCGACGTGGACGGCATTCGTGGCATGACATCCGTGCCCGAGGCCCGGATGCCCGTCAAGAGCATACCAAGCGACTACAAGTTTGACGAGAAGGCGTATGAGGCTCTCCGCAAATCCAATCCCGACATGGCGAATCGGATCGCCGAGTTCGTAACCGTCACGCCGGCCAAGCCGAGCGTTACGCTGAAGGTCGGATAGACAATGTACTGGCGTGCGATAAGTCGGATTCGATGATTCGAACCCATCCTAATGTACCGGAATATACGAATACGATTAGGCCACGCCAGCCATAATACAGCGAATGCCGTTATTCAGCATGAGCGGACTTAGAAGGCCGCAGGTAACAGTGCGATAAAGCGGTGAGCATCGGTAGCTCAGTGGGTAGAGCACCCGTCCATTGAGGCGGGAGATTCAGGTTCGAGTCCTGTCCGATGCTGTGTCGAATTTCCGAACTCGGAAATACGCGATTACAGGAAAACACTATGGGCGAACTAGCAAAATTCATAGGCCAGAACTCGAAGACGGTCGAGGCGATATACGCCCATCACAAGCGGATGGGCGATTCCGAGCCGCGGCGCGGCTACCTGGGCGCGAGTTCGATCGGACACGAGTGCGAGCGGTTCCTATGGTATCAGTTTCGCGGAGCTTGTGTGCCCGAGTTCGAGGGCAGACTCTACCGCCTGTTCGAGACCGGCGACCTAGAAGAGATCAGATTTGTTCGGGAGCTGCGGGCCATTGGTTGCGAGGTGCTCGAAGTTGACCCTGAGACTGAGCAGCAATGGGAGGTCCATGCCCTCGGCGGTCATTTCTCAGGTCATGCCGATGGGGCCGCGGTAGGTATCTTAGAAGCTCCTAAGACTTGGCACGTCCTGGAGTTCAAGACGCACGCGGCTAAATACTTCGCCCAACTTCTGAAGGTCGCTGTAGAGGCCGGATTCCCGAAGCACTACGCTCAGACACAAGCGTACATGGGCCTGATGAAGCTGACACGAGCGCTCTACCTGGCCCGCAATAAGAACACCGACGACCTTTACTCTGAGCGTATCCGGTTCGATTCGAAGTATTTTAAAACCCTCATGGACAAGGCGGAGCGGATCATTCGCAGCAATAAGCCGCTGGAACGCTGCGCCGGTCGCAGCGACGACTTCCGCTGCAAGTTCTGCGACGCTCATGCGATCTGCTGGGGCGATCCGGCAGAAGCCGCCGTTCCTATCCCCTTCCGCAACTGCGAGACGTGCTGTCACGCCACACCGGAGCTTGACGGGAAGTGGAAGGATACGGATAAGGCATTATGGACATGTGCAAGGCAAACTCAGAAACGCGGATTAACCCCTAACGAACGACAGGTAGGATGCGACGGACACCTGTTGCTGCCCGGCTTGGTCTGGTTCGCCGATCCGGTCGACTCCGCTGACGATTGGATAGAGTTCGAGAATCATGCCGATAAGGCCCGGTGGACGCATGGCTACGGCGAGGGGCGGTGGACTACCGAGGAGCTGATGCGGAGCCCCGGAGCTGCTGTGGGCGACCGGGGTGTTGAGAAGATCAAAGAAGCGTTCGGAGGCGAGGCCCGACGCACTCCTCTGACTCATCGCTATTCGCCCGGAGACGCGGAGCGGCTCTGGGACGGAAAGCCGGAAGATATCAATGACGCACTGGCCAAGTTGGGGCTGATCGATGTCCAGCAAAACGCGGCCAATTGTGAAGAAGAAGATGCCGCAACTGCGGCGTACGAATACGTCAGTCCTGACGGCGAACAAGATATCTGCGTCGTAATCTATAAAGCCGATAAGTGGGCGGCGATCTGGAAAGGGAAAATGTAATGAAAGTCAAAATACAAAACCGCAAACGCCGGGTCGCGATCGTCGTCGATCACGGCCACTGGGAGATGCAGAGGCCCACTTGGCTACTCGGCAGGCCCCGTCGAATCTGGGTCCCGGCTCGGCCCATCCCGCCCATTTCTAAGGGTCTCAAGCCCTGGGACGGACGGCCGGGCCGATGGATGCCGCCGACGAGTACGATGGACGGGCGGAAGACGAAGATGGGGAAGATGATGAGTATCTTCGGAGCGACGAAATGAAACACACGCCAGAGATGAGGAACGGCAAGGCATACTGTTCTTACAACTGCCCCGCGATTGGGATTGATCCGCACGAATGTTCCCCACGAGATACAGTTACTTGCCTTGAGGTTTACGGATACTTTATCAAGACATCAAAGTCCCTCTGCCGAGCCGTAGATCGCGACAAGCGGAAAGCCCAAGTATGACGGCCCTATTTCAACCACCCAAAGTCGGTATGCCTGGCGCCCTCCAGCCTCGCCCTTATCAAGCAGAGGCTCAGGACGCTCTGGACCTTCATTTGCGGACGAAGACAACCAACCCCTGCGTGGTCATTCCGACCGGTGGCGGTAAGAGCCTGATGATGGCGTGGGCGATCCAAGCATGGAAACGCGACCACCCCGGTTTCCGTTGCTGCATACTGGCCCACCGTAAAGAGCTGGTCTCGCAGAACGCTACTGAGTTGCATGGTATCTGGCCGGGCGGTGACATCGGCGTCTATGCCGCAGGTCTGAAGTGCCGCGACACTGAGAATGACATAATCTACGCTTCGATCGATAGCATCTGTAAGCGATGGGGCGAGTTTCCCGCGTTCGACTGCCTGATAATTGACGAGGCGCATCGTATCCCACCGCGTGGAGAAGGCAAGTATCGATCATTTATTGAGGGCTGTCGAATCGTCAATCCCAATCTGCGAGTCGTAGGGTTTACCGCGACCCCGTTCCGAATGGGATGCGGGCCGATATGCCACAAAGATCATATATTACACGAGGTATGTTATGAAGCAAATATCGCCGATCTTATCCATGATGGCTTTCTCTGCCAGCTCCGATCGAAGGTCGGCCAGGATTCACCGGAGATGGATGCTGTTAAAAGAAACTCGGGCGGCGACTATATCACGAAGTCGCTAGCTGAGGCGACTGATACGCCGGAGCTGGTCCAGGCTGCTATACGGTCCGCTATGGGGATAATCCATGCAGAAAATCGCAAAAGCGTCGTCTTCTTTGCCGTCGATGTCGAGCACTGCAACCACGTCTCGATGGAACTCAGACGATGGGGCATCGAAGCGCCTACAGTCACCGGAAAGACTCCCGCTGGTCAGAGGGCCCAAATAGCTGCCGACTTCATTTCAGGCCGTTACAGGGCGATCTGTAACGTCAATGTGTACACGGAGGGGTTCAACGCCAAGCGTGTGGACTGCATCGTCCTGCTCCGTCCCACGCTCTCGCCCGGACTGTACGCTCAGATGGTCGGACGTGGGCTCAGGGTCCACCCGGACAAGACGGACTGTCTCGTCTTGGATTATGCACATTGTATCGAAACTCATGGCCCGATCGACTGTCTTGACGGCGGAGAGGTAGCACTCGTCGTATGTGGTGAGTGCGGCGATTCGTTCAGTCGGGCCGTCCGGACATGCCCGCATTGCGGGTGGGAGATTCCGAAGCAAGCGGTCGAGCGGATGGAGGCCGAAGAACGGACTCGGCGGATGCACGAGAAGGAGGCGAGCCAGCGAGCGATCCTCGGTAGCGAGCCGGAGGAACTGACGGTCAGTGACGTGAGGGTCCACCGCCATCGTAAGCCGGGCTCGCCCGATTCTCTCCGAGTCCAATACCGATGCGGAGCGATGACTGTCCGTGAATGGGTGTGTATTGACCACGGCACTGGAGCCGAGCAGAGGGCTCGTAGATGGTGGGCCGTTCGGTTCGGGCGGAAGGCCGCTGACGAGATTACTGTAGACGAAGCGATGTCGGACTTGTTCCTGAATGAGAAACTTGGTAAGATAACCGAGACGATTACCGTTGTCCGCAAGGGCAAATACTACGAGATTCTTGACCACAAACTAAGGAGTCATCATGCTTGAGAACGCAGATATAGTAATCAATGGCGAGACGAGCGAAGTGTCAGTAGTAACCTTTGTGCCAGATGGCCCTCAGCAGATCCCGGTGGGATTATTCTCGATCTCTGACGACCATCCGGTCCGCAGGGCGTTGGAGGTCGGGCAGAAGGTACTGGATCGTATTCCGGAAGAATCTGAGATAGGGTACATCTACCCAGCCAATGACATCAATAAGCCTGGCCTTGGCATGGTTATAGTTGAGCTCCGGCCCAAGCCAGAACCTCGACCCATCACTGGCCCGGCCTACCTTGAAAGTTTGTCGCCAGGAACGTGTCGTCAACCTAGCGACGGTTGGTGCCAGAAATTTATGGTGAGCGACCGCGGGCTGATGTGGACCGACGGCGAGGTGTGGTACTGGAACGGTAAAAGGAGCTTCGGAACTACCTGCACTCCCAATTGGCATACGGTCCCGTGGGTCCTCGCCGCATCCGCCGAGACATGCCCGGAATGGAGCTCGAAAAATGGCTGAACTAACGAGTTGGATACTGTTCGGACTATTCCTGATCGTCGCGGCGCGGGCGATATGGCTCGACGAAAGACTTATGCGGCTATACCACGCTTTAGGGCATCCGTCTGGCGCTGATGAGATAGATGTTTTCGATTCTATTCAATGGTGGCGTAAAATGGCTCTTGCAGGCCAGAGGTTGGCAAAAACTGCTGATAATATGCCCCTGTGCGTGGGCGATTATGCGTGGGCAGGCTCTATTCAAGTTAGGGTCGTTTCAATCGATGAAAATAATGTTGCCGTCGTAGACTTTGATGGGAGCCGTTCTTGCAGGGCCGTAAGATCTTTGCATTGGTATCCCAAAGCAGCGAAAGAAAATCTCAATGGCTAAAAAAGAAATGCTTGACCACGCTTTGGAGTACGCCGAGCTGGGCTGGCCGGTTTTCGCGCTCCAGCCCAAGAGCAAGAAACCCATAGCGGGCAGTCGCGGCTTCAAAGACGCGGCGACCAGCGAGATACTCATCACACGATCCTGGGACGATCAGCCCGACGCCAATATCGGTATGGCTACCGGGAAAGTACCCAGGCTGTGGGTGCTCGACATCGACGGCGAGGAAGGCTCGCAGTCCCTCACAGCTATGGAGACCGAGCTCGGACCACTGCCCGAGACGTTGGAGCAGCGGACAGGCAGTGGCGGACGGCATCTTTTCTTCCGCTGGCCCGATGGTAATCGTGAGGTTCGTAACAAGCAGGCCCTTCGACCCGGTATCGACGTTCGAGGTGAGGGCGGATATGTGGTTCTTCCTCCGTCGGTCCATCCGAACGGTAAGAAATATGAATGGCCTTACGGACAGACCCAAGCGATTGCGAGAATCCCCACGGCGTGGCTGGACGTCATAGTGCCGAGTAAGAAATCGGTCGCACCATGGGACCGGCCGGAGGAAATACCTCAGGCTGTTCGAGTCCCGATCATCGGCAGTACGCCGATTCTGGAGCGGGCCAAAGCGTATCTGGCGGAGTGCGAAGCCGCTACGCAGGGCTCGGGCGGTCATAACGCCCTTCTGTGGGCGGCACGAGCGATGGTTATCGGCTTCCAGCTCGACGATGATACGGCCAATATGCTACTCTGGTCGGAATTTAACCCCCGATGCTCGCCGCCATGGGACGAAGCGACGGAACGCAAAGAGTTTGAGCGGAAAGTAACACAGGCCCGTACCACCCCGAGTGAGAAGCCGGCCGGCTGGCTCTTGGACGAATACGGTCTGCGATCCGGCAAAGAGGCGATGGCGAATATTATCGCCGGCAACAAGCACGCAGTGGCCTTACTGGCCAAGCACGCGAGGTCTAAATCTGGTGAGTACGTGCCCGACATCGAGGATGACATCGACGATAGCGATCGACGATGGACGTCATTCCCGACCCAATATTTCCCCACCCGGTTGGCAGAATATTGCCGACAAGTGGCTGAGTGCAATTGCGTCTATCCGTCTTATGTTGCCATGCCCATGCTGGTCGTTGCGGGCGCCGCGATGGGCAATGCGTTCCGACTCAAACTTAAAAAGGATTATGTCGTACCTCCGGTATTATGGGCTATGCTCGTCGGAGCTTCGGGCGCTAATAAGAGTTCGCCGCTAGGTAAGGTCGAGGCTCCGCTGGAAGAAGTCATACCAGTTGACCGGATAGGCGAGCCGATGCTAAACCCCCAAAGTACTGATGGTGTGGTCAGCGACCTTACGATCGAGGCCCTAATACAGCTACTGGGCGAGAATCCCCGCGGTATCCTAGCGTTCTGCGACGAACTGGCGAGCTGGGTATCGTCGTTCGGCCGCTATAAGAGCGGTAAGGGCGGAGGTGGCGACAAGCAGGCATGGATTTCGATGTGGAATGCGGGACGGTACAAAATGCACCGCAAAACAGATCGGGAACGGATCGTAATCCCGACAGCGGCGTGTGCAGTCATGGGCGGAATTCAACCCAAGGTCTTGGCCGCGTGCTTCGACCCCGAAGCATTCGATTCGGGTCTCGTACCCCGCATACTCGTCACATGCCCTCCGCCCCGACATAAGCAATGGACCGAAGCCGTTGTCGGCGATACCGAAGACGCGGCGTGGAGCGATGCTATTCAATGGCTCCGCACCCGGCCGTTCAAGAGCTTGGATACTAACGCTGGTCGATACTTGCCTCATGTCTTGAAGTTCTCGCCCGACGCTAAGGACATCTTCACATCATTTTACAATGATATGGACGAAGTTGTCCATGGGTCTGTGAATGAGGACGCGGAATCATTCGCTACCAAGGCCCAATCGAACGCGGCCCGACTCTGCCTGATCCATCACGGCCTGGTCATGGCCGAGAGCAAGAGTAAGAAGCTGGACCGTCCGATCGGTAAGGACTCGGCGGTGGCCGGTACGCAATGGATGCTCTGGTTCTTGCAACAACAGATGGAAATCTACGGGTTCGCCGCTCAGCAGAACACTCACGACCGGGTCGAGGCGATGATCGAACTCATTAAGACCAGGGCCGAGGGCGGGAAGCTATCGGTGCGCGAATGGATGCGGGCCAATGGTCGGAAATACGCCAATGTCAAAGATGCGGCCACGGCGTTGCAGCCGCTTATATCGTTCGGACTGGCCCGCTGGTCCATACCTAATAAGGAGATCGAATTAATATGAGCGACACAACCAAAATTGAGCCGTGTCCGAACTGTAGTGGAAGCGATATGTACCCGCAGCGTGGTATTGAGATGCACAAGGTGGTTTGTACTACGTGCGGATACATGAGCGGCGACAGGCCCACCGAAGCCGCCGCCATCGCCGCCCACAACAAGGTTGCAAGAGCTGTGGCTGCTGCGGAGAAGCTGCCCAAGACTGCTGACGGGGTTAGCGTGGTGCCCGGTATGGAGGTCTGGCCTTTGCACGAGCTTGACGATGAAGAGGGCGGTATTATTCGGTTCGGTGTTTACGACCGCAACACTGGCGCATTTTCAGAGACTGCGGCCTCTGATGGACTATTCCCTATCGAATGCTACTCTACCCGCGAAGCCGCCAGAGCAGCCAGGGGAGAATCAGCATGAGCATAGCAAAAGCAATGGAACATTTAGAGGTTCTCAGCAATCGTTTACAACAGGCAAACCGTACCTGCCAAAACGGCGTTGCGGTCGCCCACACGTTCAGGACAGAAGCATTCATTGCTATAAATGACGAGCTTTTACAGGTGAAGTGGGCACTGGAAGATGCTGCCTGTCACACCAAGGGAAAATCAGCATGAACATAGGAACCAAAAGCCTACTCTTCGGAGCGCATCAGTTCATCCTGCACCCCCTGTTCGTATTCTGGGGCTGGTGGAAGCTGTACGGGTTCCCCTACGACCCCCGACTCTGGCTCGCCTTTATTATTCACGACTGGGGCTACTGGGGCTGTCCGAACATGGACGGGCCGGAAGGGAAGTGTCATCCGTACTGGGCTGCCATGGTTATGGCCCGCTGGTTTGGCGACGAGTGGGGCGACGAGTGCCGGTTGCATTCTCGAACTATTGCTAAACATGACTTCATGCCGCCGTCTCGCCTCTGCGCGGCCGACAAGATGGTGACGAGCCTGACTCCGGCATGGCTCTACCTCCCGATGGTCCGGATGACCGGTGAGTTGGCAGAGTATATGGAACAATGCTCGACGATTCAGTGGCTCGAACTTGATCCCGGCCAGTGGTACGACTTACTCGGCGAGCGGACCCGAGCATGGGCGGAACGGTTCGCGAACGGAAAACGCAATCTTCCTGATCCTGGGCGGAATGCTACAAAGGCAAATGGAGAAATGATATGGAAGACCCAGACGCAGTAGCCCCGAGTTGCATGACGCAAGCCAACCCCAAGGCACGTAAGCAGCACCGATGTTGCGAGTGTGGCCGGACGATTGAGCCGGGTGAGCACTACCTGCGAGTAACCGAAGTGTGGGACCACGACCCCTGCACGTTCAAGACCTGCACGGAGTGTGCCGACCTCGGCTCCAGATTCAGGCGATACGTTGAGTACGCTTATAATCCTCCGTTCGGATGTCTGTTCGCGTGCATGAACGAAGACAGCGTAACCAAAGAGCAACTACTAGCCTTGCCGGAGAAGTACATAGTTACCGAAAAGACCGATGATTCTTGAAACAGTAACAATCGTCCTCGAACTACCGAACCGAGTGCTCTCGCCCAATAGCCCCTGCGGGAGTCGAGGCGCGTGTATGCGGAAAGCATCAAGCGCGAAGCGATATCGCAAGCTGGCCAAAGAGGCGGTTCTGGCCGAGGGCGTCGAGTCCGGGCCGTGGGCTAAGGCGACGATGGTAGCCGCGTTTTTTCACAAGACGGAGAGGCGGAGAGACGGTGATAACTTCTCCGCAATGCTCAAGCCTGCACGCGACGGCCTGGTCGACGCTGGCCTGCTGATCGATGACGATTCGAAACACCTAACCACACTACCTCCGACATTCTCGATCGATCGGGAGTGCTCGCGGGTGGAACTGACCGTAACGAGAAAGGCCTAATTATGAAGATTTATGTAGCCGGTCCGATGCGTGGAATTACGCTCTATAACTTCCCGGCCTTTGCAGAGGTGACTGGAATGCTCCGCCACTGGGGGCATAGCGTTATCAGCCCTGCCGAGCTGGACCTCGAAGCCGGGTTCAATCCTGCCGATCTACCGCCGGAGTTCGACTGGGATGGTATACCCATGGACTTCGGCATGGACGCATGCCTCACCCGAGACATCGACGCTATACGTAAATGCGAGGCGATTTATCTCTTACCTGGCTGGGAGCACAGCACTGGATGCCGGATGGAGAAGGCGGTTGCAGAGTTTCTCAGGCTGAAGGTTATCTACGTGGGCGATCCGCCGAGTCCGCATTATGAGACTATGAACTCGGCAGATCTGGTCAACGCCCGAGGCAAATCAATCGAGGAGGCGGGAGCTCGTGAGGGCGAGCCAGTATACTGGGCCGATAATAAGCCCAAGGGCGAGACGATACCAAACGGGACCGCCATCCTGGTCCCCAGGGGTGAGCATCTAATGCCCAAGCCACCTCTTCCGACCGACTCGGTGGAGCGCAAGAAGTATCCTATGCACAGCGGCCTGATGGCGTACTTCCCGAACGCTCTGGCCGCTGTGGCTCATCATAGCTGGAAAGGTAACGAAAAGCACCATCCGGGCGAGCCCTTGCACTGGTCGCGAGAGAAGAGCAACGACCATCAAGATTGTCTTATGCGACACTCAGCAGAAGGCGATAAAGTTGCTGTGGCTTGGCGGGCATTGGCGGACCTCCAGATCAGCTTGGAGGACGGAGAATGAAGTTTACAATCAACAACACGGCCCTGGCGGTCGGCGCCCCTCCGCCCCGAGTATTGAGAGTCTGCAAGTTCTTAGACGCCATACCAGACGGCGAGCTGCTGCCATATGTCGAGTTGCAGACCCAAATGAAGGTAGGGAGAGCCCTTCTTACTTTAGCAAAGGCGCACGCGCTTATGGCCGACTATTGGACACTGGCGTGGGTCGAACAAGTACACAAGGTCCTATTCGCCAATCCGGCAACTATCAAGGCATACAATAAGGAGTTCAAGGCATGAACATTAAAGATATTCGGCAAGAGAAGGCCGGGCCTGTGAAGTTGCTCCGCGCCGAGAACACTGACCTACGAAAGCAGCTCCGAATCGCAGAAGAGGCGGTGATGGATATGCGACGGGCCAAGCCGCCGCCGCAGTCCCCGGATCGGCCGGGCTCGCTACGCGCGGACCATGCCCGCGTATTCTGCGGTGATTTCCACGGCTACGCGCAGGACCCCAAAGCTGTCGCTCCCCTCCTGGCAGACCTGAAGAAGCTCCAACCTATTGAAATCTGTCTGCTGGGCGATATGATCGACTGTGGCGGGTTCTTGGCTCAGCATCATACGATGGGATTCGTCGCCGAGACCCGATATTCATTCGCCGACGATGTAGCGGCTGCGAACGACTTCTTGACCCGATTACAAGAGGCGTGTCCGGACGCGCGGATCATCTATCTTGAAGGCAACCACGAGCATCGAATCGAGCGGTGGTGCGTTACTGAAACGCTGGCACACGAGAAAGATGCTCGGATGCTCTTCAATCTATTCTCGCCCCGAGCAGTGCTCGAATTGGAGCGGCGCGGTATCCGGTACATTAGCTCGGGCGAGATGGTCAAAGGCGTGTCGATTCGCGGCACGTTCCGGTACGGTAAGACCAAGTGTCCAGTCTACGCAACACATGGGATATCGTGCCGTAAGCACGCGGCGGCGTACCACGTCGAGCGATTCGGCGGCAATGTCGTTTACGGGCATACGCACCGCGCGGACAGCTTCCTCATCAATACCGTAGCAACGACTATCATTGGCGGTTGGTCGCCCGGTTGCTTGTGCAAGCGGGTCCGACTGTGGAACCACAACCAGCCCGACAACTGGTCGACCGGATATCACTTGCAATTAGTGAGCCGATCCGGTAGATTCCAGCCTATTAATGTGGGCCTGGTTAAAGGCCAGAGCCTGCTTCATTCATTGCTGTCGTAGAGGATGAACGATGGACAAGCAACAAGAGATTATAGCTAGAATTCAAACATTGACTACATTTGTACTGATTGGAATCTGGTTGGTTCTAGCCATCTTCCTAGGCATCATCTCTATACTGATGGATATTAGGGAAGTCGTAGAGACCTTGGCCAAGTAGGTGGCGCCCCCGCACTAACCAACAGAACAGGAGCAGGACGATGAAGCGTAAACATTGGTGGTTGATTGTGAATAAGAAAACAGGAGCAGTTGATCCTTCATATGGTGTATTTAACAATAGGGCTGAGGCAAGGAACCGGCTCGTGCAATATCTATCACCCCGCTCATTCAAGGTAATCAAAGTAGTCCAGGAGCAAAGAACGATGACCGATAAGGCAGATGTAACATTCAAAATAAAAGGCGATCTCTCGATAGAGCCAGGATTCTTTACAGATGCAAATGGAAGTGGCGATCATCATAGGATATTAAAAGTATGTAGAGGTTCTGTTTGCTTAGGCTGTATTGATACGCATCCTTGTGGCGAGATAGTCTTTTTGCGAAACACAATGGTTAGCTACTGCCTGACTAAAGAGACCATGAAGTTTATTGTTGAAAAAATAGAAGCCTTCCCCCGGATGATGGCTATTTTTATACAGGAGTAGGTGGTATGACACGGCGAGAATCCAATAGAATCGTCCGGTGGTTCCGGGAGAACGTCGGGCTTGCGGGCTGGGAGATCACGGTCCTGCCCGGCCTGCCCCCCCAAGATACGACCGGAGATTGTGGAGCCTGTCTGGTAGATATTCCCTATCATCGACTCGTAATATGGGTCAATGCGGAGGCCCACAAACTTGATAGCCAGATCGAGGGTGAGGCACATACGCTATTACACGAACTTTTGCACGGTCATCATGCCGAGTGTGGGATCATCGATCAGGGAGAGCCTGCCGAGTGGAGCGCCAACCAACTGGCCAGCAACCTACTCCGACTCTACCGATTGGACACAGAATGAAGACCCAGCAACTCAACTGGCTCCACATCGGCAAATATATAGCGGGCAGGCTCTGTCGATCATACCCCTGGATC
>Ga0207997_1001501_pt1 | contig 12021 bp, 19 predicted proteins | sample AntAceMetag02UKN_FD_184777 | JGI IMG/M metagenome (GOLD analysis project Ga0207997, IMG submission 184777) | Saline lake microbial communities from Ace Lake, Antarctica - Antarctic Ace Lake Metagenome 02UKN (SPAdes) (version 2) | ecosystem: Environmental > Aquatic > Non-marine Saline and...
TGAAGAGTAATGAGCCATTTACATACATCTTTTTATCTGAATCGATTAACTTACCCTGATTTAGTAAAAGACTCTCTGTAGATCCTTCTTTGCCTCTAATAGGCATGACTAAACCAGATGTCCAAAGATTTGTTCCACTTTGAATTAATTTTATTGCTTCGTCATATACATCGTCAAAAACTGTAGTATAATATCTAACTCTAATTTGTTGTCCGGCCAATGACATGGATTTATTTAGTGCTTGTACTAACTTGTCATTAACTCCCATCATAATCCTTGTTTATTTTAATTACAAGTGAATTATCAGATGGAAGAGTTAAAACAGAATCGTCTTTAAAAAGCGTAGTGAATTCGCCTAAATACAAACCAGAACGATTGGTGTTAGCAGTGCTCCATCTGTATTCTACTTCTCCTGTTGCGCTTCCTGTTATAGTTGCATTACCTGAAAATACCGAAGTAAACTGATTGTCATTTGTACTTAATTTAAAGAATATGTTACTACCATTTGATAAGCTTACTGCACTTCCATTAGAATCTACAAATTGAACAGCCAAAACTGGGTCTGTACTATCTTTTTTTATTTGAAATGTCGTCATTTTAATATTAAATCGCCTCCTTTTCTTAATTTAATTGAAGTATTTTCTTTAACTAGTTGGCTATCGAAAGGTGTTAATCCTAGTATAAATCTTTCTGACCTTATAATTGATGCCGCACCTATTACTTCATCTTTCATTTTAACCTCCTTTCAATCAACTCTTTTTTAAGTTTTTGAACAACATCATTTCTTAAAGCTACTTTGTCTTCAGACAACGCAATTTTTAAAGCATGAATATTATTAAACATTAATCCTATATCCTTAGCTGTTTCTAATCCAATTCCTTTTATCTTTGTCAATTTCAAATACCAAGGATCTTTTATTCCAATCATATTTTCTAATCTCCATGGTTCGTTTCTTTTAATCCAATCTTTCTCGTCTCTATCGCTCATGATAACACCCGGACATGATCTATTCCCATTCCAATCGCTTTAAGTTGAATTTCTGCTAATTGTCTCCAGAAGTTTGAAGATTGAGCTTCACCTGTTTCTGCTACGCTTAATTCACCTAAGCTTAATTTTTCTCCGCCTGCTTGAGCTTGTACGAAGTCTATTACATCAGCTTTAGATAAGTTTACGATAGGAGGTTGAAATTCTGCTGATATAGAAGAAGAACTTATGGTTTCACCTGTATAATTAGCTACGTGTTGTCTGTTTAGATCGACTATTTCTTGCATGTTTCCAGCTACACTAGCTGGTATGTTATTAAAATTCTGCGTGATGTGATTCGCTATTTTTTCTATTGTGTCTAATGCCATTAGTTTAAACTCTCCTTGTATATAACACTTAAATCATCGCCTGCTGATAAAGTATATGAACTTGGCGTAGTCCCATCTGACTTTAGTGCGAAATCTATACTGTTACTTGATGAATCAAAATAATAATCCCTAGCATTAGTATTAACTACTTCGTGCAAATGACCTTTAACAGTTGAACCATTTATTTGAACTGAAATAATATCGTTTTCTTCCGCACACTTTTTATTCAAGGCAAACTTAGTCCCATAAGAAACGTTTACGTAATCTCCAGCAGCAACGTTAGTCGGGCTAAGTATCTTAATTCCCCTTATTTCTGAAAAGATTATACTACTAGTTTGTGCGACATCAGATGTAAGTGTTGGAACATACCATAAACCCAGAGTGCCATATATATCCCAACCATAAACTCTTACAGATAAAGATAAGTCCCCACCTGCATTATCATGCATAAGTATACTTATGTTTCTTGGATATTTCATTCCATTGATTGCCGGCGTTGATTCTATGTCGTATGTAGCAGATACTAATTTTGTATTATCTAATCCCACTATGCTATCTGTGCCTATTCCTTTGACATCAATAAAATGGTCTACCTGTCGCTCGAGCATCTTACCTTCTGTATTTACAACCCCAGAAGTATGAATATTAAGTGTTTCGCTAGTAGTTAAATTATCGCTAGTTGAATTTTTCTTGTAGATATGTGTTATATCGCCAACAAAAATATTATCATGAATATTGAGTGAATCTGGCTCTTTGTTTGAAACTCCTTCATTTAGAATTTCTATAAAATATAATAATTCTCTATCTGATTTATAATCTCCAGAACCACTATCATCTATTACGACATTATCAACATTATTGTAAGTGATTATATTGCTATAAATCTCTGAATATTCTGGGCCACTATTATCGTCTCTAGCTCTGAATTTTATTGCTGAGTATGTATCTGTTGCTTGAAACCCAAGTGATTTCATAGTATTGTTTGCGATAATGCTATAATCAGCTACTCCTTGAAATTCAATAGCACCATTATAACATCGTCTAAACATATTATTGGTTATATGAATGGCTGGCGAATAGCTACCTGAACCATTTGCCATAATAGATAATGGATGCAAACTGTCTCGTCTGGTGCCCTCAAAAAAGCAATTATTGATTTTTATATCTTGTATAGCACTATCATATGCCAAGAACAAACAAGCATGATCTGCTGCTAATTTAAAACTTGTATCCTCAATCGTCAATTCTTCTCCTTCTGAAATAACCATACCACTCCCAACAGGACCTTCTACAATACAACCTCTTATTCCACCATTATCCCAAGACTTACCCCAAAAAATAGGATACGTTTGACAAAGTGCACCTTCTCTTGTTGGCGATGTATCTTTTATTGTTTCTTTTACGGTTACAATAGTATCTCCTCCAGTAGTTGTAACTCCAGATACTGTATATTGGTCGTTGTTAGCTGCAGTAGTACAACCTATTAATCTTCCAGGTAATCCAAGCTCAATTAAACTAGCTGCACCCTCGCCTTCTATTGTGATGGTATGTGCTGCAGTAGATTTAATATTCCAATGTCTGGAATTTTGATTTACAGTTCCCTTTGATGTAAGTCCACTAGATGGAATAGCTTCATAAACAACTATATTATTTCCAGCTACACTCTCTATCGTATAATATCCATCATCTAATTTACTAGAACTAGCATCTATTCTTAATGGTTTAGACGTATCAATTCCAGTACCATCTACAACTGTGATAGTTCTAGTAGCAGTAGTTATTGAAGCAACTTTTGAAGTGAAGGCATCACCTTGATTTGCATAATCACCATTAATGTGCAGAAGTTCAAACATATTTCTAGATTGTTCTGCGGCTCCAACATCTCCGTATCCTATAATAAATAAACTACAATTAGCCTTGTGTTTTAGATATATATTAGTTGTTACCTCTGAACCCGAACCAGTCATTCTTACGGTGGAACTTTTTCCAGAAGAACCAAATGTTAATGGTGCAGATAAAGTGAATCTTCCCTCTGATAATATTATAGTTCCACCGTAATAATTTCCATAAGTATTTGGAAAACTATCAATTGCTGCCTGAATTTGTACTTGATCGTCTGTTCCATCACATAAATAATCTGCACGATTTTTAGAGCGTGTAGATGCGTTACTCGCTGCTATAAATAAAGTAGGACCTACTGGGACATATACATTTGGACCTGTAGAATTTACTGCTACATTTATCTCTGCTCCGTCTGATATACTAACTACCATTATATTTCACTATCTCCTACAGCTTGATTTATTTGAAATATTCCACCCTCTATTTTTCTTCGTTTGTCTGTACTATCTATCCAATCATAATCATAAACCATTCTACCATACTGACTTAAAGTATCCGCACGATCTATTTGTACAACTGTTATTCCACTTGTTGGAATAGTTCCACTTATTACTTCTTTTGAAATAATAGCATCAGTATCAGTATCAGTTATTTCTCGCTTGACTGTGAACAAGAATTTGTAATCGGTTATATCTATAGCACTTCCATTAGAATCTGTTAAAGTAGTTGTTAAAGTTACATCTTCTCCTTCAGTCATTGATAAATCAGTCATTTTCTTAACCTATATAATTTATTTGCTTCTCCTTGAGTTAATGCACGGTTGTATATTCTTAAATTTTGTAAAGCCCCGATATAAAGTCCTGACGATCCATCTCTTTTCCCAATTAGTTTAACTGCACTATTATCAAAAGCTCCAGTAAGAGAAATGTCTTCCGCATCTAATTGTCCATCAATAAAATACTTTATACTAGATTCATTATACACAACAGAAATATGATGCCACATTCCATCATTAATAGTAGAAACAGAAGCCCCCTGACCGGTTATCCCAATAAATGCTTGAAGTAATCCATTTGATCTCATAAATACAGAGAACCCTCCAACCGAATTGTTTCTAGTAGAATATAAGTATTTACTAGTTGCAGAAGTTTTAATCCAAAAACAAACAGATTGAGATTTGTCTAATTGTAACTTTGTAGGATTTCCTAAACTAATTACATCATCAGTTCCATCAAAATTAATAGCATCTGGATTTAATGCATTTATCCCTGTTGTATTACTACTTTTTGTAATTGTTCCATCATTAAAATTAGCTTGATCTATTGCGATTGTTGCAGAAGGATCTGCCTTAAAGTCATTTAATTTCCAATGTCCAACAAGACCTCTAGAAATATCATCTCCATTACGCTCGTACAATGTCATTAAACACCTCTTCCTGTTACGACTGTCGATACGGTAAATGTGTCTACATTAGAGCCTATTGCTCTAGTTCTCATATATGGAAAATGTGAATTATATGAAAATATATCGTCTTGAGCAGCTGTACCTGATTCGTATCTTTTATTATCGATTGTTTGCCACGTAGAATCATCTGTGCTTCCATCTATATCAACAAATAATTGAGATCCTGTAACGGTACCACTACCATTTGTAAGTACGTTTACAAAAATTGTTTTTCTAGTTAATCTAGAAACATCAAACGTACTACCTGTTGTGCTTGCTGCTACAGCGTCGAGATTTGTTTTATTAAATATGTCTGCTGCCATTTTACGTTAATGCCCTCCACTCGCTTCCGCCAATGCCACTTTCTTCTATATAAAATTCTCCATTTGCTGCATCCCAAAATATATCAGAACCTGTTTGTGCTGTAACTACTTCATCAGGATTTCCTTGCCCAATATTTGTTACACCTGCCGGTACGAAGCCAGAACCGGTACTATTACCCATTCCATCTATGCATCCTTCTGTCATGTTGTTTGTTATTACTGTCATTTTTTTATCCTCCCTTCTACTTGTCTAAATGTGCCTTGCGGCTGAGGTTTTTGTTTTCAGCAGGTTTCTCAAAACTGCATGGTTTAGTTAAATTAATTTAACTTTAGCTTGTCGTAATCTTAGAGATTGCTTTTGTTCGCAAGTATTGAACATCAATCCTTTGAGTTAAAACTGCACCTTCCATATCAAATGTAGGTAATGTTAAACTCTCCATAGTAATGTCTCTAGCTATTGCTATTGCGTAAGCCTGTGTTCTGTCGAAAATATATCCGCTTGTAGCTACTGCATTTGCTCCTGCGTTTGCACTAAATGTGCTTACGTTAAGACCAAATATATAACCTGCAATCCTTCCTGTCTGCATTAAGCTAGTATTACCTGCTTTATCTGCTTCTACGAAGGTGTCTATATTCATCAAATCTGAATACTGCTCTTCTCCCAATAGATAGTCCGTTGGTGTGTAATCTTGCGCTCGTACGTCGTAAACTGATTCTGCTATGTTAGCTATTGTAACTGCTGCTCCACCTGCTGTGGTTGCATTAGCATTATCTAACTGTGCTAAAATCAAATTAGTCTCGTTCTCTGCAAATCTTTTCCCTGCTGTTTTAATGTTTGAGCTCTTTAAATCAAACTGGGAATCTTCAATCATCTCTCTAGTGATCCTGATAGCCACTCCGTACTTAACTGGAGTAAAACTAACATTCTCAAAATCGATGTTATCCAAAATTACTTCTCCGCCTTCTCCAACTTGTCGAACATCCATTGTATTTGGAGTCTCTAAGTTTTTGTACATAGTACTTCCCTTAAACTCAGATGGGCCAATCACAAATGCTGCCATTTCTCTTGGAATTAGATGTTTCTCTGCTTCCTCGATTATAGTAGGTAAAATCAACTGTGGAATTAGTTCCTGTCCTGGTGTTCCGTCAGCTCTACTTATGTACTCGTTTATCTTAGTTAATGCCATTATACGTTTAGATAAATGAGAGAGTAGTATCCAACTGCTCCAGATGCACAAGTGCTCATAGCTCGTCCGATTGGTGTATATTCTAGTGTTCCTACTTCTACAGAACCTAAACTTTTTAGATTTTCTACCATACCAGATTCGTTATGTCCAACAACTGCTCCGCCTGAAATGATTTCTCCTGCTCGAATAAGATAAGCTCCTCTTGTTGCTACAGTAATTAAATCACCGTTACTTCCGTTATTCAAAGCAATACCATTACAAAGACAAGAATCAATAGCTCCAACAAGATCTATATCTCCGTCTTGAAAGTCTACAATCCCTGAACCTACTTCTCCTGTTGCTCCTGAAATAGTTACAAGCTGTCCGCCTGAAATGATTTCTAGTGCAACTCCAGTAAATGTTCTTGGATTACCTCCGTCCATTACAACTGTTGCGCCAAGTGGGTTAGTTAAAACGTCTGTTGTTGCCATTAGTTGTATAAGTATGACTTCCTTTGAATTCCAATAGAGTTATATCCTTGGTTAAAAACATAATCTCCTTTTTCTTCGACTTCGTCTGATTCTTCCTCTTCTTCTTCAGGTTCCTCTTCCTCAACTTTCTTTGGGGTTTCTTTTTCAGGTTCTGGTTTTACCTCGTCAGCATCAGCTTCCATAAGTGCTAATTGTTTTTTCTTAGCTTTAATCCTTAGTTTAGCGATTTTTTCATCTACCTTTTTTTCCTCATCGCTTACTTCTGGCGTTGGTTCCTCTTTAGTTTCTTCAGGTTCCTCTTTAGTTTCTGGGGCTTCCTCAGTCTTAGTCTCTTCTTCTTCTGTCATATTATCCCTCCTTTCATTACTCTTTGAATCATCTTTAGATGAATATGATTTGAAGGCTTCGCTAAAAGCCCTAGTAAATGTTGCTCCACCATCTGCTGGGACTGCTACTACACTTAACTCTTTGAATTGAATATTATGAGGGATTATTTCTCCATCTACTTCTTCTATGTCAGCTGGATCTACGTGAGCTCCTACTGAAACAGTGCTAAGTAATCCATCGCTAATTAGTTGTTTTATTTTTTGGTCTTTGATTGTAGCTTTAAATGGAATGTTTCTAAGAGACTCATCCCAGTGTGCAGAATTAACCTTTCCTACTATTGAATCTACTAAATTAGAATGGTCTTTTAAAAGAGGTACGCCGACTAAAGTATTAGCAGCTTTCATTAATTCTTCACCTAAAAATTTATGTCCATTTGAAGTAGTTGTCTCGTTTATTGCAATTCCGTTTATAGTAAAGTCTCCGTTTATCTCTGCACTAGACTCGATAGGTACAAAGTATTCAAAAAATAATCCTTCTTTCATGATTAAACTACCTATTTATTATTTATAAGAATTGAGATTTTTTATATATATCAAGTAATTAATCAATTCGTAGATTCTTTTTTGGATTCGCTATTTATTATTCCCATTATACTTTTACCCTTCTTCTTATTTGGACTCTGCTTGTTGTTTGTTTGTTTTCGCCCGTTATTCCTATATCTGGTTGTTTTGCTCCTTGTATTGCCGCATCAGTTCCTTGTAAGGCATTAGATCTTCCTAGGTTCATTTGTTGATTTCTAGTTGGGCTTATAATAGACAAAACCTGTGTACTAACTTCGCTGCCTCCTATTATATCATACTCAAGGTCACCTGAAAAAAACTCATCAAGGTCTCCCATTTGTTGGTAAGATCTCCTTTGGCCTGTTGCTGGATCTATGAAAATTCCCATTATCCTTGTAAAAACAATCTTTGCTTTAATTTAATTTGTGACTGAACATATTCATGTAAACATTGTCCACATATCCACATTCCATCCATTAAAGTAAGAGCAGGATTCTTTTTACACTTAATGCAAATTGGTCTATTGTTTTCTGTCATTTGAGCCATTATTCTACCAACCCGATGATAGAGCATCTGCACATAGAATGTGCCGGAGGCATATTAACACCAGACGTTCCGTCTTTAGTTAAAAATACTTGACCATTTAAACCTTCACAAATAGGACAAGTTCTCTCATCTAAGGCAGTAAGCCACCTATACGAAGTAACATCATTTTCTTTGTACATGTCTTTTAGTCCTAAATTAGCTAATCTTACTGTTTCTGTTCTTGTTATATTAATTGGTCTTTTGCTTGCTGATAGAGTAACTTTTTTACTTCCGTCTTCTTGGATTTGTACTCTGTCTTTGAGAGGAATTGAATTTTTAATTTCTTTTTCTATTTGACTAATTGTTTTGTTTTTTCTAAATCCATCTTTTAATACTATTCGTAATTTATTTATATCTTGTTTTGGTAGTAATCCTTCAACTAGGTCTTTTTCTGTTATAGCAAGTAAATCTTCAAACTTCTCTGTTCTAAGGTTTTGTAGGATTTTGACTAAATAGTCTGAATAATTAAAACCTGCTATTTCTTTTAGGTTTACGTATTCTCGCAACTTCATATTAGACTTATCTGATTCTGTTAATCTTATTTTATTAGATTGATTTGCTGTTTTCTTTGCCCCCGGAACCTCAGGCTGTTTAATATTTTCTTCATCTTTTCTTGCTTGGTCTTCTTGCTTCTTCATCTCGGCCTCTTCTGCGTCGGCCTTTTTACGAGCTTCTTCTGGTGTTGGTAATTTATCTACTACATCTAATTCCATTACATCTGCGTATTCTATTTCTAGTGCTGCTCTTAATTCTGGGGATATGTCAAAAAGTCCAAGCGCATCTTTTATTGCAGATAATCTTGCTATCTTTTCTTCTTCGCCTGGTAGTTCCCAAACGAATTCTATTTTTTCATCTAGCTTAGGACTTTGACCTCTTAAAAAAGGCCTAAACACTTGATTTTCTAATACCCCACCTACGTTTAATCTAACTGAATCAATGAATCTTAAAAACCCTTTGTCGTTTATTTTAGCTAATCCTTCTGGGTTATTTGAAACACCAACTAAACTCATAGGTATCTTCATTCCTAGTGATAATTGTTCTAAATCATGTTCTGCTGCTTTCGTTAAATTGTCTCCTACTCCTGGTATTGATAAGTTTGTTATGTCAACATTTCCATCTGTTACCCATTCTGTGGAATTTCTTGTGTATTGTAAATTAGATTTGAAATCATTCATATCTCCTTTTCTTATCTTTTGTCCTGGGACTCCTAGTTTAACATGATAAGGAGCTCCTGCTTTTTTACTTATTAATTTTACTCTGTCATTTTCTGAAGAGGCGTAGTTTTCTATTGTTACTCTATTGCACCAAACAAGTCCTAATCCGTATGGATCGTTTGGCGTTTTGTTTATTGTAAGATGAGCTATTTGATTAGGTTTAAACGGAATAGGTTTTTTACCAGATAAACTAAATAATTTTAATTTTCCTTTGTATTGATTGTATTCAAGTACCTTGCCTTTTTTGGTTCGTTTTACGTACATGTTATTAGCATTCATTACTCTTAATTTTTCTGTATTTTTCTTATCTAAATCTAATTCCATAAAACCATTTCCCTTACTTACTCCCTCTTTGACCCATGGTCTTATTCTAGCTTTTAGATTTGTTTCGTCTATTAAGCTATCTAATAAAGCTTGAGAGTTTTCGTTGTCTACTTTTACAATAAAGTCTCCTATAATTGCGTCTGTTATTTTATCGACTAAGGCATTTGCTATTCCTATGTTATTTAGAATTTTATCGACTTCAGTAAAATCAAAAGGATGAGCTGCTCCAAGTCCCTTAGGAAATAAGACTTTTTTATCTTCTACTTCTCCTTTAAATGTTTCAGCTATGATTCTATTTCGATTAGCATGCTCTTCGCTTGATACTGCAAGATAACAAGATACCATCTCTTCTTTCATGAAATAGTTAGTTAAATTTGATTTAAATATATTGATATAAGTTATATATATTAATTAGACAATATAAGGAACGTAGTAATCATGTAAATCAAAATAACACCTCATCATAAGAGCATCAGAAAAGTCAGAAGACCTACCAAGCGATTCGTGCAGTTTTTCCTTACTGATTATGCTAAGCTTACCTTCTTTTAGGACTTTGTCTGTTGTAGTAGGTGTTTGTACTTTTATGTGTTCTAAATCTTCTATAATCCACCCCCTTATTTCCTCTGGAGCATCATAACATCCTATTTCTCCATTGTGGACTATGTCAGCTAATTTAAAATAACACTGAGCTTTAAGATTTGAATAATTATGAATTTGTTTAGAATATTCTGTTTCTACTGGACTAGAGTTATTAACGAATCCTCTTGAGCCATCTACGAAATCAACAACACCTCCTCCTACTCCATCGTCGTCTATTATTATGTTAGAATAAGGTACTCTATGAATTAGAGCCATGTTCTTTACCAAGTCTACTACTTCTTTTACACTCGATTTAGCTAAATACTTTATTTCTTCTATATGCCATCCTCTCCATGCTATTATAACAGTTTTGTCTGCTCCAAATCTTGCTACATCGCAACTTATGTAATTTTGTGATTTAGATAAAATTGTGTATTCATTAGTAAATATATCAAGAATCTTATCGTACTCGAATAAGATAGAAGGGTCGTCATCATACTCCCAGTTACCGAACAAAAGACGTTCTTTACTATTTTTGTCTAACTTTAATAAATTCTCTTTGTAGTACTTACTCATAAAAGGATTATCTCCTACTAAAGCTGGTATGAACTTTCTGTAGTCTGGTAATTCGTTATTCTTCCATGGGCGCCAGTAATCTTTATACGCCCAATTCTTTGCTGGGTTTGATGCCATTAATAATTTAGGAACCAAACCATATTCATCTAATTTATACCTTAACCGGCTCATTACAATCATTTTAGCTTTATTTGATACTTCAGACACTTCATCCATAAAAGCTCCTGTGTATTCAGTACTTCCTAATGAGTCAAATTCTGGATCTGTTGGATAAAGAAATAAGTCTTTAAGGTAGACATCAGACCCATTAGTAAAATGAACTGCTCCTTCCATTGCGTTGTATTTCCAATCTTTGTCTTTTTTCAGACCCCATTGCTTGAGTACCGCTAGAAACGACAGAAACGTACTCTCCTTCAAAGATTTCAGCCTAGCCCTACCCATCAGCCATCTAGTTCCTGGATAAGCTAAGCAAGAAAAAACAAGCCAAATACAACCAAGGTAGGACTTACCTCCTCCTGCACCACCTCCGTAGAATAATTCAGTAGTTTTATTATCTCGTAAAATCTCAAAGGCTAACTTTTGCTTAGGCGATAGTTGAAGGTTTATCTCCATTTTTACCTCCTTTTACCCGAATACCAACCATTTGAATAAAATTATCAAAGCAATATAAATTATTATTGCCCATATAACATACTTTCCTTTTTTGCTTGCTTCTTCTTTTTTTAATTCGTTGATTGTATTTCTCATTTCTTGTTTATTCATCCGGCTTCTTCTCCTCTATTATAACTTTAATCTGCTCTCCGTGATGTTCTACGTCTTGTTCGGTTTTTTCTACCCATCCTTTTGATTTTCCTAAGCTTTTTAATATTAACTCTGCTGCTTTAGCTCTTACCTTAGCTGCTGTTGCCGGTTCTTTTTCGTAATCAAAAAATTCTAATTGACTAAATATTTCATGCTCTGCTTTGTCTATGTTGTCTAATCTTTTTTTGTCTAGTAATTTTTGCATTTTAGGATTTCTTTGTAAGTATTGAGCTACTCCTCCATCTGTTACATGAAGTCTTCTAGATAAGTCTCTTTGAGTACCTGTGCTACCTTCTAGTGCTTTCTTGAACATGCCTACTGTTATTTTTGCCATTTTCTTGTAGTTTTTATAGTATAAATGTGGGCGTGAATTACAACAGGGGGTTAAAAGAAACCCTCTCGCCAGGTCGCCTCACAGTTAGACCCACCCACACACAA
>Ga0207997_1001504_pt1 | contig 12011 bp, 24 predicted proteins | sample AntAceMetag02UKN_FD_184777 | JGI IMG/M metagenome (GOLD analysis project Ga0207997, IMG submission 184777) | Saline lake microbial communities from Ace Lake, Antarctica - Antarctic Ace Lake Metagenome 02UKN (SPAdes) (version 2) | ecosystem: Environmental > Aquatic > Non-marine Saline and...
CAACGCAGGAAAATTAACACTCTGGAAAGAAACCAACAACACATACTGGATTGATGAAAAACCATACAGAAAAGAGGAAAAACAATGATAAAATTAAATATAGTAAAATGGCATAAAGACAGACTACATATTGAAATCCCAAAGAAATATAGGGCAGAGTTCAAACATGGGTTAGAGGTTTATGTAATAAAAGTCAAAGACAGCAAAGTATTTATAAACAATACGGGGATAGACAATGAACCAACTAAAAGGCATACAAAAGCAAAAAAGAAATAGACCAACAAAGGAAATAAGAATAGATATTATTATTGAACGATTACGAGATAAAATAATGCAGAATAAACTAAAACAATTGGTGGAAAAATGATTAACATAGTGATCTTAATAGGATTAATTATATTATCTGTAATAGATGTAATGACATTCAACATAAAAAAAGGATATATTCCTAGCTTTTTAACCACTCTTTTTATCTTATTCTCATTCCTAGTAACAAAAGATACTACTATGCTGTGTCTTGCAGTAATCTTGGGATTAATTCTAACCGAACTTAATTTATGGAAAGGTCAAGCAGATTATAAGGTATTCATCGCAATAGGACTATCTTTAGGAAACATACAAGCGTTACTAATCTTTGCTTTAATTATGATACTATTGGGGATAATAATGTCCCTTTCAATAAAGAAAGTATCGATGGGTATGCCATATATCCCAGTTATGCTCATGGGTTGGCTTATTACTTTATTGATTTAGTGGCAGAAAGAATAACTATATAAACATAAATATAAATATATATTTTTATGTCGTTAAAATCAATAAAAGATTCTTTAATTTGTCCAATTTGTAATGCTAAAAGCATTTATACAACTAAAGACGGTACTAAGGTTTGTAGAACTTGCGGACACAGGAGCAAATAATGGGAAAGTCAGAAGATTTTATGTTTAAGCACGAACTATTAACAATATTCTTATTATCTTTATTTTCTACGCTTTCAGTTTTTATTAGTAAACTTTTTGGAGCATCTTATACGGATTCATCAATTTATGCAGGTTTAACTTTTTTAATGTTATTAACTTTTTTTTCTTATAAAAAAATAGAGAGGAAAATAGATGGCATTTGATTTAGGAGAATCAGTAGCGGGAATGATGCCTAGTTCTCAAACAATAGTACAAATATTTACATTTATTGGTGTTGGTATCTTACTTGCAGTTATCGCCGGTGGCGTTGTATGGTGGACATTAGACAAAAAGAAATTTAATAAGATAATAAGACTTCACAAGAAGATAAATGGTACAGTCGTCTTAGATAAATGCTACAAAGCATCAATAACAAGAGTAGGTAACGCAGGGGACGTATGGTTTGTTGTTAAGGGTGGTAAAATTCTTCCTAGACCAAAACTCGAATACATGAAAAATGTTTACAATTATTATGAAAGAGAAGATGGAGAATGGATCAACTTTAACATACAAGATATAGATGTTAAAATGAAACTGGCTAAAGTTTTCTATTTAGATGAAGATATGCGACTTCATAGACTAGGAATACAAAAAAACCTAGAATCAAGATTACAAAAAGAAGGCTTTTGGAAAACTTGGGGGGGAATTATTGGTATGGCAGTATTTGTACTAATCATAACTGTTTGTTTAATCGTATTATTTAACAAATTATCACTTTTAGCAGACGGATTGGGACGAGTAGGAGATACTCTTGGCTCTATTGTTGCTCAAAATACAAACAATGGGCTAGTTCCTATAAGTGATGGTGTTCAAGTATGATAATGGAGATTACAATATCCGCAGTATTTTTTTTTGTATGCCTAATGTCCTTTTATGTGCTGTGGGAAACCGTACTCAAATCTCTAAAATATAAGATAATCTATAAAAAAGAAATAGTAAAAGCAATTAATCTTATCAAATCAGAAGAAAACAAAGAAGAACTAGAAAGGAAATTACAAAATTACAATATAGAAGTCATAAAATTGGCTTATATACAAATCAATAATGGAGGAAAACGAAATGGGAACATTCAAAAAAGAAGCAAAGGAAACAAAAACACCACAGAACAACCAAGAGCAAAGCAATCAAGCAGACCTATATCAGCAAGAGGTAGCACTCCTGCAAGACAACGGCATTTTCAGACTAAAACTTTTGGCAACTCTGGAAAGTAACACTAACGCATTAAATACACTGAACCAAACAATTATAGACGGGGTTACAGAGGTTTTAACTAGGTTAGATGGAACACAAGAAGAACCAGTAGAAGATAACGAGAATCTCCCTCCATTACCTACTGGAGTACAAGAATGATAGACACAAGTTTAGCGGTGGCTTTACTCGGCATGGGTTTAATAGGTTATGTCTTAGGTTATTTACTTGCCTTTCATAAAGTTAAATCAGTAAACTAAAAGAATGTGAACCAATGGGTAAAGAAATCGATTTAGAAAACAAAGAAGAACTAGACAAGTTCATAGTAGAATTTGATACACTATACGACTTAAAAACCGTTATTTTGATTGGCAGAGAAACAGGTGTAAGGAGAATAGATTTATGAAACAAAAACAATTAGCATATCTTGGTTTAGGCTTTGCGATAATAGTTATTATTGCTGTAGTCGGATTATTCATAACTGTAAATCAAATGCCAGAAGATGCAAAAGAATGTCTTTTAAATCCGATAGCATACGCAGAAAAAGAAATATCAATAGAAAAAGACTACGAAGTATCTTGTATTTGTAGCGAAAAGAAAGGAATACTTGGAGGTATTTATGGCTAAAGAAAAATCATTTGAAGAAGTAAAAGAAAATTTAGTAAATCATATTTCAAACATAAAAACAAAAGAAGAATTAAACAATTTCTTAACTAACTTATCAGCTAAATATCTTGAAGATCGTAGTCCGGGCATAATAACTGCTATGTTTGACAAAGTAGGAGGTATGTTTGGAAGAAGCACAAAATAATAACGAAATCGTAGAAAAAGTAGGGGTAGATTGGCTTAAAATCGCTAAACTTATTGGTATTACCATAGCCATACTAATAATCTCTTCAATCGCTACGGTATATATTATTAAAATCTTTTTAGCTTTAGGGAAAATAATATGAAATCCTCTACCCACTAAAGTATGTAGTTTCGAAAAAACAAAAAGAAAAATGGTAAAAACAAAAATACCTCACAAATGTAATTATTGTGATTGTCAATTATATTTAGAAAATAGAATTTATTGGAAAGGTAAATATTATTCTAAAAAACATTGGAGTAAAAATGCTTGATAACTCAATTCTGTTGTTAATTTTTATTCCTTTACTAATTGGTGCATTGTTTGAAGTAGTAATTTTAGGAATTGCTTTCTTTGGTGCTGACGAGGTAGATTGTAATTTGTTATGGTGTGAGTTTAAAACATCACGAAGAACTATTGAAAACAATACTATAATTTCAAGCAATTCAGTTATAACTCACAATTCAGAATGTTATCAAAATGGGATAAAAATTAATTGTTCTGAAATGCCTGACGTAAATTCAATAATTAATAATGTTTTGGGTGATATAAATGGATGATTGGGATTTTGGTTTATTTAGAGATGATTTGAAAAAAGCAGTTTTGAAATTACATAAGGATAAAGCTTCAAGAGTTGAAACATATCTTGATTGTGAAGATAAGGAATACAAAGTAATTATAGAAGAGGTAGAAAAAGATGTGTGAAGGTTGTGCTTATTTTATAGATAATTGGATTTATGGTTATCAAGCATATTGCATTCATCCTACTGAATATTGGATAAATCCTTTAGGAATAGTATTAATAGCTGTATTGATTGGATGTTTAATTTACTTCTGCCTCTCGCAGAACAATAATAAGGAGGACGGCATTCCTCCCACTAATGAATTAGTGGGTATCCTGCCTAAAATAATATGAGTAAAAAAGCAAGAAATAAATACGTAGACAATTCTAAGGATAGAAAACTAGGTAGATTTCCTCCAAGCGTAGCAAACGTAACTTTGAGTGGAAAAATCATAAAAAATAAGAGATTTAAGTAGATGGACAACGAAGAAATAAAGCATATGCTTTTTGAGAAATTCAGAATGAAAAAATTTAAAGTAAAATGCAAAAAATGTGGCAAATTCGTATTAAATACAGATGTAAAACAAGTAAAAAACAACCTTTGCATCTGTAACGATTGCACAAATAAGGGTTAATTTCTACTCAAAACCATACTTTTTTTTCATTTTTTTAGAATAATCGAGATAACCTCTCGTTGTACTTATATCATCATGCCCTAATAAGTCCATAACTTCTACAATATCGCTCTTTTTTATCAAAAATAACCATGTAGCATAAGAAGAACGTAACGCATGGGGATTTAAAGAGTATCCTAATGCATCAGTAGAGGCTTTAGAAAGTATCTTAGCCCATCTACTCTCTTTTATCTTAAACAACTTATCATTTCGCTTACAATTAGTTTCTGTGCCTACCTTATATATCATAACCATTAGCCAAGAAGGAACTGCCACAACTCTTTCTTTATTGCCTTTGCCTATAACCCTGACCTCTGCATCTTTGCTAGGTTCTTTGTACCATGAGTTAAGGTTGAAATCTTTATACGAGATCCCTTTGATGTATTCATTAAACTTATCCCCGAATAACTCAGACACTCTTAAACCACAATAGAAACTAACATAAAGAATTAGTCTATCTCTATTCGACTTCATACCTTTAGCCATAGTACGCATTTCCATTTCTGTAATGACTTTCTTAATTCTCTTTCTCTTTCTGCCGGTTCGGTTTTCTACATACAGCTTTGATACAAAGGTCTTAACTTCTTCTGTGTAGTCTGTTGTTCGAGTTATGTACTTAAACAAGTTCACTAGAAAGGCTCTTGCTATGTTGTGTCCGTTGAATCTGTAAATAAATTTATTCACATACTCTTGTGTAACATCTTGGAAATCAAATTTATAAAAGTAATTCTTATATTCAAAAATGGATCTAGGTTTTAATCCTTTGACCTTCAACCAATCCTCGAAGTTTTTAATATCTATTGTTATTCTCATTGTTTTCTTTTTACTTGTCCGACTAACTTTAATTAGTCGGATAAGCCCAGTTTGAGCAGAGTGTTCCCCCCCTCTTTCCCAATAATATTATTAAGTGATGGTAGTCGTGCCTTTTTCCTTACCTTTCAAGCATTAACACCAAATAAGACTTCATTGGCTTATCTTTTCTTCTTCTTCGTGTTCAAACTCGTCAAAGAATAAGTCGTTTAATTTAACCTTCTCTGTGTCTTTAACGAAGCCTAAAAAGTCCTTCTTAACTTTTAAGTTCGGGGTAACTAAGTAATCTTTAACTCTACTATCTTCGTTCTTATCTTTCAACATACCATTCAAACGCTTTCTAACGCTTACAACTTCTCGACCATGAACCTTACAAGCAATATCAAGAGCATCTTTACTTAGCTTACCATCTTTCATAGTTTCTAGTAGCCCTTCATAAAACATTCTTTCTGGATCATTAGAGAAGCTAGAATCGTTGTACTCTCCAAAGACTTTAGCCCGTTTACTTCTTTTAATAGAATTGTACTCCTCTCTTTGTTGTGATGTCATATCTCCAAAATGTAGTATACCGACGGTTGTACTTAATTTTGAATACTGGGGATTTTTTGTCTTAGACTTAGACCAATCAGATTCTATTTTTTGATTATATCTAACGTCCCATATATCGCTAGTGTATAAACTTATTTTTGGCATTTGAATTAAAGCAACACCACGCCTAACAACTGTAATACGCATACAACACAATCCTCTTATATCTCTATCTAAATCAACAAACGAAGGAACTGCCATCAGAAAGACATTAAAATTATCTCGATACATATTCATAGCCCTTATAAGTGTCTTTTGTCCTTCACTAAAGAAATCTCTTTTGTAAGTAACATTTATCATTTCATCGTTAAAGATTATAGATTTTTGCCTATTCGTTAAGTGTTTAATAGCATCTTCTCTTGAATAGATTATATCTCTTGATGGTTTAAATGGTACAATACCGCCTTTTAACCTATGACAAAGTTTATAGATAAGTGTAGATTTACCAATTCCTGTAACTCCTTCTACTGCAATTCTTGCATCAAATTGATTATTAACACGAGTTTCTATTGACTCTGCTAAATCTTTTAATGTCCAGATTAACAGCTTACCCATTATCTACCACCTTCTGAAAATTGTTGTTTTAGCTTATCTAAATCTATTTCGTCTGAACTTTGGAATATTAAAGAATTGTTATTCAATGGAATATTAATCTTTTCTTTTATATCTCTTAGATGTGATAAGCAAACTGAGAAATGACTTTCATTAATCTTAACTACGCTAACACGATTACGTTGGTCTTTGTCTATCTTTTGTATTCCTTTTAGTACTTTATTAACATCTGCAACCCTCTTACGTAATTTTTCTATTTCTTCTTTTTCCTTTCTACAAGCGAAAGACGAGTTTTCTATTATCAAACTTAATTCATCTGCTAGTCTACGAATAGCCTCAATTCTTGCTTTAATTTTCATATCTTCTGGAAGCCCTAAAGATTCTTCTATTGCCTCTGCTCCGTATATTGACATAAGAACAAGTTTATCTAATTCAACAAGAGGTTTTAATATTTTAAATGAAGTGTAACCCTGTGCTACGTTCCAAGCACTCGTACCTTTTTCTAATTCATTTCCCATATCCTAACTCCATACAAGCCTCTCTAAATATTTTTGTTTGAGAATAACCTTTTATTTTAATCCAATTATATAATGCCGGTTCTATTTTAATACATAAAGAAACTTCTCTTTTACCGACATCTTTTTTTATATTATTTATATTCATATATATAGTTTATGTAGTTATTATATATTAAACTTACTTTTCTGTCAAAGAATAGAAAACTATATAAACCATATATCGCATTAACAATTTTTATGAAACAACCATTTAAGAAAATAACTTTTAAAAAGATTAGCGAAGCACAGATACTACAACTAGATATGTTTAAAAAATATGGTCATAAACCTAAAATATCTAAACGTAGATGTGGCTTAAAATCTTGGGAGTATACAATAACTAAACCTAAGGGGTTAAAAAAAATATAATGGCGTTCTCAGACTTTTTCAAAAAGAAGAAAAAACAAGAAATAGAAATAGAAGATGATCTAACAGAAGAAAACAAGTTATACAATGAAAAACCAAGTAATATTCCTTTAAGTGCATACAAAAAGAAAATCTATGACGAAGAATTTAAGAAAGAAGCAAAAATAGAAACTATGCGATACGCAAAGGAAGAAGCTAAAAAAAAAGCAAAAGAATTATACGTTAAGAAACAACAATCTCAATCTTCAGGGGTTATGTCTTTTTTAAAAGGAACACCACAGCAACAAACACAAGCAAGAGATATTCTGCAAACAGGATTTAATTTTACTAATCAACAACCAGTAAAACCACAAGCAAGAAGAAAACCAAGCACTAAAACTAAAACATATTACAAGCCAGTAACAATTAAAGGTAAAAAGGTTTATAAAAAAGTAACACCAAAACGTAGAACTACTCGAAAACAACCAAAGAAAAATAAATCCCCTGATGACTTCAGAAACTATTTAATGAGGTTATAGTTGGCTACAATAAAAGAAAAATTACAATCTAAATCAAAATCTTATAAAACAGCAAGTGGCAAAACAGTTTATGTATATAAAACAAAAACTGGCTCTACTTCTGGAACTGCTAAAGAAATTTCTACTGGTAAAACATCTTCTGGGCGTTCAACAATAGGAACACAAAACTTATCAGAAGAACAAACGCAAGAAGCAACACAAATATACGAACAAGAAGAAAAATCAAGAAAGTTATACGAACAAACAGAAAAAGTAAAAGCATACGGAGGAAGTTTAGAACCTACATACTCTGGTATGGCTAGAAAAGGTTATTTAATTTCAAGAGAAACTGCTGATGGAAATATTTTATTTACAAATCCTAACACTAGAAAACAAATTATAGCACAAGTAGAAGGAGAAAAGCGAACAACATCTAAAAAAATAGCAGGTTATAGTGATAAAAATAAGCGTTGGGAAAGCGATTTATACAAGAAAGAAAGCAACATAGCACTAAATAAAGCCCTTTCTGGCGGTCTTGGAATCGTAGAAGATTACGGCTACCCTACAAAATTAGTACCTAAAAAAGAAGTAAGTACTAAAGAATCAAAAACAACACAATTAAAAGATTTTTCAAGACCTTTCTTAATTCCAGAAGCATATACAAAAAAAGAAACAAAAGAAACAATTTACGATAAACCAGTAAACGTGGATTTATTAACAACCGCAGAAATCATAGGCGTTTCTAAAGATACCCTTTCAAAAGGAGAACCACTATATCAACCAATAGGTTTTGAAGGAAACTACACAAAAGCACAATTACTGGGTGCAAAAGAAGTAGGTTTAAGTGGTGATGACGTTTTATACACAATACCGACAATAAAAGAAACTTTTAAAAAAGAATTACCAAAACCAAAACTAAAAACAGATAAATTTAAAGTTCTATCAGATTTCATACAAAAACAAACAGACAAGATAAAACTAAAATCAACAGAAAGCAATCAAGCACTCCCAACAAATTATAAAGAACTTGTCGAATATCAAGCAAAACAACAAGCCAAAGGATTAAAAGGTGCAGTTTTAGGATTTGGGGGAGATGTAACTTCTGCTTTAGTAAAAATGCCTTATGATGTCGAATCTTTCACATCAAAAACAATAGAAGGTGGAAAAAAAGCAGGGTTTATGGGTTCTGTATATGCGACATCTGGCGAAGAAAAACTAGGTTTCGTTTTTGATGTAGGAACTACAATAGTTCCGGCAACAAAAGGAGCAAAACCTGCAATAAAAGAAGCAGTAATCGTAGGATCTAAAAAATATCTTCCTTCTTTAGCAGAAAAAACATTCTTTAAAAAATTCATGAACTTAGAAACTAAAGAAGTAATAAAACAAACACCCTTAAAAACAGCTTTAAAATATACTAAAAAAACAATAGGTGTAGCAGTACCCGTTACATTTGCAGGAGTAGCAACATACGATATAGCAACTTCCGAAAATAAAAAAGAAACAATTTATGATTTATCAACAGAATTAACAAGATACGCAATACAACATAAATTAAGTTATTCATTTGGAAAAAACGTAGTCGGAAGAACCATACAGAAAGGTATATCAAAAATAGCACTACCAAATACACTAAAAGATACTTCTGCTACTACTAAAAAAACAACAATGGAACAAGATTTACTTACTTCTCTTAAATCAGATAAAAAACTACCAAAAGATAACATCGTATTCGATATAGATGGCACAAGCGTTAAACAAACAACACCAAAACCTTCTAAAGTTATCTTAAAAGGGGTAGAACGATACGGCACAGAATCAAAAGCTACGTCTATCTCGGAATTAAAAGAAACAACTATCAAAGATAAAACAGAACTAACGAGGCAAATAAGCGAAGGAAAATTAGTAGTAAAAAGAAAATCTTACGTTGAAAACATACTGACTGGAAAAAAAGACGTTTTATCAACAGATTACAGCGTATTTAAAATAGATTCGGTATCAAAACAAATACCTACATTTAACGAACAAAAACTATCGCAAATCATAACAAAAGCTAAACTTTTAAAAACTTATTACCCAGAATTAAATTTAAAACTTAGTGTGCCTAATGTAAAATCAACACAAACGGCATTAGTTAAATCCTTACCGGAAGCAGAATCTTTAATTAAATATAAAGATGTAGATACTTTACTTTTTGGAAAGATTAAAACACAAGCAAAAGTAGGAAGAACGTACACCCAAGATGAAACTTTAGTACGAGGTTTTGGAAAAACAAAAGGAGATAGTCAGTTTTTATACTCTGTTGCGAGAGATTCTTCTAAAAAATTAATAAACATAGGTGCTAAACCAAAGAAAGCACCAGATAATTTTAAACTATTGGAAGATTTAAAGCAAGAAAGAACAACCGCCGAATCTATTACAAATTTAAAATATGAGGAAGTGTCTAAACCAGATATAGTTATGTTCGATGTAGTAAAGAAAGGAATACCGAATTTAATTAAAAAAATCAAAATACCAGAAAAGTTAAATAAAAACTATGCAGAGTTTACATCTTCACAAAAACCATCATTAAAAGCAGAACCAAAACCAATGAACATAGAAATAAAAGATAACACTGCAAATAAACAAAGTTCATCATCTTTACTATCTCTTGAAAATATAAAATCACAACTAGACCAAATGGCAGTATTAAAATTGCCAGAGATAACTCCTTCTTTAGTTAGTGTCAAAGGAAAAAAATATGGTTCTCTACCTTCTGCTTACGCAGAAGAATTAACAATGAAAAATATCCCAAAGATAAAAGAGATCCCAAAGATAAAAGAAACATCGTCCATATCTTTATTAAAAGAAGCAAAGATAGAAGAAATTAAACCTATAAAAGCAATAGAAGATATCTCGAAATTCCTTAAAGAGAAAACATCTAAAACTAAATCTAAAACCAAAACTAAAAAATCAAAAATAAAGATAAAAACAACACCAAAAACCACAAAGGCTTTAAAATCTTCTATTAAAACGGCACAGGAGCATATAAAAATAAATACAAATACAAGAAAATTACAACAAAGTTTTAAAATAGCACAAAACTTAAAGACTACTGATTTAACTAGTGTCAATATTATTAATTTGCCAAAAATACCGAGTATTTCAACACCAAGTAGACCTAGTACCCCAATTACGCCTTCTAACAGAATCTTTCCAGTGATTCCATTAGATATACGATTTAAAAATTATAGGAAAAGACAAAAACAAGTACGAACAAAAACGCCTTCAGATTCATATATTCAAGACTTTACAAGTAAAGTTTTAAAATTAAAACCAATGAAAGTAAAGAAGGCAGACTTGAAAGGTTTATTAACAAAGAAGTATAACCCATTTGAATTAAGACGAGGTATAAAACTTGTATAAAGGAAAATTATATTACGCAACAAGAATTATCGGTTATTCATTTATAGCAACGTGGGTACTCTTAGGTATCTTTGATAATTTATTTAATACCTTTACGGCTCTTTTATTTTTGGCGTTAGAATTAGGAACTGTACTAATTTCACTCATACATTTAAAGAAGATCAAAGATAATATTGCTTTCCCTATAACGATGTTGTGTATATCTTTAATTGGTATTGCGATGGGGTTGGTTTAATTGGTAACACAGCAACAATTAGCCGAATTAAAAGAACAGGGATATACAGACGAGGATATACAACAAGCCGTATACGAACAACAATTAAATAATTCTATGGACGATGTAAATGAAAGAGCAGATGTGGGCGGTATTCAAAGCAATACTGTTGTAGGCGGTTTAACTCCAAACAACATTATAGAGTGGCAGTTAGAATTAGATTCAATTCTTGAACGTATAGAACACCTATTAAGAGGAGATAGACCAATATCAAGAAATGGTAGTATTACTTACGAAACACCTAAAACAGAAGATGAACAAATTTTAAATAATTATGGCGTTTCGGAAGTTATGAGGTTATTAAGCCTATACATTAATAGAAATACAATTTTAAGTAATTACGACGAAGATACAATACACTACAAAGTTTATGATTTTGGTTGTGAACTGGCAGATTTATTTTTTTTAAAATATGACGAATTTGGTTGGAAATCAGAATCAAAAAGAAAACTATACCCTATGTTAATAAGAGAAATTATAGACGTAGTACATTCATCATATTTAAGAGCTTTAAACGGAGGAGAAAGAGAATCAATAAGAAAAGCTATCTCTGTTCAACAAAACTTAGCAGGTGGGGATAATGATGATGTACAACAATACCCAAGAAAACAGAAAAAATGGTTTAATCCGTTGTCGTGGGGTGGTTGATGTTTAATAAAACATCAATGTTATTTTTAATATTTTTCTTAGTCTGTTTAGTTCCTGCTTTCGCAGTTCAATCAGTAACACAAGTAACAC
>Ga0207997_1001505_pt1 | contig 12002 bp, 15 predicted proteins | sample AntAceMetag02UKN_FD_184777 | JGI IMG/M metagenome (GOLD analysis project Ga0207997, IMG submission 184777) | Saline lake microbial communities from Ace Lake, Antarctica - Antarctic Ace Lake Metagenome 02UKN (SPAdes) (version 2) | ecosystem: Environmental > Aquatic > Non-marine Saline and...
GAGGGTTTACCGATCCTGGGGCGTCCTGGGGCTTGTGACAGATAGTGGAAGGGGCAATTATGAAGCGGTGGGCTTATGCGATTGTTTTCTCGTTGGTTTCGGCGTCGGTCCTGTATATCGGTGGCTGTACCGAAGCGGATCTCTCGACGGCTGACAAGGTCGTCTCGGACGCGAACACGGTCTCGCAAGTGCTGGCGGCTGTTCCCGAGTCTGCCGTTGGGCCACTGATCCCCCCCCCGGTGTTGGCCGTGCTGAAATTGTTGGGGTGCATCGGTGCGGCCGCTTTCGGTGTCTGGCAGGAAATCAGACGGCGGGGCCTGTTGACCGCGGGCAAGGTGTTGGTGCGGGCGGTCGAATCGACCGACGAACAGACGGCGGCTCGTGTGAAGATGGCGGTAGAAACCGAATCCCGCAAGGCCAACGTCGAACCCCAGGTCCGAGCCACGGTGAAGAAACTGAAGGCAAGCTGATGGATGCTCTTGATACCAAACTGTTTCCAGGCGACAAGGTCGAACTGACGTACCAGCTCATACAAGGTGGGACGTGGTGGGTGGCTTATCAGGTGGGCAAGATCGAAGATCGTCTAGAGCTCGATCCCCGCACGGCGTTGGAAGCCTATGAGTATGACGAACAACTGCAAACCGTGATGTTTCGCGTGCGGATGCTGACGACACCTCGTCAGACATCCGAGGAAATGCAACTGGCTGGCATGTTGCCTTGGTTACTTGTCTCTGCTGTGGCTGGTTTCGTTATGCATGCCACCTGGACGTGGCTCTATGAACCGCCAGAGGCCAAGGTTATTCGAGAACAGAGGCAGACGGCCGAATATGTCGAACAGGTGACGAAAGATCCGGATTTAACGGACGAACAGAAGGAAGAAATCATCGGAGTGGCTACCACGGTTCCGGATGTGACTGAGACCTTGTCTGATAAGGTGGCCGTCAGTGCCACGGCCATGGTGGTGGCAGCGGTGGTAATATACTTCCTGACAAGGGGCTGACGGTGACGCTAGGCGACCTCCTGCGCAAGCTGGCAACGGGCGTGGGGCAACTGTCCACGACTCAGCAAATGGTACTGAAGATGATTCCGGCCAGCTATGGAAGCCGGGTTATTGAAGTGAAGCGAGACGCGGCGGCCAATCGCCTGGGCATATTCCTGGGCGATTCGCTGACCTTAGAAATCGGCCTCGATGGAATCGGAACGTATGAATCACGGCACGGTGGCAAGCAAGACGCTCTTGACCATGGAGGGCCTGACCAAAGGGGTGGTAGCCCTGCTGCTGGGCCTGCTGATCTGGACCGGGCAGCAACTGATTGACCGGGTGGAACGGCTCGAAACGAACCAAATCACCATCATGGTCAAGATGGGGATTGAACCCAAAGCCCAGAAAATACATGGCACGGCAACGCTCATAAGCCCAGTCTACGCCGAATCTTGGCAATCAATCCATTCAGAAGGTCCGAAAACCGCCCCGAATTCCCCTTGACATCGATGGGGCATGTTTCATACTATGGTATAGGCTCGGACGTGGGACCGGGTGTCAATGCTGTATCCAGTGAGGAAGCGACTATGTTGGAACTATTGGCGTTTCTTTAATCCTTATCTTAGGCCCCATAAGATATGTTATGGATCATTAATATCTTGAATAGGGTCAACCGCCAACTAGGGCTTGTCTGGGGTTGGTGCCTATCAATCCAGCTAGACGCTAGTTGGATCAATCTGCTTTCTCTCTCTTGCCCTGGGTACGCCGCCTGGGGCTGTTATCATCCCAACCGGGCACGTTCTTCCCACTGCCGTCACACGGGTTCGCTGGCGGTAGAACGTGTCCTCCTTTTTGACCCTAACGTGAGCGTGGCTCTGCTGAGGAGCAACCGCGCGGGCCGTTTGTGGTGCAAGGTGGCAGGGTGGCAGGGTTGGCCAAGGACGGCTGACCCTGCCGCTTGTCTTTATTCGCCGGGGGATTCACAGGCACGACGGAGCGACGACGGGCCAGGGAGGGCCGCTGCGTGAGTGGTGCAAGCTCTGGACGCAAGGGGCAGCATAGGCACGGGCCAAGTGTCCGGGGAAGGCGTGGGCGGTCCGGTGGTGCCCTGCTGTGCGGTTCCTACTGTACGACACTGTCGGTATCCGGAAGGCAAGACGATGTGCTGGCGCGTCGCGTCCGGGTGTGTCGGTTTTGTGGCCTTCCTGAATCAGACTGCAAGGATTTGAGAAAACACGCTTTGCGTTGTTGTCCCGACTGTGACCATGATAAAGAGGTAAGTTAGTGTCTTTAATGTCTACTATTCTCGGCCGACGATCCTCGATGCTGGAACCCTAACGATGGAACGCTTCGGATGCTACAAGCGGAAATGGTATTGCCGGTGGTGCGGCAAGGTTTATGTACCGGTAAAAGGCGTCGAACGGGATGGGTTCTGCTGCAACGCTCACGAAATGGCCCTACATCGGGCCCGCAAAAAGTACGTTAGGCGTCCCGCCGGCGACGTCGAGGCTGCAGGTGACCAGGCGATCGGGGGAAAGCTAACGAACAAAGCCACTAAAACCACTAAACGGAAGGGCAAGAAATGAATGAAGACATGGTTGTCAACATGGACGAATGTACCGAAATCGCCAACACGCTCCAGCGGAAAACGTCGGCCGATGCGGGCTCGGCCACGGTCGCGGCGGCGCTGCTGATGCAAGTCGATGGAGATCGGAAGGCCCGCGACGTTGCGGTTGAAGCGATGGACGAAAGCAAGGCTACGTTTATTGGGGCTCTGAAAGCCCTGGGGCTCGACTCAGACGTCAAGCTGGACGACCTCAAAGCCAGTGCCGAAGCGGATCAAGGCGACGACCTGCCGGTGTGCGAATCGCCTTCTGATGCCAGTGCCCTGGCAAAAAAGAAGGGGACGCGGTTGAAAGTCATGCTGAACCATGTGCCGGTTGTGGCGATGCCGAATGTTGCTGTTGTCTACGCGGCTCACAATCTGGATGCCAACGATTTCCGGTGCATCGGTGGCCGTACCATAAGCGATAACGGGGAAGTCTCCGAAAAAACCCCTGCCATTTTGCCCGATGCCGAAAAACCTCTGGCCGTAGGCCAGCATGAACTGGCTGGTACGGAACCGGGCCCGGACGCCAGGGGCCACGAACTGCAAGGGACGGACGCGGCGGGCCAAGGGTCGCAAGAGTAGATCTCCAATTTCGACAGGGGGCCGGGGCTTGTCGCCCTGGTCCCATTTGGAAGGGCAACGAATGGCAGACGAACCAAAACAGAAACCAGTGTTCACGGTCCGAAGCGGCAAGATCAAAATTGCTGTCTGGGCCAAGCAACATACCAACACCGAAACGGGTGAAGTCACCACGCGGCACAATGTGAGCCTGACAAGCTCCTGGAAAGACGCTGAAGGCGCGTGGCACGAAAGCACGGTCTATCTGTGGCCGGATCAACTACTAGCGGCAGCGGCGCTGCTGGGGGAAGTCTTTCAGCGATACTGCCAAGTCTACAACGCATGACACAATAGCCAAAAGAGAGGGGATAGGTAAAAGGCGATGAGTGAGCAAGGATGCACACTGCTAGAATATGACCGCACATTCGCACGGAGGCCAGCAACGGCAAACCCCCCCGCTGTAATACGGGGGTTAGAATGCCAAACCCAACCGAACCCGGACAAATCCCCGTCTTTGGGCCCTGGGGTCGTGGGCCTTCACTGGCTACGCGGCTCGGTTCCGATGGATTGCCACGCGGGCCTCGTTTCCTATCTTGACACGTGGTTCGGTGACGAATCGCAAGAGCAACTGTACGGCCTTTGGTTCTATGACCGGTCGATTCGGTGGGCCAACGGCGTCCAGCTGAATTTCCATTCCCATTCGGACCGGGCTTCAATCACCCGCGGCCGTATCGCGTTGGAGGTTCCCGGCTCGGCCCTGGAAGTCATGGACACGGCTTACTGTCTGTCTTTCATGCGGGGCCTGGAATGCTTCGGCTTTCAGTGTTCCCGACTGGATGCCTACTATGACGATCCGCAACGGCTTGTGACTCCGTCCGGGCTGGCGGCTCTCATCCACGATGAAAATGCTGACGGGCACGTGGTCCGGGCAGACTTTACCGGCTTTCGTCGGATCACAAAGCGGACCATCTCTAACGACAAAGCCCGGACCTTTGATGAGGTTTCTTTCGGTACGCGAGGGGCGAACGGTTCGGGCAAGTATCTACGTATCTATGACAAGGGCCTCGAATCCAAGGGCGAAAACACGGCCGTACGCTACGAATTGGAACTGTCTGACGAACGCTCCCAAAAGGCGTTTGAAATGCTTACCCATGCAACGATCAAGGACGCGTCGGGAATTGTCGGGGCGTTAGTCGGCGGCTGTATCGACTTCAAAAAGCGGACCGGTGACAGACATTTAGAGCGATTGGAACGCTACGGCTTTTGGCAGACGATTATTGACCGACTCGGCCGGGTGGCGTTGGCCGGTAAGCAGGTGCCCAAAACGGTCGAACGTTCGGCGGCTTACGTGCAAAGACAAGTAGCGGGCACGCTGCAAATGGTCCGGCACGCGTGGGGGGCGGAGAAGTTTTTTCCCTGGCTGGTGGATATTGTCGATGGAGAAAACCGTTTGCGGACGGCTCACTTTGCGGCGTTGGTCGAATACGAGCGGGCTATGAAAGACGAAACCACGCTACACATTGGCTCCATTCGTCAGTATTGCGACAACCTGAATCTACAATTAGAAAGCGAATCCGATGGAAGCTGAAAGACTGTTATGTAAATCGTGTGGCGGACGGCTCGAACAGCGGGGGCAAGATTACTATTGCCCGGCGTGCGGTTACTTTCGTGTTGATGAACAGGGAAACTTTCGACCTGTTGACGGCCCGGTGCCGGAACCTGATGAACCTGATGGACGAATTCTGCCAAGCGTCGATGAACCTGCTGAAGCAAGAGGCGACGAAGCCGACGGGCTTGACACAAACGGACGTGCGCCTACAGCTAGACCTGAACCAATTGCGGCGGACGATCCGCCAGACGGCAAAGCGGACCCTGAAAGCCCTGAAACTCGGAACGCTCGACGGCTTACAATCGAAATCCAAATCGGAGACGGCGACTAATGACGGAGAAACGTTATTCTCTGCTGGAATTGCGGGCAATGACCAAGCTCGAACTGACTCAGGTGGCCAAGCCTCTGGGCGTGAAGGTCAACAAGAGCGTTAACAAGTCCGAAGTGGTTAAGCGGATCATGCGCGTCTACTCCGATGCGGCCGTTAGTGGTGAAGCGGAAAACTCGGGTCCAGATCTGAAACAAGAAAAAACGATCCTGCCCGAAAGCGAATCGTTTGAGACGTTAGCATCGGATGCCGAAGTCGATCAAGTCATGGGCGACGAACGGCGGGGCGGGGCGCGTCCGGGGGCCGGACGACCGAAGGGCATGACGGAAAAGAAGGCCCGCATGGCTCATTTGCCCGAACAGCCGCACGAAATGATTCTGCTGGCGTTGTCGGGCACGTTTGAATTGTGGGCCTCAAAGTCGGGTGTGCCGGAAGTGGCCTTAACGAAATCCGAAGCGGTCGAATTGGCGTTGCCCCTGACGCGGCTGGGTGAGTACTACGGAATTACCAAGTGGTTGCCCGAAGAATTGATGCTGTGGGTGGCTCCCGTGTGGGCGGCGCATGAGATATTGAAGGTCAAGCGACAAATCATCAAGGAAGCAAAGGGGGGGGCAACCCATGAAACGATTTCGCCGAATGATCCGGTGGTTTTTGTCGGTGCGATTGACGACGCGGCCGAGCGGCCTGCTTCTTGATAAAACTACGGTTTGGGGTTGCGGGCTTGCGGACCGGCAAGGCGGTGTGCTACGCAATGCAGTCATTATGCCGCTAGACGATTTTCTGGATAAGGATAAGAACAAAGCGGTCCGAAAGCAGATTCGGCGAATGGAGGCATTTTTGTGTTGGCACAAGCGAAAATAACCATGATCTTCGGCAAGAGGGGCAGCGGCAAGACGACCCAAGCGAGGGAGCAAGCCAAGCAAGTCAACCGTGTGCTCTGTTATGACACGCTGGGGCGTGACTATGACGATGGCGTGGTCTGCGAAACGCTCGAAGAACTGAAAGCGTTCTGGCTGAAAGTTTACCGGGGCCGGTTTCGGATCGTCTATCGTCCGGCTGATCCTGAAGCCGATTTCCCGGCGGTCTGTGCGCTTGTTAACGCGGCGGGCAATATGACGTTTGTCGTTGAAGAAACAGATCTCTATTTCAAACAGGGCACGGCGTGTCCTGAATTCCGAAATCTGATCCAACGTGGCCGACACGCGGGCGTTGATATGATCTGTATCACACAACGGCCCAAGGGCTTCGGTCGTCTGCTCACTTCGCAAACGGATGATTTCTACCTCTTCGCCACGCGGGAACCGGACGATCTCGCGTATTTCCGGGCCCGGTGTGGTGACGACGTGGCGGCCAAACTTCCTTTGTTGGGATTGTATGAGAATTTCTACTACAATGACTATGCCGAACCCGCAAGCTCGGACCCTGATTGATACCCGAACGTTGGCGCTGCGGTGGGGTGTCGATCAAAGGACGGTGCTTCGCTACTGCCGTTTCTCGGGCGTCCCCCGCGTCCGGTTCTCCGATTATGGCAAGGTTTTCTATCGTGTTCACGATATCGCGGCCCTAGAACAACGCATTTTCGCCCCAACAAAGTGATACATTCTGCATCATTTCGGGACAAGTGGTAACGAGTCCCTTGGCGCGTCTGGCGGTTCCCTTAAACTCTGCATTGAAGCGTAAGTCTCCGCTATTGATGAGAGCATTTTGAAAAGGGGAAGCTATGAAGCTGTATGTACCGGACGCCAAATTCGTGATGATGCTCGTGATTTCTCTCGTGGTCATCACGGTCGCTGCTAACGCCGCTGGCTACGGAACGAAGGTCAAGCAGTATCTCGGTATCGGCTAAGCCGACGTCGTGACATTGTTGGACGCATCCGCAACAAGACCTTCTGTTCTGAGGTGACACAATGAATTTGCAGAATACCTACATGGCCAAGCCGCAAGACTTGACCGGAATCACGGCGTCGGCGACTTCGACCTGTAACATCGAAAGCACGCGCAACATTCACGCCATCTTCCTGGACTGCCGAGACGGCGGTGTGGCCCTGACAGAAGCCCAGATGAAAGCCGACATCGACGCCATCGAAGTCCGCTATGGTGGCGTTCTGCTGGTCAGTCTCACGGCTACGCAACTGATCGACCTGCAATCGTACTACCTCGACAAAATCGGGACAGTGACGTTGGCCGGACAGCTGGTTATTCCGTTTACGCGGATGACGTTGCCGGTGGCGGGTCTGAATCGCACGTATGCCCTGGGTATGATTACCCCAGACGGCAAAGCGGCCAACCTCACGCTGAAGGTCAAGTACGCTGGAACCGTCACCAACCTGGACGAACTCCACGTTCATTATGAGTACGATCTGTTTCCGTCTGAAGTGCTCGGTCTTCACTGCCGGATCTTGAAGCATACGAGAACGTTCTCCTCGACCGGCACGCTCGATATTACCGATCTGCCCAAGCTCGGCCGTCAAGCCGTCTTGGCCTATCATATCGATGACAGTACGGGGACGATTACCGACGTGACGGTCAAGCACAACAACTTCGACGTTTTTGAAGCCACGCCGATGGATCTCCTGAACTGGCGAGGCCATCGTGCCGGGCGTACGGCGCAAGCGAATTACTTCCATATCGACTTCGGCGTGCAAAACGACTTCGCTAACGGTCTGCCGTTGGGTGAGAACTGCAACAATCTGCTGGTTCGGCCGAACTGGGCCGCAACCGGTCCGGGCGGGGCCTTCGAGATCATTGAAGAGTGTGTCTGCAACGGATTGCAGTAAGCCAACGACAACGCCAATGTACGTAAGCAAAGGGGGCCATACATAATGTCTTGGCTTGATGAAGTGACAGACGTAGTTTCTGACGTCTCTGGCATCTTGACTCAGGGCGTTGATGCGTGGGGCGAAATCGTGGGGGCCGGACAGACCAACGAACAGCCGGGGACGATTCAAACGAATCCGCCCGCTACAGCGGTTGAGTCGCCTGATTCCAATCCGACGTTCGCTAGCGATTTCGGTCTCGACAACACGCAACTCATGCTAATCGGCGGGGCGGTTCTGCTTGCTTTCCTGCTTTTGAGGTGACGCTATGTGGCAAGCGATGGCGGCGCAGATGGGTTCACAAGCCCTAGAAGGGGCGACCGGTGCGACTGAGGGTCAATCGTCGGCGTCCACTAGCCAGACGACCTATTACACAGAAGCGCCGTTTGGCTCGAAAGACTGGACCGATTATCTGCCGGTGATTGTCCTGGCGGTCGTCCTGGTGGTCCTGGTGAAGAAAGGGCGGCTATGAGTAGCAAATCCTACGGGACGACGCAAATTGACGACAACCGGCTCATACTGGATGGAGCGGATAGCCTCGAAAAGATGAGTGCTCCGGAGTCGGCGTTCGCTGAGGCGGGCGGCACGGCCATCAATCTATCGAGTGGTTGGAGCACCTCGCTCACTCAAAACATCGAAGGGTTGACCGGACCGGCTATGAATGCCCTGGCCACGTCGATTTTTGCCGACTCGCAAGCGGACCAAACGGCCATTGTGGATCTCGCAAAAGCGGCGTTAGGGTCGGTCGAAACGCTGGCGGCTGGGGCGCAAGACGCGGCCGGGGCCGACTGGCAGAAATGGCTTCCGTATCTCGTTATCGGCGCGGTCGTCGTCATTTATATAGGGGCCAAGTAAGATGAAAACCCCGCAAGAACACACTATTACCATTGCCTCTGGGGCGTACTACGATCTCTGCGATTTCAACCGCATGGTGACATTTTACGATGTGACGCTGGGGGCAACTCTCAATTGGGGGATTGATGACGATCCGAAACAGCGGGCTCGTGAGGGCTTCGCTTATGAACTGCCCGAGCATGAGACGTTCAAACGTATCCGCTTGTTCAATGACGGCGCTGCGTCCCTGACGGTGGTCGTGACGCTCGCGGAAGGCCGGGTCTATGACAACCGGTCTCAACTGTCTGAATTGCTGGACAGTATAGACGACAGACTGGACGGTGAAACGGCCTTAACGCAACTGGCTGACACGGCTGTCGCGGCGACGGGGGCAGCCGGAACGCTGCTCTTTGCGGCGAACGCGGACCGCAAGCGCGTCGTCTTGCAAGCGTGTGAGGGCAATGGCGATTATGTGTATATCGGCAAGGATAACACGGTCTCGGATGTGAACAAGATGGGCTTTCTTTCGGCTCGGGGCTCGATCCTGGAGGTGACTTACCAGGGGGCCATTTATGCCGTCGGCGGCGTTGCGGCGCAAGAGGTGTGTGGCTATGAAGTGTAAAACGATTCTGTTGTTAGTCCTGCTTCATACGGCGGGAGCGTTCGGGCAAATCTACAATCCCGACACAATTTCTGTGACCACCACGCCGCATAGTCTCAATTGGCTTCTCAATACAGACGCCAGCGATGACATGGACGACCTGGGGTTTTCAGCCTTCCAGAAAAGCCGCGTGGCGGATGCCGATGCCGCGGCCCGACTGGCGGGCCTGGGCATAGAGCCGTGGTGGGGCACGTCTTTTGGCGACGCAAATAACGCCGAATTTTCTGAGAGGCGCAATACGGGTGTTCTCAATGTGAGGCATTATGGAGCGGTAGGCGACGGGGTGACGGATGACACAGACGCGGTGGCCTTGGCGCTTGCGAAGGCGATGCGACGCGGGGGAATTGTCTACTTCCCGCCTGGCGAATATGAGTGCGAATTAACGATTGCTGACAATGGTGTCTATCCGGACGATTATGGACCGGGGAGGGTTTGGCTTTGTGGGGCCGGGGCCGGGGCCTCGATCGTCCGCGCGGTCACGACCGGACACAATTGGCTGACGGTGACTGGATATACCGCCAATAATCCCCAGTGGCGCATTAGTGGCCTTCGCATCGACGGCGACGAACGCGATTCGTCGGGAATTGCCGTCACGGCTAGCGGGGGCTCCTCTCTGGTCGTGGCAGACTGCTGTTTCTTTGAATGCGCTGATGGATATCGAAACACTGGAAGCATTTATCAGCAAGTGACTCACTGCGCTTTTGAGCGCTGCGGCTATGGTAGCGCCCTCGCGCCGTTGGCGACGATGCACGGGGGCGATATTCGATTTGAGTGGTGCCACTGGTACGGCAATCACATCGTGGCTTTCTACGTGGACGGGACGGAGGTCACGGCGTCGATGGAGCAAGTGGTGGTCAGTGGTTGCATCATGCAAGGTGGGTTGGGGCTGTCTATCATGGCTCACGATTTGCCGGGCACGTGGCCACTTGTGTTTGAGGATATTTACTTTGAAGGTGGCGGAACGGGAACCGATCTCGCCGTCGATGGCGTGGATGGCAATGGCTCGCTCGTGAATCCTCCCGTCGTCCGGCTCCAGAACGTCGCGCGCGCCGAGTTCACACGCTGCAAAAGCGTAATGACCGACTGGGACATAAAGGACTCGGTCGTGTCAACTGAGGCGTGTTGGTATTACGAAGACGCCTCCGAACCGAACATTACCGGGGCCAGTGTGGTGATTGGCTACAAAGATTACCTGGACGGAACCGGCTGTTTCGATCCGAATATCATCATTGAAAAACCGCGTTTTAACATGGGGGGGGCAACGCGATTTGCTGGCGTCCGTGTTCCGCTAACGCATCAGACGATAAGAACGGACCTCACGAACCTCCTGCCCAACGGTTCCCAAGCGGCGGCGTATGTGCCTACGGCCAACGGCAACGCTTATTCCTTTGAGCAGGGCGGGCCGGGCTTTGGGCACTATCTGACGTTTGTCCTGGCTACGGACGATGATACCTATGGTGAGGGCGTCCGGACGGCCTGGAGTTGGACGATGGCCACGGGCAAATACTACGTGTTTTCGTTCGACATCCGGGGCGACGGCGGTACTTATACCGTCGATGTGGCCAATCCGAACGCGGGCTTTCCGAACTTGACATCGAAGCCGGTTACGGCGCTCGATGGGATTTGGACACGCTATGTCTCGATGACGGTGGGCGGCTACACCGGTGCCAGTACGGGCATTTATTGGTACAACGGGGACGGCCAGACAACGCCGAGTTATGATCTGGCCAATACGCAACTGATCGAGTTTGACACGTTGCTGGAAGCGCAGGCGTTTGTCGATGCTGGGACCTACGTCCCTGATACAGCGGTGCCTCGTCTCTATTGCGACGACCTGCCTGTCACGGGGGCCACCTACAGCGTCACGGTGGCGCAAAACGGTCTCACGTTCAGCAATACCGGGGCGGGGGCGGCCGTCGAACTGGATCTTCCGGCGGCGGTGCCGGGTCTGCGGTTCCGGGCGGTGCGATCGGCTTGTTACGATTTTGACCTGGACCCCAGCGGGACCGAAGTTTTCCGAGTCGATGGCGATGCCGGTGATTATCTGCGTCTCGATACAGACGGTGACACCGTGACCATTGAATGCTTTGATACGGGAATCTGGGACATCACAGCGGGCTATGGTGGCTACGCATTTGAAGTTTAGGGGTTAGATATTATGGTAAAGCGACGAAGATCAAGCGGACGAAAGACGTACAAGAAGAAATCGACGGCCACGAATGCCCGCAAGAAGGGCCAAAGCATTTACAAGGTCAAGGGCGGTTATCGCATCTCTCGCAAGAAGCGGAAACGCTAGGCCCGGAACATCGGGCAAGAGAGGGTTTACCGATCCTGGGGCGTCCTGGGGCTTGTGACAGATAGTGGAAGGGGCAATTATGAAGCGGTGGGCTTATGCGATTGTTTTCTCGTTGGTTTCGGCGTCAGTCCTGTACGTGGGTGGATGTTCCGAAGCGGATCTCACGAAAGCTGATAAGATCGTCTCGGACGCGAACACGGTCTCGCAAGTGCTGGCGGCTGTTCCCGAGTCTGCCGTTGGGCCACTGATCCCCCCCCCGGTGTTGGCCGTACTGAAATTGTTGGGGTGCATCGGTGCGGCCGCTTTCGG
>Ga0207997_1001507_pt1 | contig 11997 bp, 12 predicted proteins | sample AntAceMetag02UKN_FD_184777 | JGI IMG/M metagenome (GOLD analysis project Ga0207997, IMG submission 184777) | Saline lake microbial communities from Ace Lake, Antarctica - Antarctic Ace Lake Metagenome 02UKN (SPAdes) (version 2) | ecosystem: Environmental > Aquatic > Non-marine Saline and...
CTGTCAGCATGCATTTTTTCGAATGTGTCGTAAACCGTTTCGATCACGTGTTCGTCTAGCATAAAAGTTTGTCTTTCCCAATCAGCACTTATCCCTAGTTTTTTCAGTTGCTTTATGGCAGTTTCTGAGTTTTCTTTTACAAATTCTAAAATTTGGTTGAAAAGTGTTTCACTATCAAAATCAAATCGGGATTTGCCCTTTTCTTTTAGCTTCCTTTCGTAAACTACTTGTGTTTCAAAACCCGCGTGATCTGTTCCTGGAAGATAAAGCGCTTTATAGCCTTGCATACGCTTTATACGTGTAAAAATATCAGGAATTACATATGTAATATGTCCACAATGAAGTTTTGCATTAGCATTTGGAGGGGCCATAAGTGTACAAAAGGTTTCATTTTTTGTCTCCAAGCCGTTTTCTTTTCTAACTTGCTGTGCTTTTTCGGGCGAAAAAACACCTAGACCTTCCCAGTATTTATAAATTTCGTCTTCCGTTTTTTTGTGATCGTAGGTTTTATCCATCTATATAAAAGATCTTTCAATTACACATGTGAGAGTCTCATTAAAAAGTATGAACATACACCCTTACTTTTTGCCCGTCTGAAGGGAGTATATCACAGCTGTGTGTTAATTAACTACTAATCTTTTCGTTGCGCCTATAACCAAGAAGCTTGGAAATTCCTTTTTAAATTCTAAGTAGTCTTTATCTACGATTTTTTCTCCTTTACCATGTTCCATGCATATTTCCACGAAATTAGTGATTTCAAACTTATGCTGAGTTAGTTTCTTTACATAAAACTCCAAAGGTCTATGAAAAGACATGACACCTTCTTTTCCATAGAGTTTGTTTGGCACTTCCATCTCTGTTTTGTAATATTCCGATTTTAGATAATAAGTTCTACCTTCTTTTACTGATTTTCCCAGATGTGTCCATGGGTGGGGAATTGAGAACACCAGTTTTCCGCTAATTTGGATAACTCGCGCAATCTCATCTACTGTTTCCGATATATTTTTTATGTCATGAAAGGACATGTTGCACACAGCCGCCTCAAACTGATTGTCCTTTATACCTTCCAAATCGGAACCATTTCTTACCAAAAACTGAATATTTGGATTACCGAACTTTTTCTTGGCAATAGCTATTAAATCCTCAGAAATATCTACTCCCACAACCTTAGCACCTTTATCCGCCAGGATCTTTGAAAAGTACCCTTGTCCACAGGCTAAATCCAGTACATTTTTATTCTTAACGTTTCCCAGTATTTCTAGTACAACAGGGTTAATGTAAGTTTTGTGATTAAAATCCCCGGAGTCTCCTACTAAAGAATCGTAATCTTCGGCAACTCGATCCCAATTAGTGGTCTTTCGTTTGAGCAGGCGCATATACATATTATTACACATTTCCGTTTTCAATTACCAGAGGGTTTGACAAGAATCTATTCAGGGGTATAATGAATATGTATTCAATACTTAGTTAATGTAGGAGGTGAATATAAATGCCTTTATTTGATAGAACAGGTCCTAGCGGACAAGGTCCTTTAACAGGACGAGGTGTGGGTCCTTGTGGAGGAGGTGCTGGTTTTGGGAGCAGATTCGGGTTTGGTAGGGGATCAAGATTCGGAAGAGGTTTCGGCAGAGGCTTAGGCCGTGGCTTCGGGTTTTTCGGACGTGCCCCAACTGAGTCTGAAGAAAAAGAACTATTGGAGGATTATAAGAAAGATCTGGAACAGGAATTATCCGCAGTTGACCAGGAATTAAATAAGTAACCTTTTCACATGCTTTTTAATATGAAAAGGTGCTAAATTCAACTATTTAGGAGAAAGTCTTTTGTATGGCATCACTTTTAGAGTGATTTGCCTGTGCTTTGGGCTTTCTCCCTTATAGGTCTATTTGCTGTTATAAAAACTATGCCAAGACCAAGAAGACCAAGACATATAAGATTCAGCCCGGATACAACTTACTTCAAACCTAGGGGAGTGCCGTTGCGCTCTTTACACGAGATTACTTTAAGAGCTGATGAAGTGGAGGCTTTGCGCCTTTACAACCTGAAGGAGTTGTCACAGACCGAGTCTGCTGAACAAATGAAAATATCTCAACCTACTTTTGCTAGGATAATTAATCGAACCTATCACAAGATTGCGAAAGCTTTGATAGAGGGTTATGCTATTCGTTTAGAAGAGCCTCAAACTCCTCTCTAGTAAGGGTTTCCTTTTCAAGTAATTCCTCCACAACTTCCTTTATCACTTCCTTCTTTCCTTCGAGTATTTCCTTGGCCCTGCTGTAAGCTCTTTCTATTATCTCTTTAATCTCTCGATCGATTTTGGCCGTAAATTCCTCGCTTTGCGACGTGCTGCTCCCCAACTGTTTTGCCAGCCAATTCTTTTCCTCATTACTACCGATATAAGCCACAGGCCCTAAACTACTCATTCCATATTCCGTAACCATTTTTCTCGCTATTTGTGTGGCTCTTTCAATATCATTGGCCGCCCCGCTTGTAAATTGATTGAAGAACACTTCTTCTGAAGCCCTGCCGCCCAACAGAGCCGCTAGCATAGACTCAAGTCTTGTCTTTGTCTCGTTGTATCTATCTTTCTCCGGTGGAAAGCTTGTGTGGCCCAGGGAAGCGCCCCTTGCCGTAATAGAAATTCTCTGCACTTTGTCCATGTCGGGAAGATTTGTTGCTACGAGAGCGTGCCCTGCCTCATGATATGCCGTCATTTTTCTTTCCTCTTCGGATTGTAAAGTCCTTCTTTCCGGACCCAAAGTTACTTTTAAAGCGGCCTCGTCGAGGTCATTATCACTAATCTTTTCTTTGCCTCCTCTTGCGGCTAGAATAGCTGACTCGTTTAACATATTTTCAATGTCTGCCCCGCTAAAGCCCACTGTCTTTCTTGCTAGACCAACTATATCTATATCCTTCGTGAAAGGTTTCCCCTTCATGTGAAGTTTTATTATTTTTTTGCGATCCTCCAAATCCGGAAGTGGTATGTGAACCCTGCGGTCAAATCTTCCGGCTCTAATCAATGCAGGATCAAGCATATCAGGGCGGTTTGTGGCAGCAATTACTATTACACTTGTTCTGGGATCGAACCCGTCCATTTCCGTTAAAATTTGGTTCAGTGTCTGTTCCCTTTCGTCATGACCTCCGCCGATTCCCATGCCTCGTTGTCTTCCGATGGCGTCGACCTCATCTATAAAAATTAAACTTGGTTGTGTTTCTTTCGCCATTTTGAATAGATCTCGGACCCTAGCAGATCCCACACCTACAAGCATTTCCATGAACTCACTTCCTGCTACACTAAAGAAGGGCACTTCCGCTTCGCCAGCAATTGCCTTTGCCATTAGAGTTTTACCAACACCGGCCGGACCAACAAGTAATACTCCTTTTGGAATTCTTGCGCCTAATTTTCTGTACTTATCGGGATGTTTCAAGAAATCCACAATTTCCATTACTTCCTTTTTCGCTTCCTCACTTCCAGCTACATCGTCAAATGTGTTTTTGGCTTTGCCTTTTTTGAACAGCCTGGCTTTTGACTTACCAAAAGATAAAATGTCCCCATTGGCTCCTTTCATTCTGTTAATAATGAAAAGAAGTATTAATATTGGTATCGCAAAGGACAGTAGGGACGGTAAAATCTCCATTAATAATATTGGGTGTTTTACCTCATATTCGCCCGGGAGTGTAGCTAAATCAATCTCATTGTCGTCCAGGATTTCTTGAAAGCTAACCGAGCTTTCTTTCTCTGTAACTATTTTTGTCCCATCTTTAAGCTGAGCCTCTACGAGATCGTTGGTTACCGTTATACTTTGTACCTTCTCTTCTTTTATCAGTTGGATAGTTTCGCTAAGCGATAGTTGTTTTGTGGATATACTGTCCAAATCGCCTATTCCCGCGAATATCCAAACTAAAAAGAGTACCATCATGTAAAAAAAGATGTTTTTATAAAAAGGGATTTTTAGTGGTGCTTTTGGTGCTCGTTTTTTCGCTTTTCGCTTTTTGTTATTTATTTTTTTAGCCATATTTTATTCCAACTTAAATAAAGGATTTATGCTTTCCGTTCTGATTAGAGGATTATATCAGAATAGATTGAGGTGCATGGTCTCTTTTACTCTTTCTAAGGTTTTTTGAGCCTCTTTCCTAGTTTTTTCCGTTCCCTCTCGGAGTATCTCTTGTACTTCCTCCAAATGGGTTTCGTAATAATTGTACTTCTCTCTTAGGGGTGCTAAGAAATTTTCCAGTGCTTTGAATAGTTTTTCTTTTACTTCAACGTCTCCGACTGTTCCTTTTTTATATCTTTCTTTTAGATCGTCAACTTCTTTTGCGTTTGGGTTAAAGGCATCGTGATAAATAAAAACCGGATTTCCTTCTACTGTTCCGGAATCTGTTGAATGGATTCTATTTGGATCTGTGTACATGCTCATTACTTTTTGTTTTAAGGATTTGGAGGGTTCGTTTAGGTAGATTGTGTTTCCTAGCGATTTGCTCATTTTTGCGTTTCCGTCAAGTCCGATTAATCTCGCCACCTTTCCTATTTTAGGCTCAGGTTCTTTAAAAACTTCTCCATATGTGGAGTTAAACTTTCTAGCGATTTCTCTGGTTAGTTCTATATGAGGGAGTTGATCTTCTCCGACTGGTACTAGATCTGCATTTACACACAATATGTCGGCCGCTTGTAGAAGAGGGAAGTTGATAAATCCCATGGAATAAGTGTCGCCCATGTCTTTATCTTTTATCTCCTGTTTTAGTGTTGGATTTCTCAAGGCCCTGTTGTGGCTTGTTATCATGCTGAAGATTATTCCCAGTTCGTAGATTTCGGGAATTCCTGATTCGGCAAAGAAAGTTACTTTTTCAGGGTCTAGTCCTACAGCCAGATTTCCCATTGTAACTTCCAAAACAGATTTCGCTATTTTTTCTGTTTCGTTCACATACTTGGGATAGGCCAATGTGTGCATATCAGCAATTACGATAAAGGTTTCGTAATCGTTTTGTAGTTCTACTCTGTTTTGAAGTGATCCAACGTAGTGACCAATGTGAAGCTTTCCTGTAGCATTGTCGCCCGTGAGAATTCTTTTCTTTGTTTCCATAAGGGGATTATAGCATTTGACATGCGCATTTAAATTGCAAAGCAACTTTCTCATGTTTCACAGAATGGTTTACCATTCTGTGAGGCACAACGAAATACTTGCATTACACTCGCATTTACGTTGGTCCAGAAAGATTGTTGTGTAGAAATTCACAATTCTCAAGAACTGCTTCGCAGTTCTCTCGGGCATAACGAAATGCTACGCAGTATCGTTAAGCCAGACAAGTTGCGTAGCAACTATGTCTGGCGGAGGGTGTGGGATTCGAACCCACGCACCGGTATTAAACGGTGACGGCTTAGCAAGCCGCTGCATTACCACTCTGCCAACCCTCCTTGTACTAGCAAGGCTTATTTTATCATGAATTGTGGCCCGGCGGTCTTGGTTGCATTCCGAATTTTGGTGGAGATAGTAGGAAATATAGAATCTTGGATTTTGCCGTAAGTCTATTGATTAATGAAACATGGGATTAATAGTGCCAGAAACCGTGGTAGCAGTACCCATAGTGGCTTGTTGCTGATGCTCTATATAACTTGGGTAGCTCTGCTCAAGAGGTTCCCCTACACAAGTCGTATAGAGATCCCTATAGTTTTTGTTCTCTTGTCTGCAATAATAATCCAACCCGAAGTTCACAGTAAGTTCCAGAGCTCCCACCAATAATACTCCAAAATGGATCATGTTTTTATTTTTGTGCATACTGCCAGAAGTTTAACATAAAAATAACGACTATGGAGGGGGGGGGGGTAAAATACCTTTATGGAAGTAGAATCCCTATATATTTTTATCGCCGCAATGAAATGCTCGCGTTAGGCTCGCATTTACATTGGACAAAAAAATTTGTATTCAAATTACTCAAGAAGTGAGTACACTTCTTTCGGGCATAACAAAATGCGAATTTTTCTATTACATTTTGTTAAGCGCATTTAAAAAGCTTTGCTTTTTAAATGGTGGAGATGAGGGGAATCGAACCCCTGTCTTGAAAGACCAAACATGAGTATCTACAAGCTTAGTCAGATTTTATCTCAAAAGGCAAAGTAACTGACAGACTTTGAACTCCTTTCTAGGTTATTTTTTGAGTTTTATACTCTTGGTTCTTGAGCTCACCGGACTCAAAAACCTCATTCCGGTTTTTATTAGATTCGTTAAATCTCTTCGGACAGAGATTTAGGAACCTGACTTAAACAGTAAATTTTACTGATTTTAAGCCATTGCACCAACTAATGCTGGTGTTCTTACCATAGAATCGGCAAGTAATTTTTTGCTGTGTTTTACAAGAATCAGCATCTTGGCTTGCGCTCATATTTTAAAAGTGCTTCCAATCAAATCCGGTCATCCCCGGAAGTTGAGAATACCCTAACTTGTGTTTATTTCCAAATTTGGGATTTTCTTTGTTGCTGTAGGTCCTTTTCAATCTGTCGTGTCTTGGCTACCTGTTTCTTCTCGTATTTCTTCTTTCCTCTCACTACAGCCAACTCTAATTTTACCAAATTATTCCTCAAAATGAAAGCTATAGGTATTGCCGTTTTTCCTTTTTGATTTACTTCCCGCGATATTTTTTCTATTTCATGTTGGCCTAGGAGAAGTTTGAGGTCGCTATTTTGCTTGCTGCCTTCGTTCTTTTGTGATTTTTTTGAGTAATCTCCTACATGAAGGTTAACTACAAATGCCTCATTCCCGATAATCTTTATATAAGCTCCTTCAAAATTTACTTTTTTTTCACGAATGGCCTTGACCTCGTATCCCTTTAATACAACTCCAGCCACATACTTTTCCACAACTTCGTAGTTGTGAAACGCCTTTCGATTTTTTACTAACAACATGGATTGATTTTATCATCTATTTGGCAGAACCGTCCTTCATCAAGGGCCGCCCTCGTTTAGATCCGTGGGAATAAAGATTCGCCTGATTTTATCCTTTTTTGGCCGAATTGTTCGGAGATTTTCGCACTAGTATCGGGAATAAAAGGTTTTAGCAGTACCGCAATCTTCCTGATAGAATTCACTTCAAAATCCAAAATTTCTTTCAATTTTGACTTCTCTTTAATCGCCCATGGCTCGTTTATATTTATGTGTTTGTCCAGATCTGAAAGCATTTTCCATATGTTTTGCAGAGCCAGATCCACACGATATTTTTCTAAGGGCCTTGCCCATTCTTCTTTCCAAAGATCCCTAAATTCATTTATCTCAAACTCAAACCCAGAACTCTCAGCCAGTTTAGCGATTCTTGCTACAGTATTTCCTAAACCATTAGCTAGATCGGCATTATAAATTTCCTCAAAATGTCCTAAAGAAATGTCAACATCTTCAGTTATGGGTCCGTGTTTTAGAAGATAGTATCTGGTCGCATCTACTCCGTATTTTTCAACTAGTTCGTTAGGTCGAATAATGTTCCCTTTCGACTTGCTTATCTTTTCACCATTTAAGTTAATAAATCCATGAGTGTAAATTGTATCAGGCACCCTCAAACCAATGTTCATGAGCATCGCAGGCCACAGTAAGGCGTGAAATCGCAAGATATCCTTTCCAACAAAATGAACTATCTTAGTTTCCTCATTCCACAAATCCTGATTTTTTCCGACAGTATAGTAATTAACCAGAGCATCATACCAAACGTAAATAACCTGTTCCTTATCTGTCGGAGTAGTTATTCCCCAAGGCACCTTGTGCTTTGGTCTACTAATCGGAAAGTCCATTAATCCTTGTTTCAAAAAGGAAAGCATCTCGTTCCGTTTGGATATTGGTAGAATAAAATCCTTCTCATTTTCAATTAAATTTCTCAATCTGTTGGTGTATTTAGACCACTTTAGAAAGTAATTTTCTTCTTCCAATCGTTGGATTTGTCTTGTTGTGTGTAGTGGACATTGCCCGTCTTCGTTTAATTCTGAAAGAGTTTTGTAAGCCTCGCACCCCTCACAATAAAAACCTTCATAAGTTCCTTTGTATACGTCTCCGGTTTTCACAGCCTTCGCAAAGAATTCCGAGGCTGTTTTTTCATGATCTTTATCGGTTGTTCTAATGAACCTGTCATAGGAAATGTTTAAGGAATCTATCTGTGCTTTATCTTTTTTAGAAATTTCTTCGGCGTGTTGTTCTACTGGAATTTCTGCCTTTTGAGCGGCTTTGTAATTGGTTGTTCCATGCTCATCTGTACCTGTAACAAAAAACACGTTTTCTTTTCCGTAAATTTCTCTGTAGTATCTTGCGATAGCATCAGCTAGAACTTTTTCGTAAGCATGTCCGATATGAATTTCTGCATTGGCGTAGTCGATCGCGGTTGTTATTAAAACTTTCTTGTATTTTTTGTCTGTCATTATGGGATTATTTTAGCACAGGAAGTTTTTGGCCGTTGTGATCTTGTTCAAAAAAAGTGAGGAACCCTTTGGGCAGATACAACGAGGGTTCCTCGAGCGTCGGTTGGGCCGGAATTTAGGAAGTTTACTACGACCGTCGTGGGAGCGGGACCTCGCGCTCTTTTAGGACTAGGGCGTAAGTCAGCGTCTCCTCCTGATGATTCTCCAACGCCGTGTATATATCTCCCTTACCCCTTGTGTGCGGAAGAGTAAGAGAATGGGCCAGGCTATCTCTTATTGAAAAGCCATCCTGATACCTTTGACAGAGCGCCTCCGTCGACAACATCCGTGCTGCGTCCAATTGGGTACTCATCTTCAACCCCCTTTGCTAGTGATTGACACATTATAGGACATGTGAGCTGTTTATTCAATTTTTTTGTTGGATGTTATGTACGTTTCAGTTGAAAAAGAAAACCCTGAGAGGGAGACTGTTCTCAGGGTTCGTGTGCTTACTTCTGCGGGTTTTTCACACCCGGTATCCGATTGTGACCTCCTTTGTAGTGAGTTCTGCGTGAGTAACAACAAGACAGTAGCTTGGGGGGATGAATACCCGCTGTGCTTTCCTGTCCGGGTTCTTTGAAAGTTCTTCGTACCCTACAGCGATTTCACGCTCCGAAAACCAGCAGGTTAGCAAAGTCTTGAGTTCGCCCAAATCCTCTGGGCAGAAAACATCACCAGCCAACTGATCCGAAAACTTCGTCAAGAGGTTACGACATTTTTGGAAGAATTTCCGTCGCTCTTCCTTTTGTCGACGTTCTTCCTTCTTTTTTGCGTACATCAAATCAAAACCCATCTCAAACCTCCTCCGTCTCCCTGATTGACTATGCGTATAATACAATTTTTCCCGAGAACGCGCAACTTATAGTATTGAATTGTGGTTCATGGATTGATTTCAACAACATATTTAGCAGGTTTCTCAGATCGATAGGTTTTGCACATAGCGGGATTAGCACTTTCGCAGGGGAGTGCTTTTTCCTCTACATCAACCACGTTCCAGTTTTTATCCAGCCAAATCATTTTCAAAGAGATCAATGTTTTGTACATCCAAAAGGCATGTTTTCCTTCACTCGGGAAAGTAAAAATCATCCCCCGATCAGAAGGTAACTTTTTTCTCAACATTAAACCCTTAGACCTTTTTACATTTGTATCCGCAATTTCCAACAGGTATATCCTCCCATCGATTTTCGTCTCAATAAATTTCTTGGGTTTGCAAAATAAAAGCGCCAGCGTAATACCAAGCGCAAAACTCAAGAAAATTTTTATCACTAATTTCCTTTCCATACTTTAAACATATCAAAAATTTAACTTTATGAGTGAATTAACTTATAATATATCCATGGAAGAGGATAGCGCAAAATCCAGAAACCTAACTCAGCTTATTTTATTACTCTTAGCCTTTATTGCGGGGGTTTTTGCGGCTAGGCTTTGGTATGATACACGTCCGGTTCCAACTCCTTTGGAGCGTTTGGAGGAAGCAGAAATAAGTACTCAAGTGCAAGAGTCTTCGGAGGTTCCACCTAACCTTCCGAATGAGCCGAGTCTTTAACCACAATATTCGGCCTTTTTTCGTGTTAGTATAATTCTTGTATGCTCACACTTTTTGACGAGTTAAATCCTCAACAATTGGCTGCCGTAAAGCACGGGAAAGGCCCCGCCTTAGTGGTTGCAGGCCCGGGAAGCGGCAAAACTCGAGTTTTAACTCATCGTGTGGCCTATCTGATACACACACAGGGAGTTCCCCAAGAAAACATCCTATCGGTTACATTCACAAACAAAGCCGCGGGTGAAATAAAAGAGCGTGTCGGCCGTCTGCTAGATACTTTTTCAGGAAAACTTTCTTGGAGTGGCACATTCCACTCTATTTGTTCCCGTATTTTGCGTCGAGATGGTAAGTACATTGGAATTCCCAATGATTTTGTGATTTATGACTCCTACGATCAACTTTCTTTAACAAAAAATATTCTTAAGGATTTTGGTATTGATTCTAAAAAAATTCGGCCTAAAGCCGTTTTAGGTACTATATCAGGAGCAAAAACGGAGTTACTCACATCCCAAGAATACCAATCGATGTCCTCGGGTTACTTCCAAAGAACTGTGGCAAAAGTTTATCCAGAATACCAAAAACGCTTGCGAAGAAATAGAGCCCTGGACTTTGACGATCTTTTAATGGAGGTTGTTAGACTTTTTGCAGAAAACCCTTCCGTTTTGGAAAAGTACCAAAACCACTTTCGATATGTTTTGGTGGATGAATACCAGGATACTAATAAAGCCCAATATGTAATCACGAAACTTTTATCAAAAAAGCATCGGAATATCTACGTTGTGGGAGACATGGCCCAGGCAATTTATAGTTTCCGAGGTGCCGACTATCGCAATATTTTAAATTTCCAAAAAGATTATTCTGATGCGGCTATTTACAATCTGGAAAAAAACTATCGCTCTACCCAAAATATTTTAGAGGCCGCTAAGGAAGTTATAAACAATAACTCCAGTAACATTAATTTGGATTTATACACAGATAAGGGGCGTGGTGAGAAGTTGACTGTTTATACAGCACGGAATGGAAAGTATGAGGCCGATTATGTTGTTAGTGGCATTTTAGAGGCCACTTCTAACGGGAAGTCCTGCAAAGATATAGCCGTTTTGTATCGAACAAATGCGCAGTCCCGAAACTTGGAGGAAGCCCTTATAAAAAGAAGTGTTCCGTACAGAATTGTTGGCGGTTTTAGGTTTTATGCACGAAAGGAAGTAAAAGACGCAGTCTCGTTTTTGCGTGTTTTGTACAATCCTAAAGATACAGTTTCTTGGGCGCGGATAATTAATGTTCCTACCAGGGGAATAGGTAAGAAAACTTTTGCGGAGATCAAAGCATCTGATTGGGATTTGGAACTAATTGAACAAAAATCTAAATTGGCTTGGAGATCCTGGATTAATCAAGTGGGAGATCTTACGACCTTGGAGCTGTTGGACTTGATGTTAGATAAAACAGGATATATAAACTGGTTGGATGATGGAAGCGAGGAAAATGCTGAGCGTCTGGAGAATCTGAAGGAGCTTCGTTCCGTGGCCTCTTTATTTGTGGATTTAGGTGAATTCTTGGAGAATGTTTCATTGATAGAAAGTGCTGACCGTCCTGATGCGTTTGATGCTGCTGCAGTTACTTTAATGACGATTCACGCTTCAAAAGGCCTGGAGTTTCCCGTTGTTTTTATGGTAGGGATGGAAGAAGGGCTTTTCCCGCACAGTCAATCTATGTTCGAAGAGCGGGGGCTAGAAGAGGAACGCCGGCTTTGTTATGTGGCAATTACTAGGGCCAAGGAGAAGGTCTTTATGACTAATACTAAATCGCGATTCTATTTTGGTAGTGTGCAAAGCAATCCTCCTAGTAGATTTATTTCTGAAATTGACGCAGGTTTAATTGAGTTTAAGGGGGATAAGTCCACGAAGTTATATTTAAAAAAGCAATCATCGGTAACCAAGTTTTTGGATGAGCTTGACTATGATAGGATGAATTTTCGTTGGGAATAGTTGCTTCTCTTTGGTATAGATATATTAGAGAGCTGTATAATGACT
>Ga0207997_1001508_pt1 | contig 11994 bp, 14 predicted proteins | sample AntAceMetag02UKN_FD_184777 | JGI IMG/M metagenome (GOLD analysis project Ga0207997, IMG submission 184777) | Saline lake microbial communities from Ace Lake, Antarctica - Antarctic Ace Lake Metagenome 02UKN (SPAdes) (version 2) | ecosystem: Environmental > Aquatic > Non-marine Saline and...
TTGGATAAAAGATCGGATGAAGCTGAATAAGGTTCGGTCTGCTATTGGATTGGTTAAAATTGTATCGGGATCACCAACACAAGCAGCGAATGTAGCAACTGCAGATAGAATTGCTACCAAGGGAAAACTTGCTCCAGATAAAACATCCTATCATAGAGCTCCGGAAGGGGTAAGTGTATTCACTTCAAATAAGGGTGTAGAGTATAAAATGTTAACCCCCAATCTACAGGCTAGTGATGTGCAAAAAGATGGGAGGGCATTACTATTATCTGCTGCTGCTGGTGTGGGTATGCCGGAATTTATGTTCAGTTCCGATGCAAGTAATGGTAGCTATGCATGTTATCATCCTAATACAGAAGTATTAACAAAGAAAGGATGGCAGAAAATTGAAAAAATAAGAGAGAATCAATTAATTGCTACCGTGAATCCATCTACCTTAGAATTAAATTATAATCGTACGAAAGAAGTTATGGAATATGATTTTAATGGTGAATTAATAACTTTTATAAATCAACATATGGATATAGCCGTAACTCCAAATCATAAAATGTTTATTACTACCAGGTGGCAAAGAAAGGATTTATACCAATTTAGAGAAGCTCAATATATTAAAAATTGTTGGATACCGGTTGGTGTACATGAAAAAAATATTGCTGAAGAACAATCTAATTTTATTCTGCCAGAAATACCTTATAAAACACATCCAGAGAAAAACCCTGGTGATAGAATAATAAATTATGATGATTGGCTTTCTTTTTTAGGATATTTTATTTCAGAAGGAAGCACTCCTCGGCGAGAAGGAGCTTATTTTTTATCCATTTCTCAAAGAAAATCTAAAATAAAAGCAAAAATAAGGGAATTATTAAAAAGATTACCTTTTAATTTCAAAGAAACAAAAGATAGTTTTTACACAAATGATAAATCGTTGTGGGTATGGCTGCATGAAAATTGTGGAGCTAGGTCGGAAACGAAAAAAATACCTTCGATAGGGATGTCGAATAGGCAATCACGGATTCTATTAGAAGCGCTAATAGATGGTGATGGGCATAAACCTAAAAATAGATCAGTAATGTATTATTATTCAATATCATCTTATTTAATTGATCAAATTCAGGTGATAACAACAATACTGGGATATGCAACAAGTAGATCAAAAGTATATGAAGAGCATATAAAGGAAGATGGATTTAAAAGATTTCCTTTGTATAAATTATCAATAAGAAAGCCAATCCAAACACACTTAAAGAATCAGCATATATCTAAAATGAGATATCAAGGTAAAGTTTATTGTGTAGAAGTTCCTAATCATTTAATAATAGTTAGAAGAAACGGAAAAGTTTGTATCTCAGGGAATTCGACTATGATTGCCGAAGGTCCTGGGGTAATGGAGTTTGAAGATTGGCAGGATTATTTTAAAACTATATTCGTAGCAATATTCGAAAGAGTTATTTTGTTCAATATTGAGAAAGGCAGAATACCGGAAAAAGAAAAACGGCTTGAACGTGTTGAAAAAGAAGTTGATGGAGTAACGACAATCGTAGAGGAACAGGTAACCCAAGAAGTAAGTATAGAGTGCAATATTGTATTCCCGGATATCGTTTCCAGAGATATTGACAAAGAAACAAAAGCTTTGGTTTTACAAAAGAATGAGGGCTGGTTATCGAATCATACTGCCTGTGCTCAATTGGATTTGGATTATGACGCAGAGCAAGAATTAATTATGCTGGAAGAGGAAAATGAAACTGGTGGTGAGGAAACATTGCCCGAAGATGCAGAAGATGAAGCCTTTAGAAAAGCAGCGGCAAAGGGATTGCCCAAAGAATGACAATAGCAAAAGTATTCCCTAGGCAGACAAGGGCGACGCCAATTGATTCTCTTTCATTTGTTGGTGAACCATATACACTATTCCCGCCGGAAGTTGACAGGATACATATATCAGTATCTTTTACATGGGATATTCCGGAAGCAGAAAGATTAGAAAAAGAATGGCGGGTTATTGCTCCAGTTAAGATTGATGGGCCTGCTATGGGAAAACCAAGCGGTAATTTTGTACCAGGAAAATATTTGAAACCAGGATATGTTATTACTTCAAGGGGATGTAATAATAAATGTTGGTTTTGTTCTGTTTGGAAGAGAGAGGGCAGGATTCGGGAATTACCGATAACAGAGGGCCACAATATATTAGATGATAACTTGCTTCAATGTTCAGATAGTCATATTAAAACTGTTTTTAAAATGTTAAATCAACAGAAAGAGAGGATAGAATTTACCGGTGGATTAGAAGCAGCTTTATTAAAAGAATGGCATGTTATTGAATTACAAAAGCTGAGGCTAAAGCAAATGTTTTTTGCTTATGATAATCATAGTGACTATGAACCATTAATTGAGGCAGGGAAATTATTAAGCAGATATGGTATTACAATTAATACTCATAAAGCTCGATGTTATGTTTTAGTGGGTTATTCGAAAGACACTTTCGAAAGAGCAGAAACAAGATTATATAAAACTATTGCTGCTGGTTTTATGCCAATGGCTATGCTATATAAAAATAATAAGGGAATAGTAGAAGATGGTTGGAGGAAGTTTCAAAGGGAATGGGCGAGACCGCATATTGTTGCAACTAAAATAAGAAAATATATCGAGAATGTGGCATGACATTAACTCAAGCTGATAAGAAAAATAAGATTGCAATATTGCGTGGCCGTGAAACACATCTTGCTTATCAGGGGGTAAGCGAAAAACAACTATGGAGAACATATAGGAAAGCGGCTGGTAAAATTGGCACTAAGATAATGATGGCGGAAACACCGATACAGAAGGCTAAATTAAGAGCATTGTTGAATAGCGTGGAAGGTGAGATTAAACGGCTTGATAGTAAGGTCTTGAGCAGCATTACAACATCAATTAATAAATCAGTAAAAATGGGATTGGATAATTCAATAGATAGATTGTCGGTATATAATGGGTTTTTGCCTGCTACATTTTCGATTGAATTAACTTCATCTGTTTTTAATAGTATTTATCATGATGCTGTTAGGGCACTGTACCGGCGTCCGTTAGATGGGATTGAATTGAGTGAACGGGTTTGGGATATACACCAAACATCTATTACTAAAATAAGACGGTTAATTGCTAAAGGTTTTTTATATGGGGAGCCGCAATATTCGATAGCACAACAGGTACGGAGGATGTTGTTAATATCCGATTCAGATATGCGAACCAAAAAATGGAAGCAATTCTTTATAGATAATCCGCCGGGCCGGGGTGTTTATAGATCAGCTTATAAAAACACTCAAAGAGTAATGAGGACAGAAACTAATAATGCTTTCAGAACAGCGCAGAGCGAATATGCAAAAAACCGATCATGGATTATTGGAGAAAAATGGAATAGGGTCGCAGGGGCATTGGAATGTGGGGAATGCGATACCTATGCTACACAGGATTTATATGGGCTAGGAAGTGGTGTATATCCAGGAGGAGAGATACCAATATCACATCCACAATGCCTTTGTTTTTTGACTGATATAATTAAAAGGGATATTTTTAAAAGTGGGGCATCTGTAAAAGTTATATAAAGCCCTTGACAAAACATAAAAAAGTCGGCAGACTTTAAACCAAGGAGTGCGAAAATGGCAAATACCACTACGGAAAAAACGGGTAGAGGTAAAAAGGTAGATCAGAAATATGTTAATCATATTGAGTACAGGTTATCTCAATCCGGAGGAACGACACTAAGAGAAATAGCGGCGACATTGGCGTTAAGATTTAGCCAATGGAATAATGATTTTGCTGCTGCTGCAAACCTTCAGAAAAAGACCGAGACGGATATAGCTGAGGGTAGAATAGTAGGACAAGAGCAAGTCACTCAAGCCAATTTAAAACATCGGCAAATGCGAAAAGCGGCTGAAGAGCTGCGAGCCAAGGAAAGCCGTTATTATTTAGATGAAGTTGTTTTGCCGTACATCATTAAAGAGTATGGTGAGGGACGCAGGGAGATCATAGGCGAACCAAATAGCAGATTGGTCGGCTATGGTGATCGAATTGAGATAGATAAAAAGGCACATCTGCATAAATTATGGTAAGTGGATAAAGCAACAAATAATGTTTTATATGCTGTTTATTTAGATCAGCAGATTATTAGAATATTAGAACAAGACACAAAACAAAAAGCATGGATTGAGGTAGATAAATCAAAATTACCCCGATCATGTTTTTTATGGATAGAAAATCCTAACAAAAGCATAGGTTGGCATTTACCATATCGAGAGGGTACGGGGGGAATTGACCCGCAAACTAAATTATATAGAAGTGCAGGGCCGGTTAATCTGGGGGCTCTCCGTGCTATCGCTGCTGCCATGAATAAAACAGAGCTGAAAGCGCCAGCAGAGATTAAATCTAAAATTAAAAAAATGCTTAAAAAATATGATATAATTGAATCCAAGAAGGGGGCTGATAGAATGGATACCGAATTAAGGGAAGCTATTATTGATAATCAGTTTATTGAGATGAGCTTGGATAAAGAAAAACGGATTATTAGTAATGTTGCAATTTTACGGTCAACATCGAGTAATAAATATCTCCGTGGCACCAAGGGCACTATATTCTCAGAGCAGGCATTAAGAGATACAGCACGTTTGATTAATGGTAAAAAGTTTTACTTTAATCATTCGAGTGAGAGTGAGGATAAAGATAATAGAGGTGTCCGGAGAGTGCAAGATTTGGCCGGATATTATGAAAATGGTCGACTTGATGATAATCATGTTGTACGAGGTGATATACATTATAGAGAAACTCATGCAAAAGAGCTGGAGGATCTAGTTGACAACATGGCGGACAAAATAGGATTATCCATCCATGCCTTTGGCCCGATGTCTATAGATCGGGATAAAAACATGGGGGTAACAGAATCCATGAGTAAGGTTGCATCTGCCGATCTTGTAACTGAAACAGGATCAACTATAAATCTATTTGAATCCAAACAGGGGGAAGGGGAAGAGGAAGACGAGATGGAATATGGTAAAATTGAATTAAAAGAATTGAGAAAGGAACGGCCTGATCTTGTAGAGGCTGTACAAAAAGAGGTGAAAGAAAGCATGCAAAATGATGATGAACTAAAAACCCTCAAAGAAACTAATGATACCTTGGCTAAAGAAAATACCGACTTAAAAAAGAAGGTTGATGATGGTGAGGTGTTAGAAGCTGCCAGAGAACGGGAAACAAAAATCCTTGAACTTATCGAGGCGTCAAAGCTGAAGGATAAAAAGGACGTTGTTACTCCCCGGTTTATGGAATCCTTGAGAGGTGCAAAAGATGAGGCGGATATGAAGGCCCTCATTGAGGATCGGGTAAAACTGATCGAATCGTCCAAAACCGGCGTTAAGGGTATGGGCGATGAACATACTGAAGAGAACGAACAGACGAAGGAAGTTCTCGAATCAAAGAAAAAAGAATACGAGGTGGCAATTGCTGAGTAATTATGGCAAATAAAATGAGATATAGATGGGGCCCGCTGGTTTTGAGGTGGGTCGATAAATCCGCTACCGTAGATGTTGAACAGGGCGATATCCTTAGATGGATTACAGCAGGGATAGTAACGCCATGTTCCGCTACCGGTGATGCATCGAGTATTTGTGGGATAGCCATGAGTGCCTCTCCGACTAGCGATTCAAGTGGCCAAAGCATAAGAATGGCTGAGATTGGACATGGTACGGTATTCGAAATGACTGTAGCTAGTGCAACATATACTGTAGGGTATTATTTTAATGTGACGGGCAATCAGACCCTTGGTACAATTGGGGAGTTGACATCATTTGCGTCTTCCGGTACTAATGCGGTCGCTGTATGCGCCCAGGAATTGGCAACGGCCGGCACGGAACTGTTAGTTTCCTTCCTGCCTGGCAAATTGAATGCCCAGATATTAGCGTTATAAGGAATAAGTGATGAATTATAGTAGATTAAAAGAATTGTATGAGAGCGACGGCGAAGCAAGGTTCGGCGCTAACATGCTAAACATGATTCACGAAGGGAAACTGAATGCTGACAACTTTTCACTTAAGGGGCTGTGGGAAGCGATGGGGCAGCCGGATTTCAGTCGTGATAAAGCGATTGCGGATAGAGCCGTCTCGGAAGAGGAATTTAAGGAAGCCGTTGGAACATCGGTATTTCCGAAGATCACTGGTGCGCTTATCAATAAGATGGTGCAAGAAGCTTATGATCTGGAGTACGGTGTTGGTGACCAGCTTGTAACCAAAATACAGGCAACGCAGCGTGATGAGTACATTGTCGGTTTTATCGATGATAGCTCTATGCGGGCTGTGCCGGAATTGATGCCATACCAGGAAGGTGGTATCAACGAAAAGTACCACAAAATCAAATCACAGAAGTGGGGCAGAATTGTTTCCATCTCTGAGGAAATGGTAAAATTTGACCAGACTGGTCAGGTGGTACAGAGAGCGAGACGTGTTGGCGAAATGGCCAAGACCAAAAAAGAGAGCATGATTTTTGACGCCATTACCGGGAATATTACCAGTGGTGATTATGCTTCCTGGAGACCAGGTGGCACAGCAACCGCTCTCTATAATGCTACTTCCACCGATCCGTATTCAAATGATACTCTGAATAACTTGAACGTAAATACGCTAAATGATCAGACTGACATCGATGAGGCAGTCGCAGCTATAGCAGGATATACGGATGAACATGGTGAAATAATCCAGGTTATACCGAAGATTCTATTGACTGCGATGGCGTTAATCGGAATAGGAAGAGCAATCACGAAGTCGATGCAGAGGATTACGCTTACTGCTGGAAGTGTACCGGGTGTCTATGATACCTATTCTTCGGATATGGGTATTAAGCATATGTACAGTCCATTTATTGACAGCAAAAAGGGTGCTGCCTATTGGTACCTGGGCGATCCTAGAAAGCAGTTTGTTTATGCTGAGGTATTCCCATTGCAGGTATTCCAGGCAAAGAAAGGGAATGATCAGGAATTCGAGAGAGACGTACTGTTTAGGTTTAAGAGCCGTTTTATGGGCGGTTGTGGAGCCGTTACTAATCGGTATGTGATGGGCAGTACTGGTACAACCTAAGAGGTAAATAATGAGTACTGTAACTGATATACTGGCCAAGATTGATACAAAGATAAGTATTATTCTGGATAGCCCGGATGATATTGCGTCTTACAAGCTTGGTCAGAAATCAGTTAATAAATCGCAGATTTTAGAATATCTGCTGAAGGCAAAAGAAACATATCAGGCTATTGCAGTAAATGAGCCTTATGAGGACATCCGGCATATTGCGCTGGATGTAAATGAATTTGGTGAAGATATTTCCGAAACGATCGGGGATGCGGTGGAATGAGCAGAAGAAGCGATACAGTAAGCATAATTAGTGATGATACTGAGGGAGCGGTTGGAGTTACGGTTTATTCGGCAACGATAGACTATACATTAAGACCGCATGTAGTCAGTGCAAGCGCGGTAGTGTCATCTGCAACAGTTATGTTTTTTCCGTATCGGGCAAGTATGAATCGGACGGATTCGGGGGTTATAGTAGGGGCAACTGATTTAATAGTGTTTCCCTGGACTTCAACCGTGTTTGTCCAACACCGAATCAAAAAGAATGCAGACCCTGGTGATTTTTATGAAGTTTTACAGGTTGATGTATTTGAGGATCACAAAGAAGTATATGCCAAGAAGGTGGATAATAGATAATGTTACCCGGACAATTAACGATAGGGCATGTAAAGGCAGCAGATGCCAGGGGCCAAAAGGTTTTAACATACAAGCGTATTACTTATACGCTGGAGGAACTATATGAGCTTGCAGGGATTAGAAGAGTTACAAGCGAACCTGCGAAGGGTAGACGATTGGACAAATCCGGTGATCAAAACAGGATTAGAAAAAGCAGCCGGAAATACAATCAACAAGATCAAGTTGAAAAATCACCTGTGGGGGAAAAGCCTGGATCGAGCGACGGTGAAGGAGCACCCGCATAAAGAATTTTATGTATGGACTCAGGAGCTGATAAATTCGATTCGTAGAAGTAATGTTAGGGTTTTGATAGATGGTGCGGAGATTGAAATAAGAGCTGGTGGTGGCGATATTGATTATGCTGCTGCTGTTGAATTGGGAGGGCCGAAAAGAAGGGCTTTCCCTTTTCTTAAACCAGGGTTGGACGAAACGCATGGAGAGAATGTGCAGATTATGGCAGATGAGTTATCGAAGGTGTTTGGGTGAATGATTTAAAAGATCAGGTGTATAATATATTGACTGGCGATGATACCTATTTGGAATTGCTTGGCGATCCTGCTACGGAGCCTTACAAGACATATTATATACAACCGCCCGAGAAGCCGAGTTTGCCAGAAGTCATATATAGATTCGGGAATGTGGTTGTTTCGCAGGAAACGGTTGATTATCGAATAATGCAGGTGTCCTTGACTGTAACGGTTTGGACACAAGATACCAGCTATGAAACGATAGCTGAGAGGGTAATCTGTTTATTGCATCAGCAACCGAATAATGATAGTTATGGGATACGAGTAATATTAGATACCATGACCGAAGAATTATACGATGAAGATATGGCAGCATTTGGAAGAGCAGTAATTTTCCAGGTGTTTTATAGGAGAAAACGATTATGAGTACAACGGTAGCAAAAAAAGTACCTATCGGGCCAGTACAGATATATTGGAATGATGTCCGAATGGGTAGTCCGAAGAGTCAAGCGACTTTTCGGTATTCAAAAGAAACTGTTCAGGGCGGGCTTGAAGATCACGGCCTGAATGTTATTTCCAGAAAAACAAAAGAGATCATGGAGGTGGATGTTGTTATTGCTGATTTTGATATGGCAAATATGCGTTATATTTATGATTCGGTAACGGGATTCGACGCAGTAGGAACCATATCCACTGAAGGATATTCCTCGTCAACATCCTCGATACAGCGCTATAGAGAACAGCAGACACTTGCCGGTACTACAGAAAATGTGCTGGATAGAGCGACATACGTGTCCGGGACAATTAATGTTTGGGATGCATCTTTTGCAACAGCATATACAAGAGGAACAGATTTTACATCTGTTGCTGCGAGTGGATCAATTGCAAGAATAACCGAGGGGAGTATCGACGATGGGGCCACTGTTATTGTCGAATATAATCATACCTCTACGGTATCGGCTGTATTTGGTGGTGGACAGCTTGCAGATTTTGAAGCTGAGTTAAAATTAGTCCATGAACTGGATGGTGGAAAGGTTTTACAGTTTAAGGGGTTTAGGGCAAAGCACATTGGTGCTTCGGACATGGTCATTGCGATGGCTGCGGAATTCGCCGGAATACCTATGACATTCCATCTATTAGGTGATCTGACAAAGAATCCGGGGAAGCAATTATTTGAGTTTAGTTTGGAGAGTTAATGAAATGGGAAAGACGGAAAAAGACCGGGGTGAGTTTATAACACAGACCCAGGGCGAAAGAAACACAGGGGTATTAGCGTCATGGCTGCCAAGATGGATTTGGTCGTGTGCTGCTAATTTTGATACAATCAGAATCGAATTTGAGACACAGCAAAAACGAGTTCATGATTTGGCTGAATATAAAGCTAAGGGGCGGGGTGCTGCTGTTATTGTTATGGCAGGGCCAAGTCTTACAAAGAATTTGCCACTTATGAAAGATTGCAAGATACCAATATTTGCATCGGAAACTATGGCATCGCCTTTAGCCTATCACGGTAGACCGCCCGAATATATTATGAATTATGATGGTGGGGCGGCCAGGTTGTTTTTAAACAATTATAAATGGAAAAATTCTACTATGATAGTTCATCCGGCTGCGTCTGCGCTTGTCATTAGATGGTGGAAATGGGAAAAGATTTATTATCTAACCATGCATGTACCACAACTTGAATCTAATAAGATTAGGCCGACATGGCAGCTCAATCAATTGATTGAATATGTTAATCAGTCGATGTATGGCAAGGAATTCTTTGAAACTATACAGCCGTTACTTTATCCGTATATTACGGCGAGGATTCTTAATGCTGGATGTGTTGCAAATAATGCGATTCAGGTTGCTCACTTTATGGGTTATGATCCGCTGTTTTTAGTGGGTTGTGATTTTGGTTATCCGGAAAACACATCCCGGACTCATGAATATACAATACCCCGGCGCTTTCCGTTAGAACCAGAATGGATTTGGAAAAAAAGATGGGTTGGTATTGAGCGACCCACAGTAGAAGAATTACCAAGAGATGTCTTTATGGCAGACAATGGTATTTTAACTACAGAAGAGCAGGTGGAATATAAAATTGCGATGATGAGTGTCTATAAAATAGATAGACCTCAGTTAATAGATTGCAGTGAGGGAATTATAAGCGAATTGCCAAAAGCCAATTTTGCGGAGGTAGTGAAGAGAAATGGAACAGGATATGAGGGACAATACAGAACTGATGCAGAGATCAACAAAATCGTTAACGATTATTACAATCGGATCGAAAAAAATAAAACTAAACGAGATGGCGATAGGAAGGACGAAAAAGTTTGCAATCCTATTGACGGATAAGGTTGACGATTTAAGAAACAAACTTCAGCTACCGACCAGAAAGGGTAAGATAAAATGGGATAAGCTTGATCTTTCAATATTGATTGATGAAAAAGGAGAGGTCATATTCCGAGAATTGACTGAGGTATTGAATTTTTTATTTGAATATAAGAATGATAACTATGAGCCGTTAACTGTGGAATGGGTTGAAGAGAATATGTCAATTAGAATCTTAAAAGAGATTTTATTGGAAGTGGCAAATCAAAGCGAATTAAGCTGGCTGCCCCCTTTTTTTCAATCAAGGTTCCAGGAGCTGTTGATGACGGGTTAAAAACCGACGTTCAGATAATAGAAATCTATTTCACTTTCATGCAATTATTCCCTGCCTATACTATTGCGACAATAGAGCAAGATTTATCCTGGCGTGAGGTGAAAGAATTGATGCAAATAAGCAACGAAAAAATTACCACAAAAACTCGAATTGATCGCATAGAATTAATGATAGAAAAATATCTAAAAATTACTTTTGGTGATCAGAAGCATGATGATAAGACTACGCTGAATATATTGCGAGGATTGGGATGGCTATAAAAGTTGGAGATTTAGTCGCTTTTTTAAGACTTGATAAATCAGGTTTTACGGATGGGTTAAAAGGTGCTGGGGCTGAAACCTCAACTCTACAAAAAGCCACAGATAAATCTTTCAAATTAATAGCAAAGGCAGCGAAGGTTGCGTTTTTGGCGGTAAGTGCTGCGATGGTTAAATCTGTTGTCGATGCCACAAACTTTGAAAAGCAAATGGCAAATATTGCAACCATGTTGAGCAAAAGCACCATGCCCATGCTTGGCAAATTTGGAAAAGAAATCCTAACAGCCAGTAAAGCCTTTGGAGAAGGAACTAAAACATTAACTAAAGGTTTATATGATATATTGTCTGCAAGTATTCCGGCTGATAAAGCGATGGGTGTTTTGAACACATCCCTGCTTGCTGCTAAAGCTGGCATGACTGACACTGGGGTGGCGGCGGATGTTATTACCACTTTACTTAATGCTTATAGCCTGGAAGCGGAAAATGCTGCCTATATTTCCGATGTGTTGTTCGCCACAGTTAAACGTGGCAAGGTTACCTTTGGTGAATTAGCCGGAACCATGGGAACCGTGGCCACCCTTGGATCAAAGGCCGGGGTAAGTGTGGAAGAGCTCGGGGCGATGATGGCCGTTTTGACCAGGAATGGTTTGAGTAGCGAACGAGCAGCAACAGCTTTAAGAGGTGCAATAACCGGATTATTAAAACCATCTGAAGAAGCTACAGAAACGGCGAGAGATTTAGGAATTGAATTCGGATTATCGGCTATTGAAGCACATGGATTTGAAGGTGTAATGGATGATTTGGCTGATTTGCCGGCAGATGTATTGACTAAATTATTCCCGAATGTCCGGGGATTAACGGCTGTG